>JGI24021J15306_10007567_pt1 | contig 13250 bp, 11 predicted proteins | sample Ectturendosymbi1_FD_15306 | JGI IMG/M metagenome (IMG submission 15306) | reverse complement strand
CTGAGGTAAACAGTGAAAGCAGTTTCGCTGCAGTTTACATAAAATGCATTTCCCGTTGACTCGTTAACTGTGTTGAATACATAGCAGTGTCTTTAATTTGACTTCGGAAGATAAAAGAAGCATCCAGGACCCACATTTTGGGACGACAAGTAAGACGAAAACAAAACTAAGTAATTTTTATCTTAAGTTTTAACCAGCTTATTTTATTAGGCATTGATACAGCAAACTGCAGTTAAAGCGAAACTCTGCGGTAATTGTCATAGGTTCTTTCGTTAGAATTTGAGGCAATTCATTTTTGCTAACATAGCCTTTTTTGTTGCTACTGCTTGGAAACATACTTTACTGCATGAGCAGCTGTGTTTAATTTGCAAATGAAAGCAAATGTTGTCGCTATGCTTTGCTAAATGCAAGCATACAGTGCACCCTTGCTCAAAGGAATAATGGAGTTTATTCATGACCTTAACATTTTTAGAAAAAAAAACTTTTAAAACTTCGTTCCTTTTAGACCTTTTTTGCAAAGTTTGCTATAAGCAGCACTTTGTTGCGAGCTGAAGACGGCATGTTAATTCTGAAGTAGCATTTGTCAGCAATAAGAAGCAAGGCACCTTGGACGCCGTGATGTTTGTGTAATTTGTGCGTATTTTCGAAACCTTTGACTTTTTTATTTAAAGTAACTTTCTGTGGGCATCAGGAACTTTTCCAAGCATGTTAATAACTTGTTTTTACGATGGTCGCATTCGCAATCAGAAAACAAGAATTTATATTCAGGCATTGTTTGCTAATGAAGCCGCTGCCCTTTCATGAGGATTGGTAACACCAAAGTCATGGTTTGATAGTCAGTTTAAATACTATGAAGATTTTCTATCAGTTGGACAAATTGGATGAAGTTAATTGATTAATTTTGCGCGTTTTAAGTTTAATAATTGCAAAATAATTGGGTGAAGAGTTTCAAATCATTCGAAACCTACAACAGAACTCCTGTATTTATTTTGAAAAGCCGTAGAAATACACAGAAAATCCAGGAATGCGCGTACCAACTTAAAGTATATTGATTATTTTGATCTGAGCAAAGATAAGTGCTGTTTACACAGCTTATCGTGAAAACTAACCCTTGCTCACATTACAAAATTGACTCCAAGTAAAAATAACGCCTATATAACAGATTGTTGGTCACAAAAGTATTATTTTGACATTTGTTTTCAATGGCCCGGAGGCTCTCAGTTACTTCTCATCACCTGCGTCCACGCAACATCGAGGAACACGATGTTGCAACACTTTGGTCAACTCTGTCTTCGATTCCATTAAAGTTATTGAATAAACGATACTGTTGCTAGTTGCTACTCGTGTTTGCACCAGTCTACACAACGGCACCAGCAGTTCCGCACGTATGCAATAAATAATTGATCAGGGAAGGAAGGCAACAGATGAATTTCGCAGCCACAGTCACGTCATAAATCGATGGCATCCTTCGGTCCAGTCGGGGAAATTCAGGCGGTTTTTTATCGTTGTTCCAGCGCATGCCATCGATCTACCAAAAACCAAACCTGAAAATACCTTGGTCATTGCACTCAGCCATTCCTTTTGCATTGTGTTGAAGGAAAACGAGTGGACCTGGTCTGGCTGGTGCAGCAAAAAATTTTAACGTCGTTGGTCTTGGACGACGACTGGTAGGATATCTGTGAAATACAAACGCAATGTGAAGAAGCTACCTCAAAGACATGCTGTAGTGAAGTGCCACTTTAAACAAGCTGTCGCTAATCGTTTTTTCTGTCACAGTTCACATTCAGTTGGATACCAAGGAACGCAAAGGAAGCGTTTTACTTCACGAAACATTCCAGCGGTGTTAACAATGAATGAAGTCTAAATCTAAAACATAAATGAAGTTTAAGATGAAAACCAAACGTGTTTGATTGATTAACACTAAATTTTAGCTTGATAGCTTGTTTAGTAGGCAGCGTGCGACCCTTTAATCGTCGCCCAGCGAAAACCTTAACCATGTTGCTGTGTTAATTGCGTTTAAAGCATGTTGTGCTATTTCCTTTAGGTCAGTGTTTTTCAACCTTTTGCTGCAGAGGAACCTTCCGCAAATGTTTGCGTTTCTGGAGGAACCGTATGCAATGATCCGAGTTTCTATTGCTACAACCGCATAGAACTGCGGTTGCGAATTTCGTCCCAGGCAAATTCAGTCTGTTTCTGCGGAACCCCTGGCAGCCACTATAAAAGCCTCACACTCACAAGCCATTGTTTATTGGGTGAGTTGTGGCACTTCAACAGTTAAATTTTTCCAAAACACGTTTCTGTTTGATGCACTTCTACGACTGTCTGCTACATATTAGCGAAGCAAGATGGTTTGGTCCTTCGCGCGCGTGAACAAATGAGACTGCAGAGAAACCGACCGTTCCATGGATAAAGCATTTCAGACCTCATTTCGTTTGCGCTGGTCTGCCTCTGAACGTACTTTTCCGATTGAACCACGCATTCCGATTTTGTTCGTTTACATCTGCGACTCGTAGTCCGACGTTTTGCCACCTGAAAAATATTTTGACGAAAAAAATTTTTAAATGCTGCATTTACAAAACTCGGCGTTATTGGGCGTAACCGAACATGCTTGGCATGGTTTCTTTAGCTTCACAGTCATCTGAAGTTTCACTCACATTGATTAATTGTCCACTGCAGTGTAATTGAAAACCCGAAATTTTAGCAGCGCACTTTTCCCGTATGACATGCACTATACCACAGCCTTCTTTTTTACCCCATATGGAGACGGAGAGCACTGTTCAAAAAATATTCATGAGAGCACTTTTGTTTGTTTACGGAAATCCCAGCGCTTAGCGTTGTTTGAAAAACTACAACTGAAAAACAACAGCACCTCATGCTTGGTCGACATGCAAAAAAAACTAAGACCGTTATCCACCCATACAATTAGCATTAGTCAGCTGGGTTTTAAAGCCTGTTAAGCACATAAATGACAAGATGTTAGCTTGGGGTCAAAACCACAAAGTTTAAAGTAGATGACAAAGTCTTTTTCAATCAAATTGTCGATTTGTCACATACCTTGAAAGAGCCATTGGCATAACTGTGAATGTGCAATTCATTGTCTTGAAGAATTTCGCTCAAGTCTTCGTCGTTGTAGTCGTCCAGAGTCAAATCAAACGCCAGTGCCATCTTTGAACCAAAACTCAAAACATGCTGCTTTTTTCAGGGATAAAGTACTTGCTATACCTAGTCTATACGTGAAGATAAAGTATGGATCCAGCTTCATGAAAACAGCACAACACGCAGACTTGTATTCGACAGATGTAAAAAACGCCATATGTTGATATCTTAGAAACGCTTTGCTCTACGGATTTAAGTCGCCACAAAAGCTGATTTCTATTTGTAGAGATGTTAATCCGTTTGTCTCATAAAGAAAATCCTTGCCTAGGATTTGAATCAAGTTGCCAGTTTACACTGTGTACGACATCAGTACATCGCCGAAGCAGCAAGCTTCCGTGATGTGCCCACTTGCGATGAGTAACAAATTTGCCAGCTCAAAGCAAAAAGTAATTGCTCCAGATGTTTCTTTCAAATACTTGGCTAAATGGGAGCAGCAATGGAAATATTAAGCGAAATTACAAGAACTTATTTGAGCTGTGGGGCGCTTGGAATTGAATTGCATCGGTGACAACACCTAGAAAACAGAAAGCTGTGCAAAACTCTAAAATACACAGTACTAGTATGCAAGAGCAAAACCCATTTATATTTAAAAAAGGTTACCATCTCAAGCATAGCTGACAATTAGAATGACAAAGTACATATTGTCGCAGTTCTTGTAACTAGGTTTTGATTAACCAGCAGTCCGTCACATATGCTGCATCCACTATAAGTCTGTGGAAACGGAACCTTTCCCATTTTTTGGCAAAATAGATCCTTTTAATCACTTGCCACCAGGTGACACATGTTGGGTCAAACATTGCCAGCGTTTCTTCATCGTTGGGTGCAACATCAGACGCTAAAAGTAAGGATTTTTAAAGCATAGCCACTAGATACTGAAACATACTTCGAAAGCTCGAAAACGGTCGTCGAGGCAAGTACTTTTTTGGTGGGTACTTGCGAGCATCAGAGCACACTAGATTGCTGTTACAATTAGAAACAGTAACTTTTCACGTATCACTTTATTAATGAAATGTAGCAGCCGGAACGACAAAAAAAGTTGAAAAAGTTATACTGTAACAAAGTCTTACCTTTGCTACCGTGCATTTGAGCAGTTATGCCACAAGTGCATTAGCTAATTTCTGGTTGTTTGAAAGCCACAGACTGCAGCACTTTAAGCGACACAAGCGCTTGCCAGCAGTGAAAGATCTCACCGGTCGCTGCTTTTGCCCCGACGAGACAATATACAGTACGGACGACGGCTGATCATGTATCGATCGATGAAAATGCGTTTCTTGCGAGAAAGCACAACGGCTCGAACGAGAACAACGGAAATGTAAAAATCACTGGACTGCGTGAACGTAAACGCGTTCATGCGTTTTCCACTCAAATTACGAAATGGTTGGTGGTTGTGAACATGATTTCACTCAAATTTCTCCTCAAGGCTTTGACAGATTTGTGCTATGAGTAGCTCTTTGCACCTGAAACCAAATAAAGTATTAAGAGTACGTTTGGTCAAAGTCAGTCATCAACATATCTGCTGAACAACTGTAGTTCATACCTGCAATACGCACCTTATGGATGAGTGACAAAACTTTACTTTCAACTAGATTAGACCCTAGCTGGTGATGATTTAGAAATTGTTTGTGTTTTTTTTTGCAGGATCGAGACGAGACTAGATTTCGACATTTACCGTGAAGAAAGAAGCTGCTGGCAGACCGCTGAAAAACTGTTTCCATCTCAGCAGCTTTAAGTTGATCTCACGAGGGACATGGGCGTCGGAAAGATTTTTTCCAGGGGGGCACCTGGAGATTCTTCCAAAATTTTTCCAGTGGGGGTAAAAGTGGTGAAATTTGTTTTTTCCCACTCGAAAGCAAGAAAACAACATTTTTTGCTGAAATTTTCAAAATCCAGGGGAGAGGGGCCCCTTGCCCCCCTTCCGAAGAGCCCATGACGAGAGAATAGATTGACGATTCATTAACGTGTCAGCTTTGGTCAAACTTAAACGCTGGTCACCAACCTAGATCGAGTGTTGCAATAAACGACCGTTTTGCTCTGGACTGTTATTTCCACAAGGGTGTGTGATGCTTGACCTTACAATTCTTACATATTTACAGGGCCTTTTGTATACACGTAGCTTACGTCCAGTGGCGTAACTGACGAGGGGCAGGGGTGCGAGTCGCCCCCTGGCAAGTTAAATGTAAAATCTGGGCCCCCTTAGCTTGCATTTCGATATTTCATATTCTTTTGGTTTTGAGTAGGTTCTTGTTTTTTTGCGTTTTTGGGGTATTTCGCTAGTACAGTACCTACATCCGGATTCACTATCATTTCTATAAACTATTTTCTGAGTGTTATAGCTATTGGCCCCCTACGGTAGCCAGCGGGCCTGCATAGCCAAGATTTGAGCCCACTGGCCAGTGGCGTAGTCAGGCCTAAAATTTGGGGGGGGACAAAAATTCGGGGGGACAAAATGTTTAATTTTAGGCGAATAACAATATTTTGCTTAGAAAAACACCTCTCAAAGCACAAAATGACTATATTTTCTAAAAATTTGGGGGGGAATGGCCCCTTTGGGTCCCCCTGGCTATGCCTATGCCTCTGGCGCAAACCTCTAGTTACGCCACTGCTTATGTCTTGCTGTATGTTTCTCAACAATTTATGATTTTTTATCCCATACCTTCGTCTTAGGACTGTGTCTGTGGCTTTGACTTCCTTGCAAAATTTTTGCATGTTTCGTGAACAAATACCAACAATTAAAAAATGGCAACATTAATTAGATCGTTGTTTTCAATTATATCAGCTTCCTTGTTAGTTCATTCACAGCTTACTCAGTGGTGTAGCTGGGGTGAAACACGAGAAATGTCATTCTCCACATTTTGTAGGAAAAACTTTCGGAAAACGAATTGCAAGGGTACACGTACAGTCGTACAGTTTGTCATTAACTTAAAAAATGCACACGTTTCAAAACCAGTGTGTCTAGGTCCAGCACATGTTGTATCGTGTAGTTTTTCTCTCAGTTGGTGTTTTATGTGTGCGTTTTTTGTTAGGGAAAAGACATTGCTCTCCAGCGAAATACACGGTATAAGTGCGCCTTAAATATATTGTTCCATCCATAGATGTAGGAGCAGGCAAATGTTTGGGGGTGCGAAGGATTTTTGCCCAAATTTCCACAAACTTGCCCGAAGCGACTACAGTTCATTTCTTGTCGGGCCCGAATTTTTTTAAACCGAGGCACTTCAGGCACCATTTTTGCCCAAATTTCTCCTAACATGCCCGAAAAGAACTAAAAACAAACATNATCTCCAAAGAAAGTCTGCACTTTAATTTTGGGTGCCATTTTTGTAAAATCAAAGCACACACAGCAATTTTTCGAAGGTTTTCATATATTTTGCCCAAATTTCCACAGATTTTGCCCGGATTTTAAGGAAATTTGCCCGGATTTTCATCAAATCAAACGTTTTGGGTGTGCGGTTGCACCCCCGTTTCCTACACCAGTGGTTCCATCAGCACCTTTTGTATCGTTCCTCTCAGTTTTTGTGCGGACGGTGATAAATTTTAAAATGGAACAAAATCGTGTAAATAACAATTTTGAACTCATCACAAAAGAAAGGCTCCGGCGTGAATAAATGCCTTTGCTCACTGCGTATCGCAAGAAAAAAATTTTCGAAATTTAACACATTCAGTTTTGTACCACACGTAAAAGCAAACCTTTTTGAACATTGGGAATGTAAAGAAGACAACGTGAATTTAAAGGAGCATGCTCTGCCCATTACAAAGAGTAGAAAGCTCGAACTTTCCTTCGTGACTTGCCAATAAGGCGCAAAATATGAAAGTTGAAAGCTCGCATGCATCACAACTTATGATAGCTTCTTTTCTTCAACGGTTAGCATCCTCTGCAGCGGTTAACTACTTCCGTTTTTATCGTTAAGACACGCTCGTGGTAGTGCCAGTGATCGTCCAGCCAGCTGTGTAACCGGGAGCAAACGCCATCTGCAGTTGCTCTCCACACACAATCAAAGACATAAAAAAGTCCGGTCATTATTTCAAATCAGAGGAGGATCCAAGGGGGGAGTCTGGGGCGATCGCCCCCAGCCAAAACCTACGAAAGTAACTTTATTCACCATGATTTTGCACAATTTGGAAAACAGCATTAGCGATATAAGGTCATTTTGCCCACTATTTTTTTGTCACAGCAGTGTTGTGAAGTAAACTTCATCTCTCTTACATTAATGAACCCGTAATGAGACTTAACTACCAAATATTACTGAAATCGCCCTCCTAACCTCACTGGCTGGATCCGCCCCTATTTCAAATTCCTTTTCTGCTCCAGCGCTACAATCGATCTCCGCCACAATTACAAACACCATAGGCTTGACGTTGGCACGTGAACTAGAAAAACGGTCTCCGGACAGGCTATCACGTTGACTGCATGTTGTGTCTCCGAGGGTGAAGAGAACGGAAAAGGCCAAAATTCCTGTTGTGGGGAAACAAGGAAAAAAGAAGCCAATGTTCATTAAAGGAAACTGCCCCAAACTACAGTAAAATGCACGAGACGCAACTTTACCAGTAACTGTAGATGTTACAGGTTCTGGAGCAGTTTGCTATTGTATTGCATTGCACTTACGTAACCGAAACTATTTTCTACAAGTCTGTGAACAATTAAAACGAAACTATGTGCTTCAACGAACTACAACAAGTACATATATTTTTTTCAAAGAAAATCACTAGGTACGACTTCCACTTAAATCAGGGAAGTTCAAGTCGCCAATCGTTTTTCATTAATATTGATATTTCCTTTCCAAAGAATCATTTTTAGAAGCAGAGATCTGTGAACTATGTAGCGTATAGCTTTAACCAGGCCTGTAGCCACGCGGGCATTCGGTTCGGGGGCAGTTCCTCCCCCAATTTTTTGTGCTCCCCAAATTTTGTTGTGCCCAGAAAAACCAACGCAAACTATTTTAAGCATACAATCAAAACAAAAATATTGTTCCATGAAAATGCATTCTTCCCCCAAATCTAGTAACCTGGCTACGGGCATGGCTTTAACCCTATCGCCGCTTGCCTAAACAGCGAAAATAAACTAAAAACCTCAGACCGCACGACGATCGTTTGAAAAAATTCCAGAAGGATGAAGTATACCTCCCCGCTTCCTGGTGACAAGCAGTTGCCCCTTCAAATACCCGCAGCCAACAGAGCTTGGGCCTTTTTTTCATGAAATCAGTGGTTCAAAATCACCGTCACCGTACACAAAGTGAAACCACGCATCAACAGAGAGAAGCACAATTACAGTCAGTCACTTCACTCGAAAAAATTACAGTACTCACCGCAAGGCATAAATCGTAATGTTTTAACTTTTTTTTGTCGCGACACACAATTTTCTGATACAAAACACACGTCGCTGAAGCACAAACCACCAAAAAATCAGCCAAAATGAGAAACGGATACAGAAAATTTTGTTGGAAAGAATATTTTCAAGCTTTACTCCCTACACCTCAGCGATAAATGGTGTTTACAGCAAAGTGTGATAGACGAGATTTTATCAAGTCATGAAGGTATTTTACTGACGTTTGCCACTTTGTAAAGAAAACTGACGCATTGTTCTACATTGGTATTTTTCATGTTTGTAGTTTGCTCATCGCTGTTTGATGTGTTTCGAAAACTGTTGCAAGTTGTTAAACCCCGAATTACTGTATTCCAAGGTGTTGTGAGCAAGACCCTCAGACGAACCACAAAAAATTTAAGACTGATCTGTGTACGGAGTTCTACATAAATATAATAGTTCTTGGGTAATAATAGCTCTGCTCACACGTAACCGGTTGCAAGCAATTGCGGATTCACAAACATATTTTAGACAAACAGCGTGTTTATACTCGTTGTCAATTGCTTGCCAATGACCAGTTTTATTTATTAATTTTTTTGTTTGCCATCGATGACCAGTTGTATTTGTTGTTTTCTTTGCTATATCGACGACTAAATTTATTTGGTTTTTATTTTTGTATGCTATTGATGACCAGTTGTATTTATTTTTTTGGTTTTGTTTGTCATCGATAACCAATTTTATCCATGTTTTTTTAAACTTTGTTGGCTATCGATTATCAAATTTGTTTATTTTTTTGTTTGCCATCTATGACCAGTTTTATTTTTTGCCGATTACGGGCTTTTTGAAAACCTTACGAAGCATGTAGACACTTCTTTTCATAGTCGAAAAAACAAATTTGAATGTATTCAAGACTTTAAAAAAGATAAATTCCGGCATTGCAGTGCATTGTTCAGTTTTCTTCCAGGCATATTTAAAAACAGAACCTTGTTATCTGCGACCAGTTTCAGCGACACGCTTATCGAAAGTCCGCTACGCAGTTATCCTGCAGTTGACTGCACCAGATGTTGCACGCTTAAATAACTTTGACTACTAGTTGTGTCTACGCATGCTATATGTGATTTGCGGTCTCCAACCTCTTCCATGAAGCATGTCATGTGTTGTACTACTACACAAGCTCTACTGTCGCGATTTGGTTGAGTTGCTTCTTCGGCGGCGTTGCGTGAGACAAGCGTTTCAACGCCGCCATTTGCAGTGGTGCGTGAGACAAGCGCCCCCATTTGCAGTGGTGCGTGATGGGTCAGGAGTTCTCAATCGCACGTTATATAAACTTACGTCAGTTTTGTTATACGATCCTTGTGGAATAAAATGGCTGATGAACACAAGTTTATCCATGCATAAAATGAAATTCTGTCAAAACTTTNGGAGGACAACCAAACGCGTTTGGTTGCATCTACAGCCAAGAATNCGGAGCCTTCGTTTCATTGTTTTATCTAAAATCTATCAAATCTTAGCACTGCTCATGCGATGAAACTNTTCATTCAACGGTAAGCTTTGAGAAGACTAGATTATTGGGTCAAAATAGTCACAAAGTAGAAGAGGAAACTGTGTTTTTTCGCCGAATTTCGATTTGCTCACAATATTTTTATTCATGCAATATGTGACAAACATTACATTAATCACAGCGCAAAATCTGAAGTGTTCCACGACACTACAAATCAGTTTTATTTTTTTCATCACGAAATTGCTTCTTTTTTATTTTCGGTCACACGTCCAATGGCCAAATATGAATGTGCATGCATCTGCAAGTGAATGGAGCAAGTGCAAAATTTCAGCTTAATCGAACGCACATCTTCGTGCACACAGGACACGGAATTACAGGCCCGTTTTTTTCACCTTACTTCAGCCCACTAAACCCCAGATCCAACACTGATGGCACACTACGAAACATACAATACGCCTGGTGCTACGGTGAAGTACAATTATTAACACTGGAGCAAAACTTCTGATGTTTGCAGACTACCTAAACTGCACAATGGTTTCTCATATATTCGAGAGCAACAAAGGAGATTACCGACTGTTCTGGATTGCGCCAATATTTACGGCGCATGTGGCAACGAAACGTAATGGCTGCAAGTGTGGTATACTTCATGAGCGCAATGGCCAGGCGAGCCCTCAAACGGCCAAAGCTTCGTGCTTACGGTCAAACGTGATTTTATTTATTTGTATAAACAAATTATGCGTCGTTAACTATTTCCGACTATGCGTCTGAAATTCCATTCTCTGGGTTTGGTTAAACTGGGTAATTTCAATTGTCAGGAAGGGAAGCGTGCTTGTGAAAGCGCACATGGAGACATTTTGATGTTTAAATTCCGAAATGGAGCTCCACATCCACAGGCAAATTTTCAAAAAACTCAAAAATGGCGAAAAAAACAAACATAATTTTTACGGCCAAACTGCTTCTGAAAACGGCCAAATTGTGAAAATTTGGCCGCGAAGAAGCAAAGTTCCCATACCTTGACTGGGAGTGTTACTTGATGCAGACGATATCACGCACAAAGATGAAGAGATTTCATAAATAAATTTTTGCAGGTTAAATGTCAACTCCCCTTCAAACTTGGGGTATAACAGCCAGTAGAAGTGGCGAAGCAAGAGGGGAACTTTGCTTCTTCGCGGTCAAATTTTCACAATTTGGCCGTTTTTTTCACAAATTTTCACAATTTCGGTTTACCCTGGGCGACACCTTCTGGGGGGCGGCAATTCGTTAAGAAATAATTTCGGAAAGTACAGTAAACCTCGGTTAATCCGGATCTTCGCCGAAACCAGATAAAACTGGTAGTACGAATGATTTCTAACGTTTTTCTTTACAAAAATCTTCGGTTTATCCGGATCTTCGCCAGTACCGGATAAAATCTGCTCTTTTCGCATCTCGTAATCCGGATTTTTCTGCACTTCCACGCTCTTGTGTTCTCAAAGTGCATTGACTGGTCTCTAGGAAAAANCGACTGCTTTCAGGCGCAACACAAGCGTGCTNACGATCACCAACGAACGTTTGCGGCCACAACTGCGCGCAACATTCGGCTAATCGAAGGGACGATTCTTACGTCACACACGGGCATAGCATGTCNTGTNGAACACAACGCTCAAGGCACGTGGCCACACCACGGTTTCAATCTATTGATCAGTGTTGAGTGTACGTATNTAGAGGAGTATTACCCTNAGTGTATTGTACTCGGTAACATGTCTTAGTCACTGCTTATGGACCAGTCGCAGAAATCTCTGCGTCAGNCCAAAATCCCAGATTTTTTCGCAGCGAAGTGATATAAAACTGTGAACTTAAGATTTTTCGTAACTGCGTGGATATGGAGGTTACTAGTCTGTTGTACCATTGTGTATACTGCACATCAATAAATTAATTTTATTTCTGAAAAAGTCTGCTGTTGGGTCGTAAATGTGTTCAGTTTAAATAATTTTCACCGACATCTCAGTACTTAGATGACGTCAGGCTAGAAAGAACCATCTTCGGTTAATCCGGATCTTCGCCTTAACCGGATAAAACCGTCGGTCAAATCTAATCCCGATTAACCGAGGTTTACTGTAGTTTAAAAAGTTCAAACCTTTTTATTAATTAACTCTTTTGAGTGTTTGTGCTTAAAAGCCCTAGACTAGTAGCCTAAAAACGAGGAAATGTGGTTGTGAAGTGAGCTATTTGATATGTTTACCCAAAAGTCTGTGTCAAATCAAGTGTGCTAAAGTACTCCAGTGTTTGTCTTGAAATCAGGGCTTTTTCAACATACCTACTTGGGGGCAAGTTGTCCCCCAGTCCCTACACTTTCCTCTCCAGCCGAAGTCAATTCCCCACCCCAGTCAAAAGACCTTTGAACAACGGACAGACATGATATTCGGACGCACACAAGTCAGGGACACCTAGAACTCTTAGATATGCCTGACAATAGCATACATTACTGGTCCGGTAGCTCGAGGTTCATATTGCCCCTCCACTCAAAATCTGGTAAAAGGTCTTGCATGAAATCACGGTAAATAGTCGAAGGTAGCCTAATCCTTTTTCTCATGGCGTTCGATCCTTAGCAACGCTCCAACGGCACATCATTACATCACCTGGCACCAGGGGCGGATCCAGTGGAGGGGCGATTGCGCCCCTAAAACCTACGAAAGTAACTTTATTCACCGTTATGTTGTAAAATTCGGAAAACAACATTCGCGATATAACGCCATTTTGTTGTCCATTGTTTTGTCACAGGAGTGCAGTGAAGTATAGTGCATCTCTCTTGCAGTAGCGAAGCTGTTATTAACAAATATTACTGAAATCCGCCCATGCCTTGGTTTTATCCTCACTGATCACATTTTTCAAAATTCTTTCATGCTGATTCAACGCCACGCTGTGCCAGACAAAAAAAAGAAGATAGAAAACAACCAAACACTCAGTTATTACGAACCACACTGGCGCTTCACAAATTTTTTTAAATTTCGTTTCAGTACAACGTACAGGTTGACGAATTGTCACGAGCAACGAACAAAAACGCACGTGTGGGGCGCGAATGCATCATGCGGTATTCGAGCGGCCGCTCAGCAGTTGGCGGTCGATCAAACGCGGGGAGTGACTTCGCTAAAATCGAGAGCGCCGCTCAGCACTTCCTCCATAACATACGTAGCTTGGAGTACTCGTAAGCAGGCTTCGCGCTCGATCGAGGAAGGAGCGATGCACGCTCTGGTTGGCACAAGACGCACGTGGTGACACTGTGGCATGGAAACGCGAACTGGATGCGGCAAACCGTTAAGT
>JGI24021J15306_10007566_pt1 | contig 13250 bp, 7 predicted proteins | sample Ectturendosymbi1_FD_15306 | JGI IMG/M metagenome (IMG submission 15306) | reverse complement strand
TCGTACATTTGTTTCTTATTTAATAGATTGAACATTTTTAGGGCAACAGTAAAATCTTTGCAATATTCTGTGCACCCTATAGGGTCATACACTTTCGTCAGACGAGGTTTGTAACGAATATGCAGCTTAGAAAATGTTTTGCAAGAGTCAAGCCTTTCTGACTGAAAAAAGCCAGAAAAGCTAGATTTCGTCTAGCTTTTTTGAAAAACTTGAAATTCAAAAAAAGCCAAGTGCGTTAACTAAAGCCAGAATTACAAATCTGGCTTCACAAAAACCAAATTGGCAACTCTGGTTTTGCTGATGAACTTATTTTCACATTAACTCAGAAACTATAAGGCTGCTAATAAAATGTCAATGGGAAAAGTTGGGCAGTTAGGATTTTGGTTAAAATCTGCATTCAATTTGTCAAAAAAGTGAAGAAATGGTTTCTCAGACAGGACCTAAGGTAGCCAGATCCAATTTTTGCAAGGGGCCAAATTTAACATTGAAAAGGGCCAAACAAAATTTTGGGGTCGGCAAGTGTTATTTGGGACCAAATGTCTGAAATTTGACCTCAAAAGTGCTAACTTGGCGACTCTGCATCAGGTCTTTCTGTCCTTTCTCTGTCTGTAACCACCTTGCGCTTCTGAGCTTCTGATATTACAATCGATCTCGTCATATCCCTTGTTGTTAAAGGTTACTTGCGCACTATTTTTTAGTTCTGCACATGCGCTACGCTGTACAAACCTTTACGGAGCACACATCAGCTGTTGCTTTAAACCGCATGTCATGGTGAATGCGTCTGTGTTTAGACAAGACGCTGAAATTATGCGAAGCACGGGATAAACGCTGCAATTATTCTGCATATTTTTCGTTTATGACCAAACAAGATGTTTTTATCTGCTTAATACTAATAAGGCTACTTCGCGAATATACTGTATTATTTTGCCCTTGGGCAAGAACTTACCAATGATTAGGCATACCATATTTTCGTGATTGAAAACCGGGTCACTTCAGAACAACGAGCCTTATCAGACAAATGTGATTCATATCTTACTTGGATAATGTACATATTTTCGCTAAGCATAGTGCAGCAGTTTCACCTGAAGCGATTTAAATTCTAAAAGCTTCGCTTTCACACCGACATCAGGTACAAAGTAGCGAGCTGTTGCGACCGAAAATCCCGAGCGGCATGTGCGCAGAGCTTCGCACCGTGGCAGCAAGCAACAATAGAGATTATGCTCGCAAACTCTCTTACTATTGCTTGCTCGCGCTACACATATGATGGTGTTATTCTTCACGCACATCCCATTAGTGGTGAATCACACATTCAACGCAATAAAATCGGAGAGGTTGCAACAGAGCTGCAACGAAAATTTTGATTTCTTTTCAAGGAACATCGGAGCAGCAGTAGAGCAGGGGGGGGCAGTAAAAGTTTTGAGGGCAATGAAAACTTAAAAAAATAAAATGGTTACCAATAATGCTTGTTTCTGTTCAGCAACAAAGTTGACCTCAAAAATTATGACGGAAATTATAGAGAACCATTCTGAAGCTTCCGGGTGTGCGAATAGCTGCAGTAAATATGTTTCATGTCGATCTTGATAAACCATGAAATTACGTATGATACTTTTATAAAAAAGCACCTCCGCCCCAGTTGCCCTCTTTTGAAAGGTCCCCGTCATGTCCCCGCTCTCCGGCGTCCCTGTTCTTTTTTCGAAGAACCAACAGTCACGGAAACAAAATTCGTTTTATCTAATTCTTGACGTAATTCAACAGCAATCATCGGGGCAATGCAATTAAGGATCACTGATTCACATTTTGTTCTTGCAATGCCAAATTTAGGTTCAAAAAATTTTTGTAACTGGGTTAGAGGTTGCAATCAGAACTTTTCAAAGACTATCCGTAAATAGCAGCGTTATACACAAAAGTAGCTTCTTTCGTTGCCGACAGTAGAGATTCATCAGAATGAGCAGCTTTGAAGAAGTGTGTCACACGCGATGACAACACTGCTGCCTCAACAGAATATTATTTGTGTTGTTTTCTTGCCAAGTGGTCGTCAATATCTGCGTCTCTGCCATGGCTAATTGAAAAAACGGATAATTCTAATTCAACACAATAATTTTTAGACAAGATCCAAACCAAACCTAAATAGGAAACTGTTAGACAAAGAAAAATTACAAAGGCCTACCGGCATTTTCAGAGTGATAAAATAAAATAAGAAATGACAAATACTTTTTGCAAAAGGAAATGAGTTGCAGGTAAATCATTTCTAGCCGTCGCCACATTCGTTTAAAAGAATTTTGCTCACTCGCTGGACGAGCACATTTAAACACCGGTGAAGAAACTAAATAACGTAAATATGAATTATTTGAAAATTCCCAAAAGCATCGCGGGACGCACAAAATGCCCTAGCGGGTCACACTGGCCCGCTTGCCTTGAGAACCCCTGATCTAACACAACGAAACAAGGAAAAAAGATCACACATCACTCTTCAGAAGGTTGGCTAAACAGACCAATCACAGCCGTAGTAATATTCATGTAGGGCTACGGAGGCTGACGGAATACACAACCAGGAGTTTTTGGTTGACTGACCGGGACACCGGAACAAAGCCTTTACACCGGAACTGTCCCGGCTAAAACGGAACGTGTGGTACACCGGGACTGTCCCGGCTAAAACGGGACGTATGGTACACCGGGACTGTCCCGGCTAAAACGGGACGTATGGCATGCCTACTGCCAACCAATGATATCGGTTGCGGAGCAGGACATATATTTAGCCAAGTGTTTTGATGTTGTGCAAAAGGCCTGATGCGCAAGTTCTTAGTTACGAGACGTACTGATGTCAGGGATAAATAGAACTCCATTCTAGAAATCCCTGACTCATGCAATATAAAAGACAGTAGGAAAAATTGCAGGAGTCGAAAGTAACGTCAAGTTTGATTTTCAAGAAGCGCGTTGTCGTGGAGATCAGCGAAGTGACAAAATTGTACACCAAAGAGCTCGCTACAATTTGTGTTTGTTATTTCTTTGTTTGAAGAACAAACATAGTTTAAACCGTGCCAGCAAGTCTGGAATAACGATTCGCAACGGTCTGTCAAGATTGAGCTCTCTTTGTGTCTTAATAGCGATTTAATTGATTACATGAAAATTTCAAGCGTTGTGCCAAATTCTAAAAACCATGATGGTTCCTAGTGGTGTAGCGAAGACTCGTCTTTCTTTTTGAATGAATTGCCATTCCGGCGAAACGACTTTATCATCGAATAATGTCGTTCTAATCTTTTCTGCAAAAATCATTTTCAGATGCTAAGCAGCGGGCTGAGGCGCAACCGGATTTAGACGCAAAGATGAACATTTATAATTTGGCAGAAGAATGAAGACTGCCAAAGCAAAAGGGTTGAAGACACATAATGCCAGTTTAGAGAAAACAACTGTTAAAGTTTTTCATTTGCAAATGAAATACAGGATTAAGCTGCAGAGTTTTAGGTTGGGCCGGGTTTCGGTTGGTCCCGGGCGTAAGTTTGTCAAAATGTTTCGGCCCAGTTTTGGCCTGCGTATAAATTTTTTTTCGCAACAAGCACTTTGTCGCCAGTTACTCTTGAAGCAATCGACTTGGTTAACTCTTTAATAAAATGATAATTTATGATTTATTAGTAATGTTTGCTTAGCTACGCCACCAATACCCCGCAATTGCGTACATCTTGACTCAATCGGTAAATTTGGCTTTCCGGCCTAAATGGTGCTTCAAAATTAATAGCGGTGTCGGATCGGGTTCGGGCTTCAAAATGAGGCCCGTTTACAACTCTGGGATGAAGCAGAATGTGGGTCCGCAGATTTACCCTTTACACACTTTTTCAGTGCTAGATTTTTAGAGAACATGTCAAGGAAGGTATGAGGAAATGTTTCCGCTGTCTAACTCAGTTTATCCAAAAATGTGACTTAGGCACCTTCGTTTGGGTATCTTATTGCTGAAGTCACACGACGTTACTCACACCTCGTTTACTTTTTCCAAATTGACTATTTCCAATTGGAACGGATCATTATATCAGTTGAGTTTACCAGGGCAGCTCTGTGCACCTGAAACACTCGCGTACGGAACAATTGTTTTTGATTTTGTCTTGATGAATGTGAGGCCAAGTTTGCAAACGTAGTGTGTTTTTGGTCTTCACAAAATCGCGCATACTATTACGGTCCAATCGTTCCTTTAAGCGTTGTCGGTTAGGTTTTATTTGAAAGGATGATTGACGTATGTATTTACATTTCCAAACAAGTTGATGAATACCTACCCAATCTTTGTTGACATACCTATGTGTCCGATATCAAATACTTTACAACAACGGACGATTTTACATTAGAGGCAATTCTGTTGTGAAATTGTGGTAGCAGCAGCTGTCAGGTCAATAAATATTATCACGGTTAATATTAGACGATAGTGCATCTGAACAGGGATGCATAACCTTTTAGCTATTAACTGTCGGATAACGTTTATTTTTATGAATTGTGGCCCCAGTGAGTTCAACATATGTTTATTTTTTCGTTGCTTCTTTTCTTCTTCCACGCGCTGAGATAGCTTCCTTCCACAAGTTTGTTTCGCCGACGTTATACCAAGTACCATCAAAGTCCACTAGACAAGGAGATTTTTATTAATGCACGGCCGCCATCATTTATACCTTAACTTGCTTGTGAACTGCCACAAATTTTTATGGAAGGCCGCATTCGTCCGCACGGCAGTGGGGTGTGCATTCCTGATAAAAAGCTTCTTAATCTTTTAAAACTCGCGGCCCCACGTTTCCCGCGTATTTTCGGAGCCCCACTGCATGACTTCGGGACAAAATGACAGTGAAAAACATCAAATTACATTTAGGAGAAGGAAATGAACATTGTTTATGGATCGTACAGAGAAAGAAATAGCCAGCTGTTCAAGTTTAAAACACTAATTAGTAATGCTCAGCACACCTTGAAAGACAAAACTAGTCTCGACACAGGTCAAGAGTTTGAATCAATCGGCAAATTTTTAATAGGAAATCGACTTCACGTAATACTACGCATCGTCAGTTCTACAACCTTATTCAAACAGAATAAGGTTGAAATATGTCTTGTACAAAATTGATGAAAGCAATCGTTTTTTGTAGTCCACTACAACATTTTAAACTATTTCGCGCCTAACCTGCTAATAAGATCTAAAATGTGTGAAACGTCACGACAGGAGTTCCNAACNCAAGCTGTGCTTCGCAGGTATCACTNTCTATTAAAATTTCTTTNGGTTACCGAAGAAAGAATAAGTTAATGACCCTATCCACCGCATTTTCAGCTNTAGCTATTGGCAACATGACTTTCTCAAACTTATTCAGATTGTAGTTCGCCTNGAAGCAGCAATGCATACCTTACTTAGGACACCAATTCAGACATTTCGACTGTAAATTCGACCTATGCTTGTAGCTTGAAACGGANCCAAAGCTTCTTCGCTATAAGGCTCATCTAATAGCCAAGCTTCGTTGCGATGGCAACGCACATTTTTGCGAAAATCCAGCAACACGTCACGAAAGTTTACAATAGAAATTACTTGGCAAATCAATAATGCTTGCCTTGACCTTCGCAGCAGCTTGTAATCAAACAGCGTAGTCGGAACACCTGTACTGCATCGAGTCGCCTTCGCGCTTTGTCACCACTGTCAGCAAAATCTCAGCACCCGCGAAACACGTCCCTGAGGCCTCTCAACAATTATTACCTAACTTTTCAACTACACAGCAAACGTCACACGAACCGATTCATATGAGTGACCTTTGTGCTCGAGTCGTGTGCACAGGCAGTTTGACCCTTGACACTGTCGGTAACGCTTCATCGGGTGCAAATAATGTATTGCATTCTATTTTTGCCGCATTGCCTGCAGCGAAGGTTATGCAGGACGAAGGTATGGTAGTGACTGCTTTCACTTTCGGCTTTCAATATGTGGAAAACTATATTTTGTGTTTGATAAAAAGGTGCAGTTGTACTGCTAACCGCCTGTTCTACTTGAATGGTTTCGGGAATTTAAACGCCTGAATGCCTAAAGGTCAGACCAGGACGTAGAATGCTGAACAGCAAATGGGTTCCTCAAGTCTTCCTCAGTCCAAACATTTCCGCTAGCATAGTTGCAAAACCTGTCCACATTACCGGTATTTTCGTATAGCATTTAACATAAACGTAAGTACAAATTTGATCGTTGTAAGTGGAGATCAGTAGAGCATAACGGAGCAGCGTAGCCTACGCTAGGTACAGTTGGCATACCAGACGTAAAACGGAAAAATGTCGCTTTTGTTTACATCACCTCAACTACAGATTTACCGAGAGCACTGAACACACAGCAGATCTGCTGGCATCTGCACTGTAACATGTATGATCAGCCATGTTTCGCGTTTGATGGATGTAACAATAAACACGACATCACTGAAGCAGAAACAACCCGCGTGGTAATTGCTGTTGCGGCGTAACCAGGGCAACTGTCACATGACCTGTAGGTACACAAGATGCCTCAATGTAACTGTACATAGCAGAGGTGCTCAATGCGTCGATTGCGATCTACCAGTCGATCTCAAAGCTACTGTGGGTGTTGCAGACCCTTGTGGATAGGGTCTGAACATATAAATGCAAAAAAACTATTATCTTTAAAGCTCGGTTGTTCTGTTTTGTCGTCGGCTTCAATCTAAGGAGCTTTTTATTCACACAAATTGAAATTGTCAACTTGACGACTAAGAAAGATTTTTTTGCATCGTGCTTTATTGTTCTTATTATGAGTCATGAAACTGTACTTTTTCTACAACAAATAAGGCAATGAACATAATAATGCAATTAGCGCAAGGCCTAGTGACGTTGCGAAATGTTACCACCAGTCAGATCTTTCTGTTTTCATCGCTTCACAGTTGAAAAATCAAACAGTTATCAGAATAAAAAGTACGGAGATTCGAAGACGGGCTAACTGCAGAGGGTTCCTTATTCGAAGTCAACGTTCTTAGAAGAGAGCATATGCTACATAGGAAGTTATTGGCCATGCAAACCTGCAATGCACGTTGGCTCGCCGGAAATTTTTACTACACAGATCATTCGTCAAACGCAATATGTTGCTGGCGCTATGCATTCGCTGTGTTCGCACCAGCTCAAGCCCTCAGAAACAGCATCTTGGTGTTAATGTCGCACGGATTGGTTGGCATACTTGCATTACGTTTAGAAACAAAGTTGTAACAAATTCCAATAAATTATAACAAATTGTGACCCTGCATCACAATATGGGCAAATGGCATCACATTAATTGGTAATGCACTGGGTGTGCTTGGTGAGCTGGGGAATTTAGTTCGAAGCTTGCAACGACAGTGAGGACTAATAATACTGNATTAANCAGATGAACGTTTGTTTGTCAAATTCAAGCGTAAGGTGTTCAGGGACTTAACGAAAACTTTATGCAAGGGTGCTCACACTTTTTTAGTATTNGCATGCTACTTACAAAATTATGAAGTGAAAATGATCTAACTACTACAAAAATACAAAACAATAAGTGTTGTAGTCACGGCCTAGCAAATGTTGGTGGATGCAAATGTACGTTACTCAAGGGTTCATGCTCAATTTACCTGAAATTTTCATAAATGTGTTTAGATATGAAGAACATTCGTGAAAAATTTCGTTGCGAAGCACCAAGTGCGGAACGGTTATGGACGTTTGAATGCAAGGACGGACATGTCCGTCCACCGGCGCCGAAAGTCTGCACTATGGAAACCGTGGGACACGTTAAGTACTGTTACGTCACAAGCGATACACAATAAAAGCATCGCGTAATCAAGTGCCAAACATTTAGTAGTTGTACAGCAGCTGCTATCAGAATACTTGTTGCTAGCGATGCCAGAGTGACTCAGACATTCACCTCTTTAATTAACGATGCCTCAGGTGAGGGTATATTCGATACTATCTGTGTTTCGAGGTATATTGCTTTGACTTTTCATTTTCTTGGTTTTCATTTTTTTGGAACAACTCCATTTCCTAAATTTTTCTTACCGCAATTTTAGTTGAATCTAACTCTGACAAATACTTGGAATTTAACTTTTAGCTTGAAAATATCTACATTTCAATTGAATAGATAGATAGCTTTGAGAAGACACGCAGGACCGGAGTAATATATGGGCCCGATGGGTCCACAAGCACAGAGGCTCCATGCTACTCTCCAGCTTATGTGACATATGCATATAATACAGTGCTATATTTGTCGTAGAGGCTCCAGCACGCTAGTTTTCCTGAGGGCCCATGATGGCGTTGAGATACTGCAAAACACTCCAGCAAAATCTGATACAAACTCTCTCGTAGTTGTCCGTCAATCGACAATGACACTGGTCAGCGCGTTCCTTTGTGATGGTGCGTGCGGCTCCTTAACCTGCAACCTGGGGCGCAAAAACGGCCACACATTGCACAGACGGACCCCTGCCTTCTTGTTGTTGGGGGTGAGTTGCGCTGTTGCTGTCTGCGCACAAGCGTTCCTTTTGCCTTTTGCCAAAATACTGTGATATGTTCTTGTTTAAATATTGTCACCCTACTGTCGCAAACTACACGCCATTCGTCTCGGTCCCTGGCCAATTCATCGAGTATGGCGTAAAGGAAATTAATGTGGTCGTTTAAACGTTTTTTCTGATTCCCCGCTGTGCGTCGGCCGTAGGAGAGCTCACTGTAAAGCAGTGATTTTCAACCAGGAGTCGCAGCCCCCAGAGGGGTCCTGGACCATTTTTGGAGGAGACGCGTGTAGAACTTTTATGTGCACAGTTGTATTACATTTATTTAGTTGAGTTTTAGATGGGGTTGTTAGGTTTTGGTGGGCTGCGGTACAAGAAAATTTGTAAACCACTGCAGTGTAAAGCAAACGGCGGGGAAGCCTGTTTTCAGGTATCCTCATTACGAGACCAAGCCACTTTCATTGTCTTCTGAGCAGTATCGTCACAAGGCATGTTGTGCCTGCTCTGCGGCAGATCTCGACATGAGGGATTTTCTCCCATCAGTGCACGTGCAGGATAGTTTGAAAACAACGAATGTGAAATGCCTCGCGGGCGCTGACGTGACGACGGTACGGTGTTTATCCCTCGCTGGCATGCGGCATACAGCAGCGCAAATGACGTTGTAAACGGCCATCTTGGTGTGTGTAGAAAGGTTACGATTAGTAAAAAAACGCTTACACAGCTCGATAAACACGACGTTGAATCTCCGCAGAGAGATCGCACGTGGAGGTAACGATGCTTCCCAGCAGACATACGTGAATTGTTCTATGATGTCACACTGAAAGCTACTAATGAAAAAGATTGGGGGCCAACGACGAACCTGATGGGAGGTAAAAAGACTTCCGTGTTTTTGGAATTAACGACCAGTCCTGCACGAGAGTATGCGGAAGAAATTGCATCCAACTTGTTGCTGCAGGCCGTCGGGCGTGTGTCTGGGCAGGACAGCATCGTCTGCTTAATGTAGATCGAAGATCTTGCCGTTTGTTACTTTGGTCGCTACTTGGAAACGGTGGATATTAAACAAACTACCATCGATCTTGTACTTGATGAGAACGCCGTCTGCCGAAAAGATGCCGTAACGGAAGACGAGAGTCATTACCACAAGGAACAGGTTGAAAATAGCAGGTGCTAGGGCGCAGCCATGCTTAACTCTTGAGTTCACACCAAAACTCTTCGACATTTCTCCTCCCTGCACGATGCCGGCACTCATACCAGCATGGCATTCCCACAAGATCCTGAAAAGATGGGAGTGCATTAAAACATGCCCACAACTCGCCACAGCATATCACGATTTCGATGAAGGCAATAAAAAGGTCACGATGTTTTCCCTACATTTCTCTTGGAGAAGTCTGAAAACGAAAATCATATCAGCAGCGCTGCGCGCGCGACGAAAGCCGCACTGACATTTGGGAACTATTGTATCAACCACAAATGTCCGAAGACGGCACAGCATTACACGTGCAAGTACTTTACCTGCGATAGAAATTCCACGGCTGTTGTCGCAGATAGCTCTGTACCTTTTGCCTTGTAAATCATTATTATATTGGCATCTTTTCATTGTATGGGAAGAATATTCGATGTCCACGCACTAATAATGGAGTCAAGATGCTGTAGTAGCAGACATAGGCGTAGCCCATGGACCGGATATAGGCGTAAACAATTGGTACTTTCCAAGTAATTTGAAAAGCATGGAAGAGTTAATTTTAAGGCATATCAAAGATAGTTGATAACTGTATACCTACTTTTGGTGCTTTTGAGCCACCCTGCATATAAAGCTTTCACTCGGAAAAAACAAAACTTTTATCAAAGTTTTTGAATTAGAATTTACATTTGAAACAAAATTCTCTAGGTTATCCTTTCTTTTTCAAACAACACAGTTCATACATCGTTTGGTCTTGCACGAAACTCGATTTTTTTAACATTCAGATTCTAATAGTTTTGCTCGAAGTCATGCATCCCTGCTATTAAAAGCCACGACGCCTTGACCTAAATACGAGAACGATGTACACCGCGAGTGAAAGGAAAATCAGCATCGACGTTTTACGGTTACATGCTTTTTTTGTCGATTGCATCGACTTTTTTTACCATTGCATGCAACTGACCTGCCAAACAGAAATAGGACTTTCGCACAGAAACAAACAAAAAAAATTATTCGCTATATTGCAAATGAGCATCTAAAAATTTCCTCCTTTTTTCAGAGTTTCTTATCTAAACTAAACGCAGTACGCATGAATGAAAAAATACTGCTGTAAAATTGTCAATTGCTCTTTGCACTTATAGCAAGTTTTCAAACATTACCCATGTTCTGCATTAAACCGCGTGTGTCCCATACTTCCTCTACAAACGTTGTATCAGCAGAAATTGATCGACCGCAACTTTGACGTAACCCTTTGCTAACGTAACTTCGACGTAACTTTGCTTAGATAACAGATGGTTTGACCGAGCGCTTCTTTCGTATTCAGNAAAGTCGTCAGTGTAACCAATTGAAAGCTGCTTCTCCAATACATGNGCATTTGCCAGAAAAAAGTNGAATGCCTAAAAATATTGAAGCGCAAATGAAATAGCTGAGGANGCAGTAACGACCAATTCTTGCACACGTTTCACTTCTTGATGTAGTGATGTTTTCCATGACGTGGAATATCTTTGAANCAAATCTTCGCCACTGTACAAATAAAGAAATTGAGATACTTTCGGAAAAGGATGCAGTCATGCAGTGATAAACATACCTTGCAAAACTGTAAGCTTTCTTTTGTATAAATTGGCTCAATGACATCATAATCATCTTTTTACTGGGCCTGGGAATCCTCGGATGATGAAAATGCGCTTTACCCATAGAATTTTTTTTGGTTGCTTAACCCTATAAGTCCCGTGCGGGCCAAAATGTTGGCGCAAAATAGCCATTCAGCAAAGAGTCAACTATTAAAATGCTCAGATATTACCCTGTGAATCTATTTACTAGTCTGGTGAGCACTGTCAAATAATGTTAATGCATATCATAATGTTTGAAAAAAAATGTTTTTCAGATGTGGACAATGCCAGTAAGACATTTACAAGAAGATTTGTGGATTAGTTGACATATGATCAACTACGCAGGACTGTATGTGAAGCAACGTAGAAATTGATGAAGTTTGTTTTGTCATACCATAACATACAACGCTACATTACAGTGCATCAACATCATTTCAGTAACATGTTAGAGAAACAACCAACCGACATTGTGTTCCACAGCACAATGGTAATTGCAAATGGATCCTAAGCATCATGCGGATAAAACATTTGAATTAATTGACGTACACAGCTCTGGATTGCAAGTCACGCTGTGGTAACCACTGCTTAAAGCACTCTCACTACTGCATTGTAACTTAGGAAAGAGGAACAATGGTTAGGAAGTAGCAACGAGAGCTTCACTGTAATATCTCAGTTCCATTTATGCTCAGATTTTGTACTTCTTTCGGGAGTGTCACGAGTGGTCTCCGACACAAATCTCCACTTGGTTGCACCGTGGGCCCCGTGGCTACTTTTGCAATGTATGCTGCATCGAAGGGGAGCCAATGGCGAGATCTGGCGTGAACTTGAATAACATTTCGATCTCTGAATTATTTGTGAGTCCAGAAAAAAATCAGATGTAAAAGTGAATAACTTCGTTTCAAAATCAGCGATGAATATTTTACCCGTCAAGCCTTTTACATTAAGGTTTATAAACTGGTGTTGATTTTACTGAAAAAAACAACTAGCCATAGTTTGTGTTTTTCTAATGCAACTTTCAAAATGCGAATGCTAAAAATTATAGTTTGCGTTTGAACAGAAATTTCAGCCTAGCACTAATGCCAAAGAACACGGGCAACGTCTTCCACCCAAAACTGTATAAGTTTTATTAGCTATGTTTTTCAACGTATGTATACAAANGAACATTTTTCTTGACTACTANACCTCGTTGGAGTAGTTTCGAAGTCGAACAACAAGATTCCCGAGAATCAGTGTCCGGTATTTGTTACGAACTGACAATNATTTTCTTGTTGTTGGGAACAGAGTTTAGAGCACTAACAGCTATTCCAACTGGGGCTTCAGGGGCACCTGGGGGTCCGAAATGCGATTTCAAGCGTGAGAACCTGTATGTTTTAGGATGTACTTTTTTCAAAACAACCGAGATTTAGGAAAGCCTGAAAGTGCTATTACTCAAAAGAACATTATCCAGCCTAATTATTCCAGCTTAAGTTACTACAGCAATTTAGAAATTTAAATTGCTGAATGCGTGGATTGCTATTGCTAAACAGTGCAGTGGTGAACAGGTTTTTCAATCAACGTCAGGCAATCAGGGTATTTCTACAAAATCACAAGAGCGACTTGGTTATTCATTCCACTGGAATCAGCAGAATTTCTCCAAATGCTTGCATATAATTCAGATGTTTTTCTTCAAATCAACAACTGAGCACCTCCATTCAAGGCCGGGAAATAAACTGTGTGAAGGCCTGCGGAAATCGAAATCTGTTAAGAAGAATCTACGTGTTTGGAGCCGCAGGAATCAAGCTTAGATTTTCACAAACTTTTATTTCAATGTGTAAAAAAAGAACTTTGGTTTATTTCCATGTGTAAAACAAGAACTTTCTGCCCATTTTGACATGCTGCGAGCCTCGTTTGGCGGATACTTCTCAGCTGGAGAGCTTGGTGTTAGTGATGTAGTGGCTGCCCGCTGCCACTACATGGAATTCGGCTAGCGTCGGCTAAGAGCTCCCAGATGAAAGTGCCTGGTAGAGGGAAAAAGCCGAA
>JGI24021J15306_10007565_pt1 | contig 13251 bp, 7 predicted proteins | sample Ectturendosymbi1_FD_15306 | JGI IMG/M metagenome (IMG submission 15306) | reverse complement strand
CGCAATATCTTTTCACGTTCGGATACTTGTCCAGGCAACCAGGGAAGCACATTTGCAAACAACTCATGTTCTCCGAAAACCAAAAATCGACATACATTAAGTTTTCTCCAGTTAGCCACTTTGTCTTGCTCAGAATTTCTTCAAAAGTCGCCATCTTCTCCCCAAATTCGCGTAGAAAATTTTCTTTCGCTTGTTCAAAGTTTTCTCTGTCGTAAATGGTTTTGGTGTAAGCAGCTCGAAAATCGTAGATGACTCCTTGTAGTACATCACACTTGACATTCTCCTCGTCAGTTTGGGGGTAAAGCTGCTTATGCTTTCGAGCTAGATACCGCATTATAGCGAAACTTTCGGATATTTTCACTTCACCGTCAATCAAGTACGGAAGGTTGGGAAACTTGATCCCTAGCTGGCTTTTGACGCTGGTAAAGACGCTTTTACTGAACTCGGGTGCGTCTCCAAGCGTGTACCTCTTCTCTTTGTAGCTAACGCCAAGGTATTCCATCATTAAGCGAATAGGTTCACCCCTACCTCGTGTGTCCCAGTAGCCGAAATCCACCACAGCCATCTCGCACACGTACAATTCTGAGCTCTCAGTGTTTAGGATTCGATAAAATGAACGTAAGAAAGCAGCTAGTGCTCACCTGCGACAGTCCTGGCATCAGACAACTGTTTCAGTGCTGGTATTGCGGGAGATTGCCGTTGGACAAACATGAAAATTTTTACTGCTCTCCTGTTCGAGTCGCCATTTGTCCTGATGAAAGTCTATTGTTAGTTGCCAAAACGTCGGTGTTGTTTCCAAAGTTTTACAACAGTTGAGCAAAGACTTTTATTAAAACATGAAAGTTTGTTTGTTAAGTCAACGTAGCGCTGAATACGTCGCCTATTGTGTGCAGAGGTTACACATGTGCAAACATTGGCTTTGTCATCATTCGCTGGAACGTTTGTTCATTTAGATATCGTTTACAGCAGGGTTTTTGAGGTGATTTAGGGACCCAATTCGGGTCCCTAGAATCAGAGAAAATTATAATTGGTTTCCTAGAATCAGGAAAATCGCGTCCCTAGAGTCAGAGAAATAGGGTCCCTACGGGTCCATACCAGGTTCCTAACATTTTCCTTAAAAAAAACTGGTTTACAGTATGTAAAAATTTAAATGATAAAGTTCATTCACTTGCAACAAAAATGGTCCAAATGCGTCGGTCATTTGCGCTGACGAGCGAACCCTACATAGTTTGATTTTAGGTAAAATCCTCAAACATTCCCAGGATTTTGACAAGCTAGCTTATGCTCAAGTCTGTCAGTAACAGTCTTAGCAACTTGAAACAATTCCAATCAAAAATACCGCGAAGCCAAACCTGTCGTTCATGTAAACATAAGTAGAAATGGTCGAAGAAGCACAAGTCATTTTTGGTGACAATTTAGTCAGAGCATAAATATACACCGCTCTTTGTGCAGACTGTGAACTGTTAGCCTGCTGCTGACAAAGAATCGAAAAAGATACGGCAGACACTACATAGAAAAAACTGAACACAATATTCAGCGAAAGGCAAGGATTGAATGAACATATCTACAGTTCATCGGTGAAAACGTAACATAAACAAAATTTCAATTCTACTTCCTTTTATATTCCAGAGGGTGAATTTTCATTTTCGGAGCCCTAGGCTATTTTCAATTGGGTGCCCTTCTGGAAGGTTCGCGTCGACTGATGTCATAGAAATTAGCACTACACGTCCTCGCTACATTCACTGAACAAGTTGTTCCAGTACATAAACATATTACTTCATTCAGAATTGACTCGATGTCAGGAAAAAATAACAGTCACAATGAAACTAACGAAAGAGACAGCGGTGAAGTTATCTGACCACACTGACTATTACATATTTATTGAGTGCCCTACGTGCAATTGCACGGTTTCACGTGTCCAGAGCTGGCTCTGAGTAAAGCATATGAACTTCTTACGACGCCTAACAGCCTGTGACATAGTCGGCGATCGACGGGATTTTTGTCTGCAAAATCGCTGATAATTTTATCGCACTTTATCTACAGATTAGCAAGACTTTGCAGTCGTTTCTGGACCACGGTAAGTCGCGTGCATAATTTCAGCCAGTTGAGCTATAAAACGCTACACTCGCCGGAGCAGCTGGTAATCATCAGTGATAAATACATGCGGCAGGCGGTGAGAGCATTTGGGAATACTTCAGTTAATTCATTACGTACCAAGTACTGAAACGCCTCAGGCTTCATCAACTTTGTATCTTTCGTAGATGAGATGACTTCACAGCGTTACAATTTCTAAAATATTACCAGCTCTTCAACAAATGATTATTCATGACCTCCAGTGTACAGTTCAATGAGCTTCTTCCATCATGTCATTCTGAAAATCCAACTGATTCTGTACTTTCAACCTCAGCAATTGTCGCGGACTGACCGACATGATCATTCCCTGAACATGTAGCACATGCATTATTTCTGTGGGTGTAGACCAGTGGTCTTAACCGGGGGAGCGCGCCCGCCCAGGCGGACGTCAAGAAGTTTCCAAGGAGGCATGTTCCCTTACATGCTCTACAACATGAAAAGTTTTTGAACGGGAATGTGTCCTTTCCAAACGTTACGCCAGTGCTAATTCCACGCGGCTACATGTTATTTGGTTTAGTTCCGGCAGAGATGGAAGTCAGGGTTGAGTTTGTTGAAATTTTGCAGGCCGAATTCGAGCCTGCATACAAACATTCTGGGGCACAACTAGGGAGATTGTTTAGTCGGCATGCCAAGTCCTTTTAACAATAACATCTGTGCCGTTCTCGCATTTGAGAACAGCGTGGTGCACATAAAATTTCAAGGTAGACGGCTGCATCACACAGAGGCTCACCTAATTCCTGATAAACATGAATGCATGCACTTTGCATAGCTCCACGCAGAGTGTGATACTGGTATGGTTTTCTGTAATTCGACGAGCTTTCTGCAACGTGGCTTACACCTGCATGATGCTAATTTTCTACAGTACTCCTGCCGTGTTCTTCTTTGATGCGACGGTGTCTATTTATGACAATTCAACTGCACTTGAGCCACGCTATTGTTGAACGTGAGAATAAGTTTGCAAATGCGGCTTGGCAGCTACAGGCCACAATACGATGTCCACTTCTCGGCCAAAGAAAGAGTGTAACGTTGCTTTCTGGCCATCCCAATGGCGACACTCAGCTGCTTAATATCGGAACCGTGTCCTTCACTCACATTATGGCGGCGCGGAGTAAGTATTTGAGTCTACAAATAAAAATAACGTTTCCACTGGAATGTCCCGTTTATGCAATTAACCGTACTATGTTTTTAACATATGAATGGTTTCGGTTTGATATTCTGGAAACCTATGCGAAAACGCGGTTATAGCGTTTAACCCAGTGGTTTCCAAAGTGGTGTAAGTTACCCCCGGGGGTAATATACGAGTTTGGGGGTAACGGGGAACCGAAACCACAATGTTGTTCTGTATCATAAGCGATCGCTGCTAAAGATTGAAGGTAATAAGACAATCGCTACCTTGATTAGGGTAACGGCTCGAAAAAGTTTGGGAACCACTGGTTTAACCGAATACAATCAGTCGGAGTAATATGTATTCACTCTGCAAAGAAGTATGCGGTTGCAAACCAATGCAGAATGAATAAAACCAACAAAGAATTTGCAAAAGTTCGTATAACTCTAAAACAAGCAACTGCAACACATTAAGCATGTGGGCTAGAGTGGAAACATGCACATCTGTGAGCACCGGTATATCTTGCGTAACGTCGCTTGAAAGAAAGCGTTTTTCATCTAATGCTGCAAAACGCACCAATTATTGTCAAATAGTCAATCAGTGGCCTATAATTTTGGGTGCATGGCCCTATACAAATCGACGTGGCGAGAAACTGTTGTAGTCGTCAGGTTCAGTGCAACATTCCTACCTTTGAAGCCTTATTGTGAAAAAAATGTGTAGCAGTTTCTTGAACGATGCCGAAAGTCTAACAAGGTATGGTTGCGCGCTTTGATGCAGTCAGATTGTTTGTATTCGTCCTTATTCTTTGAACACTACAACCGCATTTTATCTTGGGACAAAGTGCTTGGATATTACAGTCTTTGTATGAGGGCGTGTACATGCCAAAATGCTTTCGTACTTTACCTGGCCCTTGACCAGGTTTGGACTCAGTGTCATGCATTGGAGTAGCGTTGTACCAAGTGTTACGGTTAAGCGAACAATAGTGTCAAAAAAGTGTCTGTAACCCTGTGGTTCTACCTCCACTCCAAACGCACTATTACTTGTTCTGTTGTGTCTGTTGTTATCAATCTGCATTGTGCAGACTGTATGTGTTTGTACTCTATGAACTTAGCGTCCGTATTTAAAGTCACGGGGACGTGAACCAAAAGAAAGTTCCCTAAGGAGGGCATGGTGGAGAAAAGGTTAAGGATCACTGGTGTAGACACTTCTGGCACACTGAAAAACTGGGTTATTAGTTTCGTCTTTTCAATAACAGCTCGTAGTGCATCTGCTTTGGCAGTGGCTTCTTTCGCTTGCTATATGAAACACTCTCACCTGTACGTTTCAACATCCTCAANTTAACGCAAGTAAGCCTACTGTAGATCCACGGGTGTCCTGATTTCTTTGAAAAAAAGAAAACAACTTACACGTGAAGCTCACTTTCCCAACTAAGCTAATAAGCTCAATCTACAAATCGGCCTTACTAATACATCAAGATACGTGTCTAGTTCAACGGTAGTTAAAATCTTTTTCTATGCATTGAACTGTAAAAAGGAGTGGCCCAAGATTACAACAAAACAATTGAAGTCAACATTGTCCCAGCTTAACATGCGCGGTACTACAAACATTTAACATGTTGCTCCACTGAATATCTGCAGCTGTGGCTACAGTAGGCTATTTTTCCCTTTACGCCGTACCTTACCAATAAAAAGCAACAAGAGAGACTGAGAGAAAGCCGGGTTGAACGAAAGTACCTCACTGCAGCCCCGTCGCCACGGGGGGCTTTGGTGGCCTAAACCCCTCAAATTGAAATATGAAACACTACTAATCAGTGGCATTTTGTCAAATTTTCCAATGTCAAGCCCAACTGCACAAGCGTGAAGCCCCCCTGCTGAAGACTTTCTGGCGACGTTTCTGCCTCACTGGTCTGATGACCCGTGAAAAATGAATTGGACATTTCGTTCCACATCTTATACGTAATAACAACCAATTTTCAACAAGAATGCTCATCGTAATTCACTTCAATCCTTCGCGCTCATTCTAGAGATATTTTTTAGCGGCATAGAATAAAAAACGTGCGTTGGTCCAAAAGCAAGATACAAACATAAATCCTTGCAAAAACGCTGGAAATTGTTCTTACTCCAAAAATTTTGAGGCCCTCAAAATCGGTGGCCCTACGCCTAAGACTTTTCAGCGTAATGATAAATCCGCGCCTGCTTTGCATACTTTGAAGTGTTACGTGTGCTCTGCGACCGCCCATTGCGTCTTTCTCTCCGCCGGGTGTTCGCGGATACCTTTGTAGCCAATGCTGCATTGGTGGCAAGTCAATGTGGCGCGTGAAGCTTTCCACCGTACATGGCGAGTGCAGAGTTGGACAGTGCGTAAGTTTTTTTCAAGTCTGGGACATGACCCGCATGAAGCCAGTAAATCCAGCAATTCAGTTTGAAAGATTTTCATCGTGATTTTCTAACTTCACGTTTGCATCGTTCTGTTTTCTTGTTGAAAATTAAAACTGTTTGTTCAGAATCCAAGATTAAGTTCTGAGATGCAGAGAAAAACGTTTTGAAAAAAATTGTGAAGTTGAACTTCTCGCTTCATTGCAGGCAGCAGAAAAATCAATAAAAACTGTGGTCACGGCGTCTTGAATACCAGGGAACAACGTCGCATTTTCCTCGTCCTGGATAAGTGAGCTTTCTGGGAGCTGGAATTTTGCTAAATTTCACGAAACCCGCATGTTTTCATTGGAACTTCGATGTTAACGCCACATTTTTGGTCATGCGTGGAATCTTGGGATAATTTTTAAAAAGCCTTGCATCATGCTTTAGTCGAAGGCCGGGTTCCTTGCAGAGCCTACAACACAGTGAGCACAGACCGCTTGCAACCGGATCAAGTTTGGTCAGACTGCGAAACAGCCTGTAAGTCTGTGACTGTATTGGAGTAACTTCGCTGACAGTGCATTACAACATTACCACCGGCGAAACTAAACCAGTTGAAACCAGTTTCATAAACAATTCTGACGACGACTACATTTCAAAAGCTTGGAATAAGTACACTGAGATACAGCTTCTTGCTGCCGTGTGACTTCAGGCGCATTGATACTTGGTTGAGAATTGTGGCATGTGGACGTTTTGGAAGCATCTGTCCTATCTTATGATAAATCACTGTTATGATAAATCAACTTTGCTTCAGTTTTGTTTATAGTCGTCTACAATTTGCTATTAGTGCCTGGGGTGGTGTTGCCATTGTTGCGATCGGAAAAGCCCGAGCGGCATGTGTCCAAAACTTGTGGCAGCAAGCAACAATAGAGTTCACCCGCCACGATTACTCTGTTGTTGCTTGTTCGAGCCACATATATTTGGTGTTGTTCTTCGCGCACATTCCGTTCGTGGTGAACCGCGCATTCAGCACAACGCCAGCGGAGTGGTTGCAACACCATAACAACCTATTACATGTATTGCACAACAAGATAATTAGAGCAATGACATATAGCTCTTGTAAGACAAAGACAACACCACTATGTAAAGAGCTCAACCTCCTCAAGCTGGATGACATTTATAACCTTGAATAAGATAAAATTATGCACATATGTCACTGTGTCAACCTTCTTGACAACTTTAATCGCCTTTTTACCACTGTGAAAGACTGCCATGCAACAAGCAGTGCAACTGGGGGTGCATATGTTTGATAAACAGCCCATACCAAATATGGAAATAGGTCTTTGGAGCATCTGGGCCCTACAATCTGGGACAATATTGATCTCCCTATACAGTCTAGACGAATACTCCTCATTCACATTAATAAAACAGTACAGAGATATACTTATTTCTGAATATGATGACAGGAAATATGGTGCTGAAACATGGAGTTCTTTGTCTTAACTGTAGCCCATTTATTTTTTATGCTAGAATCTTAACCGACTCATTCCCCTTTTTTCACAATTGTTTATCCCGTAGCCCTCTTTATTCCTTATTTTTCTTCACCTTTTTGTACATACTCCCATTCCTTTCCACATCTAGGTTGTGTTTGCTTGCCTAGGTTTTGCTTGTTTTGTTTTTTGATTGTGCATTTGTGATCAGGTGATTTGGTTTACTTGTTGCTGATGGTGTTCTTTGCTTTCCAGCAGCAGCGCGTCATATCCCATGCACCACTTCTGGTGAACAATGAAATTCGAACGCTACATCTCACCTTACCTGATCTCAATAGTTTCCAACCATCATCCCCATGCTAAAAAACGCATCAAACATTTGTAGAGTTTGCTAGATGCGAAAGGGTTATGACAACACGGGCAGAGTTTCTTTCAAGCTGGCTTTATGCTATCTCTGCCACGCCCAGATCCTTGCGGATCTGAGCACCTGACCCACCGAGAGAGTCCGGTTGCGACCAACACTCCCTGTGTTGATCATCAGGTAGCTCGTTCCCAAGCGTTTACAACACCACGAGTTGAAACTGGAGAGTAACAAAGCTAATTCCACTGTTGAGGTCAGCCACCCGATAATCTTCCGGTTCTTTCAATGCCCTGACGTCCTAGCAATAATTTGTTTTGCTTGCTGGAATACTGGTAATCACGAACGAAAATCAAACCGGCTTAACCCATTGCCTAAATAAACATCCTAGAAGTAATTCGATGTAAGTTCTTTGCACGCGAAACTCGTGACCTGATTTTCTTATCAAAGAAAAGGCGGCAATGGCAATAAGAAGCGAAGGACTCAGGTCAACCAGTCACGATCGTTAACTTCATCTGGTGTGCAAGCGAACATTTATCGCTCTCGCCTTTGTCTTAACGCCATTTTGGAAGCGTGCCTTGGGCTTGGGTATGTTTCAGTATGTGGAAATTCGAGGAAATTAAGAAAGAACATTCCTTCTGGAAAATGCTCTAGATTTGGCCCAAAGTGTAAAAAGTTATATTTTGTGCCTTTACGTTGGCCTAATGGTCCAACGCGTCAACGGAGAATTTCTCTTTTAGAGCTCTCGAGTCTAAACTCCAAAGAATCCCGGGAAAAATAGCTGGAATAACGGCACTCTATGAAACGGGACATAAATGCTAAATTGGGTCGATATACTGTCAAAGATTTTATGAAATTTGTAGCTTGGCAACACAAGTTATTCGCATTTACTATTCGCAGTTCGAAATATTTTCCATATGCTTGATCGCTTCTATAAACAGGAGTTGGCCGTACATTAAATCCCTATTAAAGTTTAAACAAAAATAAAAGCAAAATCGGTCTTGGAAGTTGGTCAGAATGGGAAGGTAAATCATCAGCATCAATGAAAAGGTCCCGGTAAGGATTAACACAGGAAGGTCACACACCGTTTTTCTGATAACCGCGGCACTTTGAACATGTTTTTTTGAACGTGATCCGTGTCACTTTGAACATGTAAAACTCATATCCAAACTTAGTGTCATGCGTTGCTCTCAGAAAGTGACCACAATAACTGCTCCCGGTGTTTCGCGTTCCGCATGCGACAATCCATGTGTGGCTCCATCGATCAAGTGTGACAATTCGTCTTCCCGAGATGCTCATCCTGCAACTTTTTCCCCGTCTTCTGTTTCGCAGAATGCTACGGATGACCAGCCACTTGCTTTGGCGTCGTTCCCGACCAACCGAGTCCACAGACACGAGCATGCGCGGACGAGCGTGGTGCACAGACCTGAGCTTTTCGTTTGTTATCTGTGTGTACCTCATTTCTTGCATATATACAGTATGCCAGGTTGTGTTTCTGTGTCATTCTTGTTTTGCTCTTCAAGATGTAANGTTCAACATGTTGGTTTTCGGCCCAAGTATANCAAAAAAACAATTTCGCCTTGCTGCTTCACAGCAAAAATCCCTCGCACCCCCAAAAATTTGCGTGCTGCTACACCTACGCGTTCTAATGTAAAGCGTCACACGTTTCAATAACACTGTAATTTGAGACGTTACACTTTCTGTAATGTAAGTCCTCACAAAATCATAATTGCATCACACTTTATATCAGAAAAACCCACAGACGTGAGGAAAACTTCCCATTCCGCAATGCTACAAAGCCAATTTGGAAACTGGAGAATTTTTGGAAAAAACTCAGCATGCGGTTTTCCTCGATTGACTGAACAAATCTACAATCAAATGATTAGGATCAATCGAAATGTTAAATGAACAGATCTGCAGTTGATTGATGAAAACGTAACATAAAGAAAATTTCGTCAATGCTCGCACCCTCTGAAGTGTCACTTGTGATCTGCGGCCGCCCATCTCGGCTTGGTCTGCCCCGGTGGCTAGTGGAGACCTTTGTACATGCTGCATCGGTGGCAGGTCACTGGTGCGTGAAACATTCCCTTGTACACATTTATTAACGGCCAGTGCAGATATGAACAAGTCGCAGTTTGTTGTTTTTTCTCAAGTCGGGGAGCTCACCCGTATGAAGTCATATACAAGCAACCCAGTCTGAAAACGTTTCATCGCGATTTCTAGCATCGTTTTGCTTTTTTGTTAAAAATTTAAATTCTTTCTTAAGAATCCAAGATTAAGTTCTGGCATGCAAAAGGAAAAACGTTTTGAAAAAATGGTGAAGTTGAACTTCTCGCTTCATTGCAGGCAGTAGAAAAACCAAAACAAAACTGTGTCTTGAATACCAGTTTTCTTCCCCCTGGACAAGTGAGCTTCCGAGTGAGCAGGAACTTCGCTAAATTTAACGAAACCATGTTTTCCTTGGAACTGCGATGTTAAAGCCACAGTTTTGGTCATGCTTGGAATCTTGGGATAATTTTTGAAAAGCCTTACGTCATGCTTACAATGAAGGCCTGGTTCCTTCGAAACATCGTAAACACAACTCGTTGCAAACTTGAAGCTTACACGTTCACCGTTACAGTTGTTTCGTATGTGAAATAAGGTTAAATGTATCAGTGCAAAATGCTTTGCAGTCCCAACTGGATGTTTACAGCTGAGCACACAAATTGCAAATGCTGATTTTGAATCGGCGTACTTTGTATCGCGTAGAGCAGGGGTCTCAAACATGTGGCCCGCGAGCGAGCCGCATGTGGCCCGCGAGGTCGTTCTGTGCGACCCGCGAGGGTTTTCGTGACTTTTTGAGCAATTATTAGCATTTACGTTATTTGGTTTGTTCTCCAGTGTTTACAAGTTCTTTTGAAATGAATATAGAGACGGCTAGAAATGATTTGCCTATAACTCACGATAGCTTTCGCAGGAAATACGACGTAAAAACTGTTTCTAGTAAGGTTCACATACCGCCATTGTTGCGTTAGCGTCATAATGCGGCCCTCAGGTAGCCATAATGCGGCCCTCGCGTTACTTTGTACGTCCACATTTGACCCTCGGAGCAATTTGAGTTTGAGAACCTGGCGTAAAGTTTGATGCGTCGGCGGCCACGATATTGTAGTATGAGACGTTGCGTTTGACGAGTAAGTTTTATCCCATTTTCGCTAACTGGCAAGAAATTCAGCGAGCTGCACTGTTCAGCCGTCAACAACATCTGGCTTCTTATTAATAGATGTCAATATGTTTTCCAGAAAATCAACAAGTGCACGTGCAACTACGTCGTTTACTAATATCTTCGCATGTGGTGTTGTCAAATGAACACATTCCTTAGATTAAATGCACCCTGGACGGGTCCTTAGAAGGTGTTGCGTCAGGGTTCAAAACTTACACTACTGACTGGAAAAGCAGGGCCTACAACCCAGCAGTGAGCATAGACCACTTGAAACAGGCTCAAGATTGGTCAGATTGCAAAACAGCCTATAAACCGCGAAAAGTCGGTGACTGTATTTGAGCAACTTCGCTGCAAGCACATTCCAACATTGCAACCGGTGAGAAGAAACCAGTAGAAACTTGGTTGAAACCATGCAGTTTCACAAAAAGTTCTGACGACTGCAATTTGCTGTTGGTGCGCGAGATATTGTTGTCATAACAACCTTAAAACAACTAAATGTATTTCACAACAAGATCATTAGAGCAATGATATATAGCTCTTTTTGAAGAATGACAATACCACTATATGAAAAGCTCAATCTCCTCAAGCTGGATAACATTTGTAAACTTGAAATAGGTAAAATCATGTACAAATGTCCCTGTGACAACCTTGCTGACAAATTCAACCACCTTTCCTTTTGGTGGTGCTGTGTGAAGTTTTTCATTACGTTTACCTACACTGCCATTATTATCGCCTGTGATTTGGTGTGTTTCGGCTTATTGGACTCTTTGTCACTTGTGAGCAAAGGTTGATTGTCAGCAAGGGACTTTTGTGCTTAGTTTCTGTCGCGGTGGGCAAATAATTTTTGCTGCAACACAAACCGCACGCACCTTTCCCAGATAAATTTTTCAATGCCACAGGGCAGAGAGAGTTTTTCCTGGCTGCATGACAGAATCAAAGATATGTTTCTTGTACGTAATTATTACAATCTCGTCTGTTTTCGCAACAATTTGAAAAACATCTATTTGCCTTGCGTGCCAGCTCTCGCGAACCGATCCAGACATATTTACTTGGATGGGGGCATTTTGAAAAGAGGTTGAATATGTGTTTTAGTGTCGTTAGTACATTCTCTGCAAGTGATTTAAGGAATTTTCCACTCATAATTTCAGGCAGTGTAATTGATTATTAACAACTTAACAGCTAGCACGATGCTTGCTAATCCACAGCACGGTGATTGGCAGCTGTTTCCGGTCGCTTAGTGAAAACGCGAAACACTGTTGATCAACAATGCGTTGCACTGAACCGTTTGGCAATAATGTGCTCCGGTTTCACGTTAACTTGTATTGGTGAGTTTGTTCTATATCTGAATATAACCAAGGAAATCAACCAAAGGTAAAGTGGTATTGAGGAGTAATTAAAGAACAAGTGATGCAAACACTGCTCTGCTTTGACTTGGAAACCTTCAGATATGGCGTCCCTTATGAAACGTCAGATATATATACAGATCTAGATATCTCAATGGGAAGGGTGACCTGCACTCCTACAACAACAAGTTTGACCCAACTAAAAGGACTTCCCTCAGAATCGCACGCAACATCAAGTGTCGCACTCCTTGCATTCCATGGATGTTATATAAGCACAGCGCGCATTCTCTCTGAATGTATTGTCGCATTGCTGTATTGCAAACAAATGCTCGAGGGATAAAACCAAAAGCGCAGTTGCGTGAATAGTTGAGTACACGTGTGCCGTCCAACTAGAGCAGCGTCCGCAACAAGGGAAGATGGGTTTAACGCGAGAAAGTAATCTTTTCTTTTCGATCCGAGGTTGTGTTTTCGGTGACGTGCAGTATTTAAAAGACAACTGAAGCGGCAGTTCTAAAGGCGGGCTGGAGGGTTCTAGAAAGCGGCAATCGAAAACCATCTTATCACAATCATCGCGCCTCTAAGGTGGTGCTCTTTTTCAACAAAAATGTCCTCTTTTTACTGGAGTCTTACTTACTATCTTACGTACTATCACAGAACATGCATCACAGTAAACTTCTCTTGCTCTAAGAGATTTTGTTTTGAAGCATTTTACCGTTAGGATTGTAGTATATCTTAGAAATGAAGCATTGCAGAATTTTTAAATGTTGTTTTCCTAAATATCAAACGGCATCTAATTGTAGTCATGCCGTTTTGTGTTTGCTCTACACCACTTGCCTATTTATTTGAAAACACGCAAAGCGTTTGGGAAACAAGCAAAGCTGTGAAAGGCCGGAGAGCAATGATCAAGGCCGGATTATGAGGGGTCAGTGGGGGCAATTGCCCCGGGCCCTCCGCTTTCAAGGGGCCCCCCGTGACCGTGATGGCATTATTTTTTCAAATAAAATATTCGTTTGAAAAATTGTCGAGATTCAAAAGAGATACAAGAATACAACTCTATAATCCGATGTTGCGTTGAGTATCATTAATGATTTCTCTGCAAGTTTCACTTTCTGTCAGTTTTAGTAATCACTACTGAATATAAGCATTTTCGGTTTTGTTCAATGCAAATATATTTGAACTTTGCTTGTAACTTTTCCTAATAATCGTTCTTTTGGCATGGGTTTATCTACTCGTGCATCACGCCTACTGCACAAATGTCGCGAAAACGAT
>JGI24021J15306_10007563_pt1 | contig 13253 bp, 2 predicted proteins | sample Ectturendosymbi1_FD_15306 | JGI IMG/M metagenome (IMG submission 15306) | reverse complement strand
TAGGGGGGGGGGGCAGTAAAAAGTTGAGAACAATAGAAGCTTATAAAAAACAAACAAATCGTTACAATATGTTTGTTTCTGTTCAGCAACAATATTGAACTCAAAGATAGTAGCAGAAATTATAGAAAATTATTCTGAATTTTCTTGTTGCACGAATAGGCAATTTTATTATCCATGATGGTTTATGAAGATCGACTTGAAACAAATTTATTGCAGCTATTCGCGCACCCAGAAATTTAGGAATGGTTTACCACAACTTCTGTTATTATTTTTGAGTTCAACACTGTTGCTGAACAGAAAAAAAGCATAATTAATAACGATTTTTTTGTTTTTATAAATTCCATTGTCCTCAACTCTTCTACTACCCCCTGCCCGACCGCTGTTCCGGCGTGCCTGGTGGTGCGTACTACTTATATATTTCGTCTTTCACAATAATTTATCTTGGTTGCGGAATGTTGGCTTTCAATATCAGTGATAACTGCTGAAAATTTCAGTTCGCATAATCAGTGGACGTTGCCAAATAACCCTTCTCCGTAACTTGAGGGTTTAGATTTCCGAGTATGCTACAGGGGTCCGCTAAACCCCCTGTTATCGCCACCTGTTTATGAAACAAACGTGCTGGGGAAATTGCAGAAAGTGCTCACTTTGATATGACGTGTAAAGCACTTCGTGTTAAATTTGTTATCGTGAGTTTACTTGCAAATAATTTAAACAAGCAAACCTCACTGCTAATGTTCGTAAACTCCACCTAATACTATTAGCATGGGACAGCATTTTCATCGTAATAATTCTGATAAGAAAAATTACAATCTGCTGTTATAAAACGCGATTCATTTATTTGAGTCACAGCACTGAAGATACTTTTATCTGATAATTTCAGTAATTCTTATCTTGATTCACTACCCATTTTTTTCAAACTTTCATGTTGGTTACAAGCTTTCGTACAGGTTATTCATCACCTAACCATCTTGTTTCCACATCTGTCAACGTTAACCTGAAGCAGTGGCTCGCAACTTCTCTGATATTGCTAACTCCTGTAGGGTATTATTTTCTTCTCGAGGAACCAACTGCCAATTGTTTAGATTACAATAACTTGAAAAACTGACGCGATGGGTAAATTCTGATTTCAGGTTTAGAATCGGTCCACTGAAATCATCCTCGTAATGCGATTCTTACTATATCTGATACCAAAATGTGGTTGGAAACACTGTTTTCATGTCAGAGGAGGCTACAACTCGCAGATCCCTATTTCACTTTCGTGGACCATAGGATGGGAACCACTGCTCTAAATGTTTTGTACGTTCGCGTTCGCGTTGCTGCTAAGCAAACCGGTTGAGGTGTGACAGTGCTCAACATGTTTTGAAAACAAGTAAAGCAAGTAGATCTCAATTCAATTTCTGTTACAGGTGTTTGTAATGTTACAGGTGTTTTTTCAACAAACTTCCCATAGCATAAAACTAATGTAAAAATTTCCTGGTATTATGAACCAATGTGAAGGAGAGCGCGAAGACCATGTGTCAGTAGTCAATTGTCGCTTCGTAGAAGATGTCACGAAGCAAGACTCAGATCTGGCACATTCCCTGGGTGACAACCAGGCTACACCATTCGACCCAGTTGGTGATGGCAGTAATCATTCTCGCAGAAGCGAAGATGAAAACAATGACTCAGTAAGGGACCACAAGTACAATAAGCCTGAAAAAATGTGGGAAATCGCCACTGAAAATTCTGTTTCTCTGGACGTTGACAGTGAAATCACCCTCAAGGAAAGAGATCCACGCGTTGACTTGGATTCGGACGAAAGTTCACCAGACGTCGAGGGAGCTTTTGATTACTACTGGAACATGTATCAATACAGTGACAGCTCCAGCGAGGAAGAGGATAATGATGACGATGATATTGAAGGTTACGACGTTACCCAAAAAATAGAAGTGACTTTTGACGAGGAAGTTGAACAACATCTCCTCGTGTCCGCTCTTGCTAAGCCAAAAAATAAAGCCAATGACAATGTATCTTCACCTTTGACCAAAAACGTTTCGTTTAGAACGCCTCTTTGTGACGTCATTCATGAAGAAGAAAAAACAAAGGTTGAAGCGATGGCTGAAGTGATTAATGACGTAACGCCAGGCAGTGCGAACAAACACGACTTGCTTGCCGTAACAGAGCAAGCGAAAACTGGCGACGAACAGGAAACAGTCGACTCAAACAAAAACAAGCAGTTCATCACTGGTCTTGCAGACAATCAACGCACAGCAAATGAAGTCATTGTGCTGGAGGACGTTTTCGCGGTTGAGACCAACATGGCTGAAGAGGAAGAAAAACGTGAGTCAGATTTACCACGAGTAGCTACTCGAATGAAAAGGTATTTGGACAACCACGCTGATACAGAACTGATGCAACTGGTAAGCGCTTCGAAAAAGAGGACTAGGCCATCGTTAGAAAACGCTTTCACGCCTCCTGTATCAGCCGAAATCTCTGAGAATTCGCCTGCAAAATCGTCATCGAAAATCTGTGATGAGCAGCAGGAGAGCTCGAGCGAAAAGAACAACATTCCCAGTTCTGAGTCATTGTCAGGCTCTAATGGGGTTAAAGAAGCTCCATCGAATGAAAACGAATTTCTTGCTGATGACAGCGAGATCACAAATAACTTGCTCAAAGCAGAGTTAAAAATAGTTGAAGAGATAAAACAACTGGCTGAAAGCCAGGTGACTTTTCAAAGTACTTCTGAATCCCCTCTTTCAATTTTATCACATACACAGAACAGCGATACTATTGTTGCAACTGAAGGTAGTACAGCCGCAAACCTACCAGAAGATAATGGAGCTGCAAATCTACCGACAGGCAACGCAGTTGCAAATCTATTTGATTCCACAGCTGAAAGTTCTACGGTAGAAAAGAGAAAAGAAGAAACAGTGACTGAAGCAAGCGCGCTTTTGGCTGGTAAGTCATCTGATGACAATAATGTTACTGAACTTGACGAAGCGGCCCATGCTGGCAATACAACGCAACCTAAGCCCGAGGCAGGATCATCCTTCAAAGGCTTCGTATTTAGAGCGTTGCGATATTTCCTATGTTGCAACTTCTCGCCATCATCCTACATCTCGTGACTTGGGCAAATAGGATAACATCATGCGTTATGTGTTGGCAGCCGTGCTGCGAATAACAACAGGACCTTTGACGCCGTCGAGCGGCCTCCCTGTTTGACTTGTCAAGGTTGTGAACTTGTCTCGAATTGCTCATGGGAAAGTCACTCAGCGAATCTCAATGTTTGCGGAATTGATGAAAAGCTGCGTTGTTTATTTCACCTTGAAACGTTCTTCGTTTATATGCTGGAGGTGAGCTTATACTGTACTAAAAATCCCTTTCTGAAGATAACAGGCCACTATAACAGCGGAATCCAGGGTATTTTTAAGATGTTTAGGGACCCGCTTCGGGTCCCTAGCAGCGGGTGCCCTAGAATTGAAAATCAGGTCCCTAGAATCAGAAAATCGGGCCCAGAGAAATCGGGTCCCTACAAGTCCATACCGGGTATCTAATATTTTCGTGAGTTTAACTAATGTGTTGAAACCCGAAACAAACACATAGCTTTATCAGCAGGTCAAGTGTAAAAATCAGCAAGTTTGTAAAAAGTACAAGGCAACATTTTGGGCAGCATCGTACACACGCTTTGAGTTATAAGTTTTTTTGAACCACAACTAATCGCTTCTTACCGTGGAATTATCTGCTTTTCGCTCATCTTTAAACATATGGATTGGTTATCCTACATTCAGGGATGTACTTTCTGTTGGGGTAAAAATGCGGACAGCCCCGAAACTTCAAGCGTTTTTGTACCCTGAACTGCTGCGAATTATGTGTGAGACTGTAGCAACAGCAAGCAATGATTTTTTAAGTCTTGTTTCCACCCGCCGATTCTGCATATGCAGACTTACCAGGTTTATTTCACAGGCCCAATAAATAATGAGCAATAGTTTTTTAACGAGTGGTTCTGCCACCAGCGGAGCCGTGGTGCTTGGCAACCGGTTGGCAACGAGTTTAGCAGCGACGAGCCACACAGAAATGTCATCCCACTGAACCAGGTGACTAATGCTTTTTTGCTTCCTTAAGCATGCTTCTCGATTTCATTGTTGCTTGGATATTATACATGTGTTACAGATATACGATGAAAAAAAACGTTTGTTAAAACTCCGTTGTAAACTTGTTCGAAATCGTCGTTGCAGTGCTTTTATTTGCCTTGCGTTTTGAACATGATTTGCTAAATCTTTATTATGAGAAGACTGATATGGTTGTCAGCAGGCCCGCAAACAGCTTAGGACACCACGTGGGGCGGAGAGTTTTCTAAGAGGGGCCCAATTACTATGTCCAATAGTTTTAAGCTATGACCAACACATTTTGTAGGGTGCGGAGTCCCCCTTGCGTCCCCCTGGTTACACGCCTGGTTGTCAGTAGCCTTAGCGAAATCGGCCCCATAACCCGCTACTGAGGAACGCAAATATTAAACGTAAAATTTCCCTTTCCGCAGTTTGGCCCTCGACTGGCTGTGTGTTAAAAATTAGGCAGTTTTTACATGAGGTCACAGGTATCACATCGTGTATCATACACTATTTTCACTTTAGTACATATAGGTAACACCACGGTCGGCCTACTTAAGATATCTTAGGAAGGCCGTGGTAGCAGTACTAACAGCCATAGTCTGATTAACTGAGAAAGCAGAGACATAGGTGTAGGAGCAGGCAAATTTTTGAGGGTGCGAAGGATTTTTGCCCAAATTTCCCTAAACTTGCCCGAAAAAAGCTCCAAAGAAAATGACCTCAAAACAAACGTCTGCACTTTGATTTTGGGTGCCATTTTTATAAAATCAAAGCACACACAGCGATTTTGCGAACCTTTTCACAAATATTGCCCGGATTTTTATCAAATTAAAAGTTTTGGGGGTGCAGTTACTCCCCCGCCTTCTACACCAGTGAGCAGAGGATCAGCTTACCTCGCAGAACAATTGAAAATCGCGCTTTATTGGTCAAAGTGTCATAATGAACTTAGCGTATTATACCACTTGCAGTTGTCGCTCTAGTTCTGAGCTGGTACGAAATCCACCGTGGCTCTGGTCTGACCAAATGCCAGCAGTGGCGATGCTAGTAACTATGAACAACTATGAACGTATCAGTTATATCTTCTCTCCCACTTGAGAAAACAGATCAAGATATCTCAAATGATGGAACAAATCTTTCAATTTAGGATCAAAGAAAAACTTATGATGCTTTCCAGCGAAATCGTTTTTATCTTCAATTACATCATAAAGTGACCTGATAGTGGCTCGTTTTCTCAAGGAGACCTTACAAATACCAGGCTATTGCCAAATGCTGATATGAAATAAAAAATGAGATTGAGGTTGTTCGCTACTTTGTCGGCCAAAATATTCTAGCTTCATGCGCATAAGCTGGCAATTGGATAAAAGTTAAAAATGTTGAGCAAACATTATACTTTTAAAAACAAATTTTAACTATCTGAAAACAACTTCAAGTGTGGTGGACATTTGCTGGTTATTGGACGAAATTATTGTGTCATCATGAACACGGAGCTATATTCCTTATTTTAATTTGAGTAACGGCAATTGACGGAAGGCTGAAGCCTGAAATTGACTTCTTGCCGGGTGTCTGCGGTGAACGCTCTTGCCCAGAGCTACGGCAATTCACTCATTGGCCATGAAGCGGACACCCAATCTTACAGTTGAGAAACGGATAGCCTGCCATTGAGCTACCGCCGTCCCAAGTGTCGAGTTTGTTGAGCCTCTGTCAGTAATGCATGTTGTACTTAAACTAGGGGCAGGGAACCCGCAAGCAATGGCCTTGCACCGCCTTTGACCTGTTTCAAAAAAAGTGTTTGCCGCATTATCAAAAAAGCGTCCAAAAATATTAAGATTCGTTTAAAGGAAGTGTATTAGCGTTGTCTTTCTTTGTATGAAAGCCAGTACAAGTTATTGATTTGTCAAAAACGAGCATAAAGAAGGCCAAGTTTGTACAGCTACATTTTTGGCCATCTTGAAAAACAAAGCAAACGTGGAAGTGCTTTACTCGGCGCCAATGGCTTGGGCCAACATACAATGGCATTACTCTACAAGAACAACTGTCAGTGAGGCAAAAAATTTACTCCCAAATTTTTGTATTGCTGTCCAAATCCTGCTGTTTCTCAATTGTCACACCAGTAGTCGCCAACATTTTCGAGTATTTTCCACTTTTGCCGTAAAAAATTCTGAAAGACTTTAAAACAGTTATCTCACATCGATCTCCGCTCACATTTTAAGAGGCTTTACCAAAAATTCCAAACTTTGCGTAAGCTTTTGAACATTTTACTTGTCTTCAAAACAACTTTGCTTATTTTTTCCCTAAGTTTCGGTATTTACTAGTTGCGGAAAAGCAATTCTTATTCCGGCTTTCTGCCTCGTGTATAATTATGTACAATGCTGTGGCTTTTTTAGCAACTGGAAAATATGCAGGAGCATCAGATGCTTTTACCAGCCTGGTTGGCACTTTATAAAGTTTTGCACATATGTAGTGAATGGGCGGTAGACCTCGAACACAAAAGCAATGCTCTAGTTTATAAGTAAAAAGTAGAACGGTCATGAAGAATGAGTAGGTTTAATCAATTCAAATTACAGTAACTCCCTAGTTTGATTTGCTTAGGTCTTCAAATGCAGACAACATCGATGATAGTCCACACAAGAGCAACTGGGTCATGTTTTTGTCAGTTGTTCGCAGTAAGTTCATCTCAATCGACAGTGTTTTTATGCAGTTGAATAACTTTCCTAAATGGCAGTAGGATAGGGTTGCCAGATGTGTTCTGTAAAAATAACGGTCTTTTGTCAACAGTGACAAAAATCTTATCATCGAAAAAGTAATAGAAATAAGGCGTAGGCCAAGTTGTTGTAGTTATTAGCGAAGGCTGCGCATTCAAACAAAGCTTATCCTTATCTTTGCCATTAACGATAGTAACAGTGCTTGAGGTAAATACTTTACCGAGAGATACATTTTTGTACAATTAATCACATTCACGATGAAACCTGTTTTGTATGAAAAGAATTTAAAAAAACACTGAATCAACGAAAATTGGTAAGACTTATGAAGAATACAATTTCTCAATCTCTGTTGTTTACGCAATGGAGCATAAGGCTCACTAGTCGCTACAATGTCACTCTCTTCCTGTCCATTTCTATGATTTTCCTGCATTCTTCTGCAATATCCTGTAGTAATTCAGACAACAACTCCACCTGCGCTGATTTCACGGTTACTTGCCAGAAAATGCTCATACAGATCACGTTCAAGACGGAGTATGGTAAGCATGACTAAACAAAGGAACAGAGAAATAAAGAGACTATGAGTATTGTTAAATTACGGTAATAATAATTTGCTACATATTGGACTTAAATGAAGGAGCTGTCCTGACAAGTTTCACTACTAGAGTCATTATAATTTGAGAAGCTATGCGTTAGTTCTTTTTAGAGTTACTCCAATGCATTTATTTTCAAACTACCGGCTTCAGGCACAGGTTTCCAAAATCAGGTTTTCAAAAGCCCTTTACTGACTAAGGGTGTTTCTACCCAATTCGTTGTCCCCCTCTATGCCCTAATGGTTAACTGGCGTAGGTTTGTTGCTCATTTTTGATGCACCACATTTTCTAAAGCAGAACAAAAAGCTTGACTTGTTTCTTACACCAGGAGCGTAACGAGGTTAGATGGCGCCCGGGGCAAGAAACACGTTTGGTCCCCCTCCCCATGTTCGAACCTGAGGTCTTTCGAAAGCAAACGAGCTGTTGAAGAAAGTGCTTGTGACATTGTTCGGACTTTTTGGTGCCCCTAGTGATTCGGCGCCCGGGGAATTGCGCCCCCCTTGCCCCCCCTCGTTACGTCTCTATCGTACACTTTACTGTTTTTGAACCTTTGAAAAACGTCATGCAAAAAAATTGTAAGAGAGCAATTTTGTTGGGATTTTAATGTCTGCACCATTAATCTATCTACGCGTAACTCTGAGAATACCTTTCACCTAACCGTATACTTTCAACCAAAACTCGGTTGCTTAATACTCACCTTACCACGCTTCTTTTCATCAAATTTTAGGACATGTTTTAATCGTCACCACGGACGTGTGACACAAACTTTTAGCTTTTAGAAGCCTTACATCCCGCACTGCCTTGAGTCGTTTCATTGTCTCAGTGGGGTGTAAACCAAAAATCCCAAAGCACGAATAAAGCTGCGTTTGCATCTGCAATACTTGAGGGTCGTTACAAAAAGTAGCCAATTTTGACCCAATCGTAAATCACGCGTTACAATACAGGTAACTTTTGCAATAGTTTTGAACTCGACACTTTAAAAAAAGGGTTAGTTCCAGATGTGTTTTAAAGATATGCATCAAGGGCGTACGCAAGGGGGGAGTTAAAAACCCCCTTGAGTTTGATATGTTACAAAAACTTTATTACCTGTGCAAAGGATATTCATTGTTTTCGCATACTTTTTGCTTGTTGATTTGTCGACTTAATGCAAATACCACGGAATGAATTTGCATGCAAATTTCAAGGAACAAAAAGGGTCAAAAAGTAATAGGTTTTGGTGGAATCTGGTTTATCGTCTGCATCCAGAAACCATCTCACCACTTTTTGCAGACCTTTCATCCACTACGCATGTTTAAGACTGTGTTCCGTGATAGTTCACTTTATCCCAAACAGTTGTCTTTATTTTGTCTGTTATGGGTGATCAGCGCATGCGCTGACCGCATGGGCTACTTTACCAATTTCTGCAGCAGGATAGAACTATTGCACGAGCTCAAAAACAGCAGTTGTTGACATAGAAGCATTCAGGCATTTGACAATGTCTCAGCAGAGAAAAAGGAAAACTAAAAGTTTGCTGAATTTCTATACATAACCAAAAACCGAATGTTTTCTTGCGTACTTTATGCGCATTCTCAATTCTTGTGTAGTTTGGCAAGATTCGATCTTGCAAACCGGAGTGTGCGCCAGCCAGTCCAGCCGCATACCTATGCTCGACTGCTCGTATTCGTTGAGACAGCGCAGCCTGACTTCGCTGTTGCAATTTGCTCTGACGTAGTGACGAGTGTGTTTCACTCCCCTGTTTCAACGCGTAGCCTGGTATGTTCGTAGTTGTCAAATGGTGTCGCAGCGTTGAGTGTATTTTCTCCGATATACGAACTTGGAGCGCTGATAGTTTATATTCAGTGCAAAGACACATAAAATAAGGACAGTGCGTGGAGAAGAATATGCATATTGTGTCAACAAACTTCGCCAAAACGTTGGTTTGGAAACATGAATATGACGTCAAATTGTGATGTCACAAACCGCGCAAACCATTTACAAATGACCACCATATCCCACTGAATGAAACCCCCCAATCAAAATTTTCTGCGTACGGCACTGTTGCTATGGAACTATAGCCTAGAATTATCGCGTACAAATTAACAAATACTGGTTAATCTGCAGAAATACATTTCTGAATGTTTGAAACAATAAAAATAGAGATTATGAAAATACAAACATGCACCATGTCATAGTTTTTATTTATTTTGAATCTGGTAAGCTACACAAACGTCTGATATGTCAAATAGGCTTATGTCACATTTCCAGAACATATCTACTGTATTACAAACGTCATTCACACGGAACCCACAGAAAAACTACTAGGCTTCCAGGATGAGAAGGACCAACTACGTCAATCCTTAGGCAATGCCAAGCAGGCTGAAAAAAATCTAAAAGTTTAAGCTCAAAGGAGACAGGTTGTAGAAAAATACCAAAAAACGTTTTCTTCTGCCAACACCATAAGGCCAAAAACGTGCCAAACTGTGACGTACGTGCCAAGCAGCATTTTCTCACGCCAAACCGCTTTAAATAAGGTGAAATGTCTGGATTTCGGCATTAAAAATGCCAACTTGGCAACCCTGCAAGATAAGCCAGTAACGCATTGTTCAATATGCAGGTCTCAGCGGTTCGTTGCACTCGACGGCTTCCGCCAATCATATAGCACCCTGGTGAAAATGCCTTACGGCCAACCCACCACAAGCTAAACCTACGGTGCCGTACGGCTATAGACACTGCCTTTTGAAATTTTTTCTGGAAAAATTAAGGTAGCACAAACTATTACTTGAAAGCTATTAGTTCCCATTTAATGCATTTGAAATTTTTACGTGCTGTGTGCCTCATCACTAATATTGAATTTATTAAAGGGAATGACAAGTATGCAAATTTTATCGATAAACCTGACAGTAACCTGGATTTAGATATTTTAATAGCAAGCGTTAATGGAAAGAGCAATACCCACAACATCAGTTTGGTAGAAATTTGCATGCAAAAAGTGAATAAAATACTTATAAACACTTCATGGTTTGGAACGGAGCACGTTGTGCATCTAATTTGCACACTTTGCATACAATATAGAATAAGACCTTGTGCATTAATAGAATAAAATTTTTAAAGTTGCAATTTTTAATTAGGTTGACAAGGAATTACGTTGTTTTTATTATGCAGTATTTTCCGTCTTACTATACTTCGCTGAAGGTTACTGTGGAAAGATTCCTTCAGACGAACAAAGAGCTGATGTTTCTTTGTCCAACATCTGTTGAAATAACAAATTAAGTTTATCTTTAGAGTTTCAAGAATTTTGTGATAATATCCATCCTTTTCCCAATTTTTTCTTCAATTTATCTCATTATATGACTAGCAATAAGCATGTTTATTTGTTCGATTCATTTATGTGTTTGGCTCAGACACCTGTTCCATATCACAGAGGTTATTAGTCTGAGAAAACAAGGTTGCAAAAATACTTAGTCACAACACATAACAGGGTAAGCGCTATGTGATACAGGCAGGCAATACTGAAGAGGAAGAAACACTGAAACAACGTGCCAGAAACTACTGCATTCAGACATCGCCATGCAGAAATGTTCACAGCAGGGCTGTGGAGCCGGAGCCTGGAGCTGGACCCCAAGCAATTTTGGGACCGGAGCCAAAAAGTTTTGAACGGTGGAGCCGGAACCTAAAATTTGAGTTCCCGGTCAACACTGAACAGGACTGTTTCGAGTGGTCTGTTTTGAACGGATTGTTCACATGGAAAACGTCAACTGAATTTGACATTTGATGACTACAAAATTTTGCAACGTTACTAAAGTCCATATCTTTTCACATTCATGGACGTGGGAATAATTTTTCCAGGGGGTGGGCAATAGTGGATTTTTCCAGGGGGGACTAAATGTGGTGAAAGTTCATTTTACCCACTCGAAACGAAGAAAACAACCTTTTCTGCTAAAAATTTGAAAGGAAAATGTCAAATTTCAAAATCCAGGGAGAATAAGCCCCCTGTACTCCCTCTTCCGAGGCCCATGTCCACGTTTCATGCTTTGATGTGCAAAACATTGAAGTATTTTGAAAATGAATCAGATTTAATGTACAGTACAATACGCTGACTGGCATAGTGGTACAGTTTGTTGAGCACGGGTCAGCAAAGTTGGTAGGCTACGATTCCGTGTCGTGTCATACGAAATAATTGAAAACCGGAACGTGCGCCATGTCCACCCTCGTTAAGGTTTGATCCAACTCTGCTCCCAGAACGCTGGCATCTGCACTGCTCCGTATCAGTGTTCTCGCTCCATATCAGCGGCTTGCTCAGAGTAACCACTTTGAGATAGCAATGAAAGAGAAACACTTTGTAAAACACAGTCAGTCAGGTTAGACTGCCGGTACACGTGGCCATGTTTCTTTTATGTAATTAATTATGACCCAAGACCGTAGCCACGCGGGGGGCATTCGGGGGCAGTTCCCCCCCAAATTGTGTTGGGCCTAAAAAAATTGTTTTAAATAAAAGAAAAATCTTTCTCCCCTAAAAATGTATTTTTTCCTCACAAATTTGATAACCTGGCTTTGGACCTGTGAATGTGATGACCTTTAACAGTGACACGATGTTTGTGAACCAAAACCTGTTGAGATATACTGAGAACCACACCATTAGCTGGAATGTTCCTGATACCTAAGAATCTGTTCCAAACGATTCATTATTCCTCAAACATTTAGGTAGACATTTAGGTACAAGGCGCAAACAACTAGAACAGGGGTGGCCAATATGTCTTCGACTGGAAAATTTCTTGATAACTCGCATCGACCGGTTGGTCATGAAATGCAACTAAAATGTCATGAAATGCAACGTTTTTCCTGTAAATGAATTTGTATTTATCATCGAGAAAATGATTGCAACTTGTTGTTGTACCCAACAACTAAAAATCTTATTGGCGCTTTCAAAATGCTTTTGAAAATTTGGGGGGTGCAGGCCCGTAGCCAGGTTGACATGGGCAAAATACACTTTTAGGGGTTAAGATTTTGGTTTTCATTATATGTTTAACACAAATTTTTCTGGGCACAACAAAATTTGGGAAGCACAAAAAACGGGCCTGGAAGGGGTAATTGCCGGGTTATCTCCGATTGCGGGCCTGCTTATAGGTGTGTCCATAATCTTATTTTTGCAGACCGCGTAGATTGAATCGCACTTTTTTTAAATTCAAAAGCGGCTGCTTGTCGCTCTGTTAACTAATCAGTTCATGTGTGATTTACATGTATGTTAATCGTGCTTGCGGATTTCATTGCTAGTTTTCTGTTACTTAAAGACATACTTATAAGCGGCAACTTTACTTCATCACAAATTAATTTCTGATTGCTTGATCTGGATCCAAGTTCAATTGGTGCGTAATGAGGGGCGGAGGCATTGGCGCAAGTGTGTAAAGCTTGAAGTAACAACATAATTTGCTTGTCTCGCAGCGTCTACGATTTCATTGGGAATACTAAACATACGACCAAGCAATCACAGCTCTTCAGAACTTGTATGTTCGAGGATCCAACGAAAGTTTTGCTCGACATTTGCTGGTCACGACCACACAGCACGGTCAGACTCTTGATGAATTTCTACAGCTTTGGATCGGTCAGGCATGACATGACTCACGACGCTTTCGTTAACAGTTTGCTGTCGCATGCAATTCAGAAGAATGTTTAATTACGAAACGTCGTGTTACTTGCTTCTATGCCTATGCGATACGAGCAGGGACGGATTTAATTGATGCGAGGCCCTAGGCTAATCCACTTGTGAGGGCCCCTCTCCCATTGTTGCGAGGAAAAAAATGGAAAGCGTTAATCAATCTGCGAAAATCCGAAAATGACGCTCTGAAAGTACGGTCAGTAAAAAATTCCAAATCATTACTGGAGTGCCCACGATCACTGCG
>JGI24021J15306_10007562_pt1 | contig 13253 bp, 3 predicted proteins | sample Ectturendosymbi1_FD_15306 | JGI IMG/M metagenome (IMG submission 15306) | reverse complement strand
GCACAGTAAACGATTTAAAAAGGTTTTGTCCTGGCCTTCTTCATAACAAGATCATCCAGGAATTCATTAAAATTAAGTTTGTCACTTTTAATGCACCAAATGCTTGGTGCGGGCAACCTCTGCTGGACATTGCAACCTTCAATTCATTTTTAATTCTTTTGAATACACGTTTTTCCTGAGAAGTTAGTGAACATCACGCCAAGAAAAAAGGGTTCGCGTGGTTGGATAAACTAAAAACCGCTAATGCAAGGCATCAGACCCAAACGCGCTTTTGTCATTTTCTTACTGTTACCCTTTTCTTTGTCTCTTTGGGGTAGAGTTCTGTGGTTGCCAGTTGGCAAAATGACTTTTGCTTGCTTTTGAAGCTCCTTAATCTTCTCTGATTTGCTTAGTGTGGGAGCAGTACAGACTTGCGCAATACTCAACAGCAATCTGATTTCTGAACGACTTTTTTAAAGAAAATATAAATGGAAAAAATCATAGCTAAAAACACCAAAGGAGTTNACGTAGTAGAAACGCTAACAAAATTACAGTATTGCAACTGTGTTTTTATNGTAGGATACTGCTGCTAGCCCTAACATGGCCCGTGTTTGTAATANTACAACCTCAAGCTTTGAGCAAATGCATTTCAAACACGAACAGCCACTAGTTCTTTCGCCTAATTTGCACATACAATCGGTGCGATTCAGAAAATACAGGACACAACCAACGTGCTTTGAGAATATCACAATAATAGTCGACATGCCGCTTGCCCAACGGTTATATTGAGATTCATCACAACTCGTTGGAAGACCCCGGCGTTATCAACACGGAATCGGATTAGGTCAGCACTGTCCAACCCAAGTGGCTTACTTGAGCCAAAAATTATTTCACTATTTAACAAGTACCGCACATTGAATGACATATTTATGAGAGCCGCACATTGAATGGTTTACTTTGATCTTAGCAAACTGAATTTAGCATAAGCTAATGTACTGAAAGCGTCCGAATCCTAACTGACATGGTAAAAGACGTAATAAAGTGGCACTGAGGACCACCTGCATCAAAAATGTCAAATTCAAGATTATCAAAACAAGGACAGGTTGTGAGTATGTAAGATACTTTTACCACAGCGAAAACCTAAACTGGGCTGCAAAAAGACTTCGACTGGTCCACATGCTGGCTGTGGGTTGGACATAGCTGGATTAGGTGAATAAAACTAAATTTCATGAATAAAATAATTAATACAAAATTTTGACGAATATCTATCGAACTGATCACATACCGGCAATTGACTCTATGGGGACCACAGGTTGCTGGCGGCCCTTTTGGATCTTGAGGTCCTAGGCTTAAGCCTACATAGCTTATTGGTAAATCAGGCCCTGCTGTCTCGGTTTCAGCGGAGTAATTAGTTTTGAAGTTTTCAGGCCGTTGCGGAGTAGGTTACAGGCAAACTAGTTTGCCTGAGTGGACTGCGAGAACCAAAGGAGTTTTTTCGTGTGTGGGCATCTGAGCGATATTTAGTGTTACAGTTCGGTTTTAACCTAAATCAATGGTGTAGTGGGGTGGGAACGCGTGGGAAGGCCGTTCCCACACCTCTTTTTTTAGCACTACACCCCTGGTTAACCGAAATAGGCTGCATACAGTAGCACGTGCTTTGCTTGCTATGCAAAATTGTTGCTTTGAATGAACGTAATATTTACACTAAATCAAAGGTTTGTAAAATTTACCATAACGAAACTACTGTATTTGAAACACTAACTTCCAAAAACAAAAACGCAGAAATAAAAAAAGGAAAAAACTTTACAGTCTGAAATCAAAATTCACCCACCGAATAGTTATAGAAACGGACCCATTAGCAATGGGTCAAGCACCAGAGATCTTGCTAAATCCTCTAATGCCGGTCTTCACCTAAAACTTTTTCATCCACTCTTTAGCTGAAGTGAAATGTCACCAACACGTTGGCATCATATTCCCCCACTTCCTTTCCTGGCTTCCTGACATATGCGCATATTGCAGCACTTCATCAGAAACGTAGGTCTATGACTGGTCCACCATTCGGCTTCTCTGCGGAAAAACACCTCATACTGCTAGATGCATCAAAGGCCAAATGGTGTCTTACTCGGAAATGAAGTGGACACCCACGGCAGATGGAGAGATTATTTCAGAGATCTTCTGAACCCAGTCAATATCACACCATTGAACACACAAGAGGTAGATTTGGGAGAGGAAAATAACATCACTTCAACCGAAGTCTTCGTAGCTGTTAAAATAATGAAGGCTGCAAGTTGTGATGAAATCCGACCTCAAAAGCTAAAAGCGTTGAACAGAAAAGGAGTTATTTGGCTTATTGGCTGACTAATGTGTCTCAGGTGGCCTGGTATTCTGGGAGGCCACCGAAAGATTGGCAAACTGGAGTGATCATCCTCATACACAAGAAGAGAGACAGGAGAGAATGAACTAACTACCGAGGCATCTCTTTCCTAGCTTCCTAGAAAAGTGTATAGGCGATGGGTAAGTCCTGCTAGCTACACCCAAGAGAAAGTGGCCCAGATGTCGTCCAAGGACCAAATGGTGTGACTACATCTCCGACCTTGTGTGATCCCTTCTGGATGTGGAGCCAGCAGAACTATCAGAGATTTCTGAAAATCGTGAGGTGTTTCCAGTCCTGCTAAAGCTGCTATCCCCGTGATCCTCCTGAGAGGCAAAGCGGGCATGAAAATAAATATATGAAATGGGGTGTTTGTAAATCTGAGTTTTTCCATCCTGTCAGGAATTAAGGGTACGTTTGAGTTTGACTCGACAAAATTCCTAAATTCATTGGCTTGTAATCTTGTTGACCCAATTTATCGTATATGCTAACTATTGACGATTTTCAATTTTTACATTTATGATAATGGCTTGCTCCGAACTAGATCATGACATTTTTCTATAAGATCATGATATTTTTTCTTATTTGCTGCGATTTTACGTGCTCTTCGAACCATACTGGTTTCTGGAGCTAAACATGCATAAAATCGTTGTTTCAAGACTGCCTAAAATCTGTAATTTATGCACTCTGAGGAATCAATAGACAAAATATGTTGCTTGCAGAGATCTGGACAGTTTTACGGTTTATTTTTTGTCTTGCTTTCCCCCTGTTTTTGTTGTTGTTATGTTTACTTATTTTGTCTGACGTTGATCGATGCATTTTGCTACTTTTATTTTACTACATGTGAAACGTCTTCATTTACAATTGATTTGTGGCAACAGGGCTGGCTGAGCAGGTGAACCATAAGGTCTTTCGCCGACCGTTTGTGATTCAAATATGTTAGAACACATCAATTTTCTAAACCTGAAGTTTTTTGGGTTTTTATATTTTCATCAGCATAGCAATTAATTTCTGCTCTTTGATGCTATTATTTTTCTTCCTGTTGCATCTGCGTTGTTTCGTGATTTGAGTCACAAAAATGCATGGTTAAACCTTCCTGACTACAACGTAATCATAAGGTTTGTTTCATTTCCGAATTTTGTTCAAAGAAACTCATCATTATGCTGTGATTACTCTGCAACCAAACAAAAGTTTCTGCCACTGTTTCACATCAGCCACTCCTTAAATGGAGAAATATCCAGTTAGTTCAGCGAAAAAAATACAAGATCATGTGGAATGAAATATTTTTGCAGTTGGTTTTTTAGAACAAAAATGTATATGGACACAAGCGTTTTTTCATTGTAATATTTTTATAACCTCTGCGCAAATTAATGTCTTAACATTTCGAATACGTCAAACAGGCAACTGCTTTGGTATCAACAGGTTTTTCACATTATTGTGACTTTTATGATCGTGCGGTTCCCCAAAAGTTCACAATATATAACTCGAAAAAAAAGTCTTTCGTGCTTAGCGCGTGAAAACGAAGTGTTGTGTTTGCGAATAAACGCTTAAAAACTGTTTTCATTGCCAGTCTTATGGAAATATATATTCAGGGCTTCTGAGATAAATTTTACCATGGGTAAGGACACCAACACGGTCCCCCTAGCTTCTGGAGCCCTCGCCGAAACCAGTATAGCTTGTTTGTATAGTAATGAGAATATAAATAAAACAGCTATCATGCTAAGATTTGGAAATAGACTAATTGTTATACTGGCCACACCAATGATTTTGTGTTTGATTACAGAAAAACTCAGCGTGCATACTTTCGTTCTCCCGGCCCCCTGAACCTACCGGGTCTGGATACGATGTACCTTCGTGTACGCCCCTCTCGTAGCCCCTGTATAAATTTTACAAAGAGCTGTTACAAACTGTTACTCATTCTGACTTGTTTAAACACTTGACACATCACAAAACCGAACGNTGGTTATTCAGTTGAAAAGCCTATACAGAAGTGTTTTTAANAACTGTACCATACCCAATANCCAGTAGCAAAAGGTCGTCCGTGCACAAAGACAATTCTTTAATACTAACCAGTAATATAAAACCATTTATCACGAAAAAATAGGTATTCGCAAAATATCAGCAGAATTTAACGGCGCATTTAAATTTTGAAGTTTGCAGTCTTGAACTCGCAGATCAGCAGAAGGATTCGCTCCCGCGATTATATTCACGATATGAAGCATTTGTAATAAACTTGCATTTTACCCACACCTTTCCGTGACAGTNTCATGTTCCTCTTCGGTGCTTTTGACTTCAGTGCATTTAAACATGCACTTGCAAGCTGGAGGTGCAGATTTCAAATTNCAATTTTTCATCAAATGCACCAAATGACGTGATTGTCTGATACAGGGTTTCCACAAATCAGAGTCCGTGGACCATTAAAACAGAGTTGATTTTGTCTGAAGTTCAACAACATTTGGAATTCCTTTCTAGACATTTTAAGAAGTACTTTTTAAAATAGACAAATGGCAATTCTTATGTTAAACCCTTTTTTTGCAAAAACTAATTTATCAGGACTCGAAGAATAATTAGCCGAATTGCCGTATGATCGATGTTTAATGATTAATTTCAAACAAAGAGCTCTTTCATCTTTCTGGTTAAATGTTGATAACGACTATCTGTTGTTGTCACAAAAGCAACGAAAATTTTATTGCCTATTGCCACTATCCACATGTGTGAGACAGCATTTTCTGGACTCCAGCACTGTGTTGTATGAGGTCTCTCATGCATAGCCAATGCTACCGTCGATTAAAATTACTGACTTTGCATCAAGTTTTTTTCTATGTGTATGCAGATTTAGACTGGAATATTTATATCCATCACAAGACATTTTTTAAAATCCGGCAGTTGTTTGCTATACCACATTGATCAGTGGTTACAATATGTCATAAAAAGCTTTCTTCAAAGAGTTGGCTGAAGTTGTCAAATCAGATGGGGCCAATAAGACAAACGAAATGAATGAGTACGTGAGCAAATCCCCCAGGATACTAATTACGTAATCGATAATTTTGGCTTTGGCAAGTATTTTCGCAACAGCAAGACACTGTCATCTGAGAGCGTGAAGTCTTCTTTCACGTTTAGCCTCCCGTCACTTGTTGGCCTACTGTTGTTCGTTCTATGAGTCACCTTCTACATAAATGTCCAAAAAGTTTTTGTTTGATCTTAGCTATTTAGCCCAGCTTTGACTTGAGCCAAGATAAATAATTGCATGGATTTGGCTGCAGGACGGAGATATAAATGATCACCAGTGCATTGCGAGAAACAAACAATGACAGCCAAAGATAATGACGTCACCAAATCTGGCCACATGTACCAATATAACCAGGGATACCATCGATCTAGAACCAAAAATAAGGACGGTTGAGGAAAATGTGATTTTATTAACCAACAAGAAAACAATTGTTTCTGTTTGCACGACTAACGTCAGATCATATGCTTGCCTATTTGTCTCCAGGAACCACTTGCTTTAGCAATGTCGTATTCTCGCCTTACTGTAATCGTCACGGAAAACGTTTTTCACTTGCTTATTTCTTGAAACCTTCGTTACAAAACCAGCATTCCTAAGAAACCTAACTAAAGTAGTCAGCTTACAGTGCTCTGAAAATACCTGATAGTGCGTTCCGTCTCTGTGCTGCAAGATTATACTACTTTCATGACAACACAAAACCTTGATTACAAAATGTTTACGATGAGATAGAAACAGTATGTATGTCTGTTAGAGATATTGCTTAGTTAAGATTGTTATGCTACAGAAAATAAGAAAAAATAAGGACGCCAGTAGCAAATAAGGAGATTTCTTAGAAATAAGGACATTGAGATTTATTGAGACGTAGCACTGCAAAATAAGGACAAATCCTAGAAATAAGGACGGTATGGTAGCCCTGAATATAACTAAGGTTGAAATAAAGTGAACCTGCAGCTCCGAGAAACCTTGCGATTATCGAGTATGAAAAGCAGAATGAAACATTTCATTAAGAGTTGTGTAACATGAGAGCACAAACAGAAACACACAAACAGTGAACCGAACCTGAGATAAGGTCCGGATCAATGGTGTAGTTGCCTTTATATGTCAAGCGGCCCGCTACAAACCACACGAGCAAACAGAAACGCATACCAACAATCACAAACGACAAGACTGACAACGTGTATATATATTTTCTAAAAATTAACCAAATACTGTTAAAAAGAAAATTTCTCATCAAGGAGCTACTGTTTAAGCAAACGTAGAACAACACTTCAAAAATAAGTCTTATAATGTTTTCAGCAAACAATACCGAGCATTTTTTTATTGCAATATGAATAAAGGACCGAAGGGTCCTTCGGTTTATTACCTGATGCATACTGTTTAAACATATTGTATAAAATAGTTTTGGTTGGTTGCATATCTTGTATTATGAAAATGAACACCAGACTTTTCCTGAAACAGATGTTTAAATGATGTTGGCAACATTCCAAGGTGAAAATAAACACTCGTAAAAAATGTGAAATGCGGCGAATCGGTTTTACGCAGGTTTTGGAGATCTGAACTCGGAGTTCTGGCTTGGAAATGAAAAGATACACCAGATCACCAACCAAAACACTTACCGTCTTCACATAGTAATGCAGGACTGGGAAGATCAACGAGTATACGCCGAGTATGAAGGGTTCAGAATGTCTAGTTCAAGAGATTACTACAGCATAAGGTTGGCATCTCAGTGCTATCAGCGATGTGCTTGCGAAGAACGTACTGAGAAAGATGTGAACCAGTTCAACTCTTAGATTTCGAAGATAAAGTTTTATAGAGAAGGTTGGCGTATTCAAAAATTGTGCCATTGATGGTGCTCTTCGGAAAAACGTCGTTTGCGCAAAATCATTGCACTTTATAAAGGTTACCTTTAAGAAATACATCAATGTTTCAACGAATTTCGCTGCTGTTCCTAACTCTGATGTAAGAATTATTCGGGCATTAGCGCTACTGTAATGTGTAAGCTACACATCTTTGATTGTGCTGCAAAATATTTTTTACAACGTTGTTGCTGTTAGTTTTTTTCCTTTAGGTTCATTTTGTCCACTGTATAAACAGTCCGAATTAGTTGCAATTAGCATTTAAAAATCCTGAAAATCCTCAGATCAGGGGGCGCGCATGCCAACAAGTTGCTGCAGCAGGACACGTTATGAAGTACTACTGGTCTTATGTAAATCTCCTCATTGTGACGAAATTTGGTAAGATCTCTATGCTGTCCAAAATGCTTCTGAAAAGAGACTTCAGAAGCATTTGCAGTTTACAGTAGGCTGTCATATTCATCGTCTTGTTGTTGAAAAATCTCGAAAATGAAATGTGACGTCACATGTTTTTATATCTCACCTACGCCATTGTAAAACACCGTCAGTAAGAGTGAAACCGATCCAACTTAAAAGTGTGGCGTAATTTCTGGACGTCCCCATATATAGGTTTCGTTTCTTCACTGCGAAACACATTGGTTTGGCTTGCAGTTTACATTCGATATTCTTGCAGGTTTGGGGCTTATCGAGGGAACGCCGGAGACGCTCTGCGTGGAAGAGCTGACGACGGCTCAAGAAATTTATATCTAGCCCGCTTCAGTACCAACGATTTGGACAACGATGGCTGCAGTCCATGCTTAGCAAATGGCAGAGGTTTGCAAATTCTTTTTGTGACTACTCTTGTGAAGTCGTGAATGATTCATTTGAAAATGATTTTTGGAGAACGGCTTTTGATAATAATACAATTAACATGATATGGCTATTTCGTCATAATGGCCATTGATGGCTTGACAACATGAAGTGCTGTAGTTTGTTCCAATGACCGTGTATCATGCTGTTCTTTTTGCTGCTTGAATAGGTGGGCGAAGTAATAAAACAATCGCCAGAAGCAGCTCCGGATTTAGATGGTGGGAGGCCCCATGTGCGGATGGGATACAGAATCTTCGGGTTGGGAATGGCCGATGAAATCACTAGTATTTCCACGGATTGTTAATATTTATGACGCAATCTTGTGACGTCACATTTGTTAACTCAAGTATAACAAAACTTTATGATGCAACATGATAATTGACAATGATTAGCGATTTGTGAAACTGTTGCAAAACCGGTCTCCAGAAGCATTGTGTTTCCTTTTTTTGAAATTTTGCTTGAAAAAAGTTTCAGGGGATCCTACGTTTGCACGATCTCTAAACGTCAATCCTCACTCAGCAATAAATTTTACGACTGAAACCAAACGTTGCAGAAGCGATTTCCAATATTGCTGGCATTGATTTACCTGACGGGCGTTCTCTGTATCAAATCTTTATAGTGATTAGTTATATCTGCGAGTCGTAATCGTGGCATCTTTATGTTCCATTGATTGCTCGTGGCTCCTCAGCGTGCTTCTCGTCGCAGATTCCTTTTCTAAGAAGGAAATGCGCACATTTGATCATATCCGCGCACATCAGTCTACACGTGAAACAATAAACACAAGTTTGTTAAGGAGAAAAAGCTTCTTTCAATGACTTCGGCGTTGTGGTTCTGGCGACGAATATGATTTGTGATGCATTTCCGTGACGAGTTGCAGTGTTTTCAGTGCTGTGGAAAATCATGTTTGAAAAATAACTTTTCGTTTTTGAACCAATGTTCCCGCATTTTTTCCGGTATATTGGATGACCAGAGACCGATACCTTCGTCTCCAGTCGTCTCCAGTGATAGCGTCAGACAACTCATCTATCGTGTTTTTCGATGATGCTTCGTTCTTCTGTTGCTGCACCGCTGGTTAAACTAGGTCTTGTCATCGTTACGTAGATCTAAGTCTGGAACAACTTCGATTTTCTGTCCTCTTACAAGTTTCGCAGAAATATCTTTGCTGGATTTCACTGCCACTGTAAAATAGCAACTTGAATGTTTCTTGACTTAGCTGCAACTTCTTCCTCTCTCATTTTTACCTCTGCTCTTTAATGTTTTTTAGAACCACTTGGATAAGCTCTACACTTGTAAAGGGGACAATCCCCTTTTTTCTGTCCGTGTTTATTTATTTTATGAGGTCAACAGGTCTACCATATTTTCAGCGCAAAAAGGGAGGACAATTTACGACTGTCACTTATGCTTGAGCGCATTATCTACACTTAACAAGTTAAATAACAAATAGGCCTATTGATTAGTTTTAAGCATTGAAGTAAAACGTCCAGTGTAGTTTCATTCAAAACACACAAGATAAAATCCTTGTTTACTTAACCAATTAAGCCCATAAATATTTTACAGATTTCTTAAATTTCCTAAAAATGTGGAATCACCTATAGCAATTTTGTGAAATTGCTTGCAGGAAAGATGTTTTAAATTACACACCAGCTTTACATAGAAACTGGTTCAACCAGAAAGGTTTCTCTTTCTTTTTGATTTGTGCCTGCACCAAGGAAAAAATCGTTCCATATTATCATAATGAGCTATAATGCTGAATTAAAACTGTGCAATCTTAATCAGTTCTTGAAGCATTTAATGGTATTGTAAGTTGCAAAATATTCTGCTCATCTATCATGTTCCATCATTTTACAAGAAATTCGCATTTGGTTGATGCTCTTTTTACAAGAACTCGAACAAGTCTTGGTATTGGTCAAACAGTTTACATCAGCTTCATCAATAGAAACGTTTCTATCAAGCAGATACTACTCACATGTTTCATCCTTTTACCAATCGGTTGTTTGCAAACGGAGGAATCTAGTCAAAGCATTTTATATTGAACAAATAAAGTGGTCCATTTAGCCAGATGTGAAACACAATATTTGTACAATAGAGATACATCCGACATGATAATGCACAGTCATGATCCTTGCCTTTGCTGAGTTTTCTTAGTGCTGATTTAACTTGGCTTGATATGTACATCTGATTGTCTCTCTTGAATCCTTGACTTCACCGTGGCGAAACACGATACAACCTCAACAACTGATGCTTTTGACTTCTCAATATGCTGAACTTGCTCAATAAAAGCAACCCCACTTGATTGCAAATGTCTTAATGTGAACAGAATTCGCTCAATGAATTTCCAAAAAAACGTTTCGGAACAACAGTTGGCTTGTCGATGGACATGAAGTATGAACATGAAGTTCGCTACAATTGAAGCATCCTTGGGAAGCTGCAATAAAGTGATAGCCACCTTGTTACGCTACGAAAAATAAGTTTTTGGTACTCAATATCCACAAAGTCACAACAGTCTTTTCACTGTTCTTTGCGAACTGTGCAAATGCAACCACACGTAATTCACTTAGCCTCAAAAAATTTGGTTTTTGATCGGGCGGCGCGAGTGCGCGACCGCATTTTTGCACCCCTAGATTCGCTATAATTACTAGAAACTACGACACTAAGCTATGTACAATACACAATGATTACCGTACCACGGTTAATCAGCAAAGCTAGTACAGCATGATGGCGTCAGCAGTCCACACTCTAATGCCAAGGTCACTGAGATACTGAAAAAAGGTTTACCACTGTTATGTAACGATTAATGTGAAAGCATTCCCGCCATTCCAGCGGAGAATCAACTCAACCAAAACATAGATTAATTAAACCAACTCGCAGGCCCTCTCATAAACTAAGCTTCGCCACTATTTCGTATCTTGTTGCAGTTAAGTAGGGACAGCTTACTGTATGCAAGAACAATATATCATAGCCAGTGACGTAAATGACGGAGGCAGAGGGGCGAATTACCCCCCATGGCAATCTAAATATGAAAACCGTACCGCCACCTTAAGTGATATTTCGGTTTTAATATTCGTTTGGTTTACAGTAGGTTGTCTTTTTGCATTTTTCGGATTATTTTCGGTGATCTAGGGTTTTAGCATAGCTATCAACATCCGGATTCACCATCCATCATTTCTCAAGGTTTTTTTCCGAGTGTTGGCTTGTGGGCCCTGTACAGTGGCCAGTGGGCCCCTTTGAGCTTAGTTTTCCACCCTGACTCAAAGCTGTCGTTCCGACACTGATTGTAGCTATGTAAAACAAGAATGCAAAAATGAGGACATTTTCGAATGTCCTCAGAGAATATTTCATTTTTCATGAAAAAAGTGGTCATGTACTACAAAAAGAGGGCGCATAGTAGCCATACCTAGCAATGCCATTCATATGCGACGAGACCTGTGCGAACCTGAGTAAAGCAGACGCAAAATCTACCAGAAATGAGTAGAGACGTAATCTAACGTGTTCTACGCGGCTTGGCCTTGCATTCACTGGATTCAGATACCTGACCGACTTTCAGGAAACCAATCAGTGTAATAGTTGTGTCGTCACAAATTATCAAATATTCTTCACGTGAAATACTGCTGTTAAACAAACTTTTCTCACTAAAAATGACCAAGTGGCACGCATATGTCGCACATATGGCTAAACACATAAACATGGTGGGGACCCTGGGCCCGGAGCCCTTGGGCCCCCCTAAATCCGGCGCTGGCCAGAAGAGCTGATTTATCTGTTTGTTTGACCGTATATCATTTGCAGTTTGTTGCTTTGTACTTTGCTATCCAAGTATCAATTTTCTAAAAGTTTGTGGTGTGCTTTGCTTTTCGCATAACTGTGAAAGAACAGCTATTCATGCCTTTGATTGGTATTGCGTTTAGTGTTCCGTGAATGATAGATTTTGTTCGAAACTTTCACCAATACGCTATGGCAGGTTGGTAAAATATCACTTCATTTTCATTGACGCCAACCTTGTTTTTTTCAAGCGTTTGGCAGCTGCGCTCAATTTCAAGGCGGTGGCTGGTGGTTCAGAGCATGTTCAGACTCAAATCTGAATGGTCCGTATATTGCTCGAGAAAACTTCTCTGGATGCGGTGGAAGAGTGTGCAAAGGAATAAATTGGATAACCTGGCACGATGAAGTTAACTACTCTCTCCGAGCCAGCCTTATGCTAATTAAGGTAGTTGGAGCATCTGGGGAAAGATAAACTTCCGATGTTGAACGGTTTTTACAGAGTGACCGTGAAACAGGATTCATTTCCTTTTTTGAATTTGTAAAGATTGTTTGTAGAGCGCATAAACGCCAAAAATTAGATGAAAACCTGTCATCTAAGCTGCTTTTCAATTAGTTGTCCGTTGACAACTTTTGAAAATTAAAGCAGTCACAATAATACGCGCCATTTCTTGCTTCTCAGCTTTTTTTGACAAAGATTATTTCAACAACTTTCTTTCATACGACAGTAACAAGCCTTTTACTTTACTAGCTCATGTTACAAGTCTTGCAGTGGCATGGATATAGCGTCATTTAACAGTACGTAAATGGTAAAAATCAACAAGTAATTTGGGAAGATAAACTGCTATGAAGCTTTCCTCGCAACGTTTCGAAAATATGGTCTGTAGATATCTGAAACAGAGCAAAACCTCAAGTTGCTTCGGACCGCGATTACTGTACGCTCGTAAGAAAAGCAACTTTCCCGATTTTCAGCGCATTTTTTATCAAAATTAATAAAAATATTAACTCGCCATTTCAGTTGACATCATTTTCGAATACACTCTGTTAAACGTAACCCTGTGGGTTTTCACATCAACTGGCAGCGTTTAGAGTTTTCGTGCAGCTTTATCGTATACTAAAGTTTAGTAAAAATGCCTGCTTTTAATAACATTCAGTTGGTCTGACAAAGGATGACAACGCAAAAAGTGGGTCTTGGTGTTTTGCGCCACGTAGGACTAGGCTGGGCATTCCCTTGGCCGTTGTTAAAACCGTGGAACACACGTTTCACTCAGAAGGCCGCGATATGCTCACTTTTCGGAAACTTTCCTGAAGGTGATCTGTTAGCATAGGCGGATCCAGGATTTCTTTTAGGGGGGGGCTCAAGGACAAGTTCATCCGGATGTGTACTGACTGCATAGCAGTGAAGACCCAACTTCTCAGGTAACTTTTTTTAACAAACACG
>JGI24021J15306_10007561_pt1 | contig 13254 bp, 9 predicted proteins | sample Ectturendosymbi1_FD_15306 | JGI IMG/M metagenome (IMG submission 15306) | reverse complement strand
ACAGCAACTTAATCTTCAAAACAATGAAAATCACCATGCAAGATAGACATTTATGTTGGCCCCCCTACTTTTTCCTTGGCCCCGCAATGCCCCCCCACTTTTTAAATTCTAGAATCGCCAGTGCTTGAATCGCCTTCCCAAGCAAAAGCAAAAATTCTCTAGCAAAATTTTCTCATTAGTAGAAGATGAAGATGGATTCCCAATCATAGGCGTAGCCAGGGGGCCTAGAGGGCCTAGAACTTTTGTCATTTTGTGCTTTGATAGGTGGTATACCAAACAAAATAGGTGTTATTAGTGTAAATTCAAACATTTTGGCTCCCCAAATTTTTGGGATGGCTACGCTACTGTTTCCAATTGTGTGAACAATCAGAAATTACAATCGAAAAATGATGCTTTTATCTTGGGTCTGCCTGGGAGCTCATTGCACAACTGTGTAGTGACCCACTTCTCGTTCTATGGTCGCAAGGTACAGGTGCAACTCGCAAAAGTAGCCAAACAAATAATTGGGGGGAAAAGTGCTCAGAAGAGCCAAATTTATGATTTTTGACTCCAAAGGATCCAATATCGCAACTCTGCAAAATGCTCTTCACCTCTGCAAAAGCCCTGGCCGCAGGGCTATGCTAAGAACTGATGATAGTGGTCAGGATTTAATACTTACATTAGGGCTGAGAAGTTGGGTTAGGTTTGAAAAAAAAATGACTGAGATCAAAGATTAAGTCAAATATTTTTCAGTGGCGATGGCTATTAGTAGTTATTCCCAAACCATCGCATGTTGTTTATTATCTGACGTCTAAACAAAAGTTTTTATTTGCGCAACATACGCCAAAGAATTCAGAATTCATTCCTTTACTCTGAGAAGAAAAATGACTGACATACAATAATATGTCAGAAAATTCGCAGATGTTAAAGATTTCGCATGACATGTCGGGCGAAACCCCTGACTAGGTCAGAAATGTCGCAGAGGTCAGAAATTTCTCTTGACACGGGATATGTTCGCGCGGTTGGCTACACTCGATCGCCTTCACCAATCACAGGGCGCCATGGTGAAAATGCCGTCGGGGTAGTCCCACTCCCACAAACATAATGCCATAAGCTGACCATAGCCACTAGCCACTAACCATACGTTCAATTCATGTCAGTGCTGTTGCACACTGTGCCTGGGAACGTGGAAAAGTGGTTTAGGGGTTATTTCATGCTGAAGAGCGTCATTCACTATCAAGAAACGTACAGATTTCTTAAAAGATAAAAAGCAGTTTACATTCCGATTGAATCAATCAACCCGGCGGGTTGATTCGTCCCTCAGCTTCTTCAAGAAGTTCTTGCACTTTGTGGCTTCCACGCAACAGATAAAATACGATGGCCGGAACATGCAGTAACTTAAATGGTAAGTTGACCTAACTGTTTGTTATATTCTGATTCCAGTTTAAGTTTTAGATATCCACGGTTTCTCATGCAATAATTTCAAAATTTGAATTTATTTAATCTAATATAGCAAATGTTGGAACGTGGCACATGTGAAACTGTAGCACTAGCAGTAGCAGCATTTTGATTGTTCAACGTTTGATTATTAAGAGATATTGGCACTGCCACTCGCTATAATTTAACTTAGGCAGTGTCTATTTTGCCGCCAAGATGCCGGTGCCAACAGGCTTGGGAGAACAGAAGTAAATGTAAAAGATAAACCCTAACTGTAGCCTTGACGCTAACCCTAATGCTAACTGCTTTCAATGTGGAAAGGGTTAAGAGTTTCATTTTAAACTAAAAGTTTTGAGGCGTGATCAGTGTATAGCAGCACATATTATTGGAACTTGTGAAGCTTACATCTGGCATAGACACTTTGTTGAATGGCAAGTCAGGAATGGAATGAAGCTTTTTCAATAGAACACCACTAGTAACGAATGCCATGTATCTAGAAGTGCAGTGCTGTGCTGCACCAACATTGGTGGTCATCAAAGAACCCAGTATCAATATTACAAACTTCCTTTAACCCTTTATGTCCCGAAATGGCCAAGGTCGGGGCCGGTACTATTTTGACCATAACTTGCCAGCTGTTAGAGAGCAGTTCAAACCCAAATCCGAAACCGGATGCAACAAGTCTTGTAGTCAAAACTGAAAAAAAATTTTTTTGTTTTGGGTTTGAGCTTTTCTGGGGGAAATGTCACAAGTAGGGGTGTTTTGCGTTATTTTGGCCATCTGCTGCTGAGTTATGGCTGGCCAAAGTTTGCCCTAAAAGGGCAAATTATGCCTTTTCTGAAAAGTTTGTAATTAGGCCAAAAACTGGGTTTTGGCCCATAATTTTGGCTACAGATATGTTAGCCAATCAATCAAGGGCTTTACAGACGCGGATTTTGACCTAGTTTTCAATAAAACTTTGAGTCAAAAGAATGGGTTAATAGGTTAGGGCCCAGGGCTGGCCAAAAGTGGCCAAAATTTTCAAAACACCTCCACTTGTGGCGGTCCCCCTAGCGAACCCCACACCAAAAACAAAAAAAGTTTTTTTTTTCAATTTCAACCAGAAGACTTGCTGAATCCGTACAGGTTTTGAACAGCTCTCTAGCTCTAGCGGCTGGTGAGTTATGGCCAAGAAAGTGCCAGCCACTATAGTGACTTGCTTGCGCAGGATGTAAAGGGTTAAAGGCTACTTATCAATGACCATTGCATCAGTGCATAAATATGTGCAATGTGTAAAAAACATTGTTTGCAATAGGGTAGTTGGTTATCCAATACTGATGAGCTCATAACATGCATCATGTAATGCAATTTGTGAAATAATCCTTACATTCTACCACCACACAACTGATTTGATTGAATATTCTGTATCTGGCAACATGGATAGCATAACATGTGAAATGATGACATGTTAACATCAACATGGTAAAACAATGATTGCAGTAGAGCATAAGGTAAGCAGTAAATGCCAACGTTTGCACAGTACATGAATCAAACTACTTTTAGTAGTTCCAATATGAGTAATGTTATTTTGTTGTGCAACAAAGGTTATACAACATTTTACTTAATTTCTATTGTTCTATGGTGATTTGCGTCATGCCAGGACCATTCAATGCATGCTTATAGCAGCACATCCGTGTCAATATATGTGAAAAAGCATCTCCCTTTTCTTGATAGGTAACACCTTGAGAGCCGAGGAACAATATATTCATAATTTGAAATCGACCTAAAACCAGCAGATTTCCGGTGCCTTAGCAATGCCACAGCTCCTCCGCTGATTGCACTAGAGAGCTGTTCAAACCCTCAAAAGATTCATAAGTCTTCTAGTCTGCATTCGAAAAAAATTTGTTTGGTTGGGGGTTGCAGATTTTTTGTGAGTGATGTCACAAGTGAAGTAGTTTTTAGGTCATTTTGCCTCATGCTATCTGGCTTAGGGCCCAACTGCTAGGCCAAAGTATTTTTCTGGAGTTTTCATTGGAAACCAGCCTCGAGTCTGAGTCTTTTGGGGCTTTGATCGACTTTCTAGCGTTTCTGTTTGAAAGTTATGATCTAAAATAAACAAATTAACTATCTAATTAATCAAATATTTTTATTACTTTAGATCAGTGTTTCCCAATCTTTTTTTGGCTAGCGCCCCCTTTTCTAACAAAGAAATTTCTATCACCCTCCTACCATGCCTAGCACACATATCAGCACAATTTTTTTGTATTGTATATTTGGTATGTTTGAAAATGATTAAAACAAGAATGAGCGCAAAGATGCGTTTCACCATAAAACTTAATTTAGTAAATTAACTCATTTAGTAGTTGGAAATTGTTAGAGTTCATGATTTGGAAATTGTTAGAGTTCATGATTGGAAACTGTTAGAGTTCATGACGGGCTTGGATTTCGTTTGAACAGCATTAAACTTGGACAAGAAAGTGAAGATTGCTGATTTGGTTTTAATGAGGTTGACACCATTCCCCTGCAACTGCAAATTAACTTCATGAACTTCGTGAAGATATCTGTGGATTGTGACAGCCAAGATACTGTATCTATGACACCCTTTGACAGCCACTTTCTGTGTGCAGCAACAGACGTACAAACTCTCTTCATCATTATCCGAGTGCACCGCATTGCCTAAACTTAGCAGAACAGTTCTAAACCCTTTGGTGTCCTTTGATCATTAATACTCTGCCACATTTTTAGTAAATTTTGAATTCGGAGCAGTGCAGGATTGAATTTAATCTGCACATTTTAAAAGTTTTTGAACTTAGCCGTGACACTTGCAGTCGTCCACTACCTCTACCATCTCTCCCTACCTGGATTTCCTTGGGGCTGCTCAAGCTAAAGTTCGTTCTGAAACACACTTCTGTTTTCCAGAATATTTTCAATTCCCTTTAGGTAACTTATGCTTGTTGGCACCTAACTGTATCTGTAAAAATATAAATTGCCTTTATACTTTCGAATTGAACTCATACAAGGTTATTACTGTATTTGTGATCATTAAATAACTCCTTCCAAAATTAGCTCACGCTTTTGGTTATATGCTGAGTCTAAGTGCAAGCGTGCATTCTGACACTCGACTGGTGATAACCACTGTAATGAAACGGGTGTTATTAAGTAGCAGTTTACCCGTGCCAAGAAGTACAGCTGATGAAAATTCCAATCATGATCATTTCATTATAGAGGAGGACAGTTTTACTGTGCAACTTACTTTTAGTGATGGAAACTGCAGTTCATCAATTTATCTCCGAGCATTTCACCTGTTTTGTTTCCAAAACGCAAAGTTTTTGTTTACAAATTACATGCATACATGTTTGTTGATCATACTGTTTTTATGACATTTGGTCACTCAAAGTTAGTGTCTTATTAACTGGGTCTCCTATCGCCCCCCAACCGCCCATTTCTACTTCACCACCCCCTAGAGTTTCTCATCGCCCCTAAGGGGGGACAGTACTGCCCACTTTTGGAACCACTGCTTTAGATCATAATTTTTAACCCAAAACCCCAGCAGGTCATCCAAAGTATCAAAAGACTTGGATTGTAGCCTAGTTTCCAATAAAAAAAATCTGCACCCCCAACCAAAAAATCTTTTTTTGAGTGCAGACTAGAAGACTTGCCGAGTCTTTTGAGCCTTTGAACAGCTCTCTGCCACTTTCAGCGCCAGAGTTACGCACGCACAAAGCCACATGTGATCCAGTTGTTTTGGCACGAACTGCTTGATTTAGACCAGACATGAAAGTATTAAGGTATTCTTTGTCATGCTTACAGATCAAAAATTTACCAACTGTTTTATTATTCAACTCTCCCTTCCAAGTGATGGCACACTTAAGCCAAACTGAGTGCATGTGGATAGACTGACGTTGCCCATTAGCAAAACAACAGTAAAGTTTATTTGAAGTTAGCTCAGGGAACAGTACAACATGTGGTTAACATGTTCGCTGCTGGGGTACGAATATTTCGTACTTTGAAAATGCTATTTTCATGCCACTTTGCACCTCCGTAGCTCGCCAGTTGATTATGCAAGAGAGCTGTTCAAACCCTCAAAAGACTAGGCAAGTCTTAGAGTCTGCAATGAAAACAAAATTTTTATGGTTTTGGGTTTCAAGTTTTTCGTGAGTGGTGTCGTAAGTGAGATAGCTTTTAGGCAATATGGCTCACATTACCTGGCCTAAGGCCCAACTGCTAGATGGAAGTATTTTGCTGAAGTTCTCAGTGGGAACTAGGCTAGAATCCGAGTTTTTTAACCTTTGATCGACTTTCTGCTGTTTCTGGTGTATGAGTTATGGCCTGAAAACAACAAATTAAAAAATTATATAATTATTGGATTAATTATTTTGTTGTTTTTGGGCCATAACTTTGCACCCGAAACCCCAGCAAGTCATCCAAATTATCAAAAGACTCTGATTTTAGCCTCGTTTCCAAAGAAAACTTGAGCCAAATACTACCATCTAGTGGTTTGGTGCCAGGGCCAGATAAATTGGGCCAAAAAGGCTGTGTCCAGACAACTGCCACCCCATTGGTGTCATGGGGCAGGAACATGTTCCCACACTTCATGTTTTTCTTTGTACTGCAATACAAGTGAATACATCATTAAAATTCTATTTGAATTAAAATTCTAAAGATTCTATTTGAATAAGAGCTGATGATGCCTACTTTGTAGGCGAAATATATACTCTGTAAGATCTTAGTGTCTGATTCTGTGCTAAGAAAGGATTTCTTTTGATAGACAGTGTACATCATTAAAACTGATTCAAAAATTAGTTTTAAGTTTTGTTTAAAATTGCTAGTTTTTTATGTGCATTTCCACACTTCTTTTCTAGCACCACACCCTGTGCCACCCGGATATCTACCACCTATACTATAGAATATTGCGTTTTATGCATCACACACAAGCTATCAAATTCAGTTTGGTATATCGCATTGTAGCACATAAAGGATTTCTCGCGGCAGAGCGCTTGAGAACCTCTGGTCGTTACAATAATATTGCTTCAACATACTTTAGGAAAAGTGAGTTGAAGTGTTGCTGTTGCTGCCATGTAACTAACAAATCAAAAGCTAAGGAAAAATAACGCACACAACGTAAAATGAAAGGAAGAAAAGGTGTTTTATGAGTGTGTGGATTGAAAGTGATGTGCGTAAAAGAGTTTTCTGTGAAAATTTGAAAATGCCCATATAAAATTAAGCTTAGCACTGCGTTAGAATGTTTGTGAAGATGCAATGATATAGACACAACATTCTTCACCCAAAAGGTTCAAAGTTGAACTTACATTTCTTTAAAATGGTCAAAGGTTGAAGATATTTCTATTATACACAACATACTTTTGAAGTTCAAATGGCTTTAATGTCAATAAACGCAAAAAACTCTAAGACCAAGATAGCAGTTGTCCTGGGTAACAATTGTCCTAGGTGGCAGTTGTCCTAGGTAGCACTTGTCCAGGTGGCAGTTGTCCTGGGTGGTGATTGCCCAGATGGCAGTTGTCCTACTGTGGCAGTTGTCCTACTGTGGCAGTTGTCCTACTGTGGCAGTTGTCCTACTGTGGCAGTTGTCCAGGTGGCAGTTCTCCTAGAACCCAAAAAGGCCTAAAACTACTCCACTTATGAAGTCACTCACAAAAAATCTAAAACCCAAAATCAAAAAATTTTTTTTCAGTGTAGATGCCCAGTCTTTTGAGGGTTTGAACAGCTCTCTAGCACAATTGATGGCAGAGTTATGCCATCGGAAAGACATGTGCAAACTAAAGAAACAAATAAAAAATAAACAGAAATTGATGGACTTAATTGAAAGCTTTTTTTAACTGGTCAGTTGACGATCCAGTAAGTTTAGGCAAGACTTTACCATTTGTATGAGCAAATATGCTCCCAACTCCCAAGGTATGTGAACATCTGGTGGACAGTCACAGCCGAGTTGATGAGGGTGTGACTGTTTAGTGCTGCAGGATCAACCATTTGCTTTGTGTGGTGGATGATTTGGTACTGCTAGCATCTTCTCAACAGGCCTTCAACATTCACTTGATCTTTTTTCTGCTGCATGTGACCAAGCTGGAATAAAAATAGCACAAAAAAGTCGAGGTATTATGTCTCGCCAAAAACCCAAACAGTGTATGCTGCAAGTGAGCGGCAATACACTGCAGCAGATTGAGAAGTTCAAGTACTTTGGGATGGTATTCACAAGAGATGGAAGACAGAACAAGGAGATTGATACGTGGATTGGTAAAGCAAACACAGTTCTGAAAGAGCTTTATTGCTCTGGTGACAAAATGGGAGCAACAAACACCCCAAAGCTTTTTAATTTGTGAATCAGTAGTTCTGATCCTTACCTATGGTCATGAAACTTGGGTAATGACTGTAAAAATCCTATCCCAAGCTGTTTTTTCTCGCTGAGATATTTCGGTCATTTTTTTCCTGAGACAGTTTGGTCGCTGAAACATTTCAGTCATTTGGCTAACAGTTGTATCAAAACCCACCATAACAGTTTTCATTAGCCTATAATTTCAGACATTCTGACCGAAATGTCTGAATTTTTTTCGGTCATTTCAAAAATGTTATCAGTCTATGACCAAAAAAACAGATCCCAAGTGCAAGCAGTAGAGATGGGATTATTGTGAAGAGTTCGCAGTGTGACACTTGGTGAAAATGTACACAGCTGTGAAATTCGTCAAGCCGTTCATGTCCAGCCACTTTTCCGAATCGATAAATCCCAGCTATGCTGGTTCAGACATGTGTCCAGAATGTCCCATGAAAGCTTGGTGAAGCATGTCCTACTGGCTACGCCCATAGAAAGCAGCCCAGAGGTCATCCAAGGATCAGGTGGAGTGATTGCATCTTTGACCTTTCCTGGTCCTGTCTTGGTGTGGAGCCTGTAGGATGTAGGATTATGTGAGATTGCTAATGACTGTGAGGTATTCTGAGTTCTCCCAAGGCTGCTGGCCCCACAACCCTCACCAGAGAAACAGCTGGCATGAAAATGAATGAATGAACGCTTGAAGAAAATGGCACATAAGCCAATGCTGTCCACAAACTTCTTTCAGAGTTTTTTCTAATCATATTCTTCAGTAATAACAAAATTCCACTAGATTTTTACATTCACTTGCCAAGATTTATTGTGGTTTCGTAGCTGAATATTTCAAACCCATGAAGGTTTGAACCTACCATATGCATCATTATTTTTCCATTCTGAATGTTAGTTTTCATGGTAAAGTATAGAGTGGCCAGCCTGTCCCAAGACTCGATTTCAAATGCTATTCCTGTAAAGCATTGCAGAATACCCTAGAATGAAACTACCCTCTTAAACAACTATTATTGTACCCATTGTGAATAATCTGACGCACAGCAGCCAGGGGTGGATCCAGCCAGTAAATTTAGGGGGGAGATTTCAGTGATATTTGGCACTCAAGTCTCCTCATGGGTTCACTACTACAAAAGAGATGAAGTATACTTCACAACACTGCTGCGGCAATACAATGGATGGCAAATGTCCTTATATCGCGAATGCTGTTTTCTGAATTATACAAAATCATGCTGAATAAAGTTACTTTAATAGGTTTAGGGGGCGATCGCCCCCTGGATCCGCCCCTGACAGCGGCTGACTACATGAGAAACCTATCCCCATGCACCAGTCATCGTGGCGAGAATGTGTTACAAGGACAGGATATTGCAGGACAGACGCTCTAAAACTTCTTAACTGTTCAGTGATGGAAGAAGTCGTTTAGTCTTTGTAATTTGCAGCCCGATGCAAAATGATTCACAGAGCAGTACCAGGTCACTGGCGTTATTGCCAACAGCTGATGCACCGAGTTGTGTGAACTTTATTCACATTAAGCGTGCGATGCATCAGTAGCTGTTGCGGAAACCACTCATGAAATCTCTGTTCATCAATCACTAATCGTGTTACCGTCTATGTTGACTGTGCTTCGTGTCTCAGTAAGCAAAGAAAATCATGCTGCGCGTCTCAGTAAGCAAAGAAAATCATGCTTTATTTATCGGCTCCATTGTCCACGATTACAAACGGATGTTGAGAATATGCTTTAAATAACAGATTGTTTTACATTTTCGGTTGTTAACGACTCACTGACTTGCTGGAAGCAGTTGATCAGCAAGTACAATTCACAAGAGTAGCGTTCGTTCGCTGCGGCATGCCATACCAGCGCACGTTTGCTGGGCACGTTTCAGTTCTTCCGTTGAGTATTGCGTCATGCACGAGATAAGCACTTGATGCAGCGAATGACTGTTCTAAGGTTTTACAAAGAATCAACTGATTTGCGCAAAAGTTAGTAGTTTTGTGAAATGGGGGAATTTGTAACTGTTTCTTGCTTTAGACCAGGGGACGGCAACCTTCGGCTCCGGAACCACATGCGGCTCTTTAGCTCCTGTGAAGTGGCTCTCTAGATTTAATAAAACTTGGAATTTAAATTTGCGTTCGATTAGAATTGAGTTAATTACATTTTAGCGGATACCCTATGAAGTCGCATGAAAAATGAAACGGTGTTAACGTTTTGTGGCTCCTCATATCTTATATGCTGGAAGGTGAAGCAGAATGGTTCTTTTGGTAAATGAAAGGTTGCCGGCTCCTGCTTTAGACCAAGCGAAAGATTTGTACAAGTTTTGTCAAAATACAATGCCTGCTATCCATGCGCCACCGTGTTGCAGAAAACCGTCGTCTTACTTTTTAAAGAGGATCATCAATCCCATGCTATCTCGAGCAGCCTTAAAACTTTAAATCTCGCCCACTCCACTTGTACAAATTCTCTTGACAAAGCCGATTCAGTTTTTACATCTCAGTTAAAATAGTACATTGAAACTATCCTGATATCCATTGGTCATATTTCGTCATTTTGTAGGCTATATTTTCCATTATTAATTGAAACTTGTGATGTTACCTGCACATGCGTTTGGAAAGAAAAGGCCTTGTGTCCAAATTTTGACAGAAGAATGTTGCCGATCGACTTGTTGCCGCTGTCCGTAGAAATTTGCGCCTTTTTTTCTCCCATCGCCCCCAAGTGTTGTGCTGTTTTATGTTGTGTTACCGCATGTTGTCGCTGGAAAGCAACCTTTCACTCATCAGGTCTAGTCGGCGATACAACGTAATCGTAAGTGAAAATGCAGTCTGCAGAGATGAAGTCAGAATAATTTCTAGAGGCAGCACTTCTGTAGCCAAGAATTTTAAATGCGTTACAGGTGAATGAAAACCCTCAGTAAAAAGGTGCCGAATGTTTTCGAACCAAGATCTGTAAGAAAAAAATATTAGATTTCATGGTTACGTTGTTCCATTCTAGAGGTAGATCTGGTGGCTTGTTTTCCACTCAGTGTTGATGCGTCTTACGATAGCTTAATATTCGCACTAGCTGAGTTACGTCAATATGTATGGAACGACGCACTTTACATGAAATGATACGTTTTTTTTTAATTATACATACAGGAAAACGGCACCAGCGTCTCTATTTTACGAAATGCACCTGTTAAAGATATGAATCGTCGATATATTATGTTTAATAGGAATGCTTTTTTCTGGAGTCGATTGTAAAATAACGCAATCGCAAATTCCTGGTGGAGGGTAAGCGTTCAGACTGATATGAGTAACGCAATTTACTCCTTCTCTACTCATTTTTTATTCCGTACCAACTAGTGCTATTTTGTATTTGTGGTCAGCGGACCTCAAATTTCTGTGAAGTTTTGCTGTTCCATGCATCCTTTTGCTTGATCGCGTCAGTGCGTTGAGCATTACTCGTGTGGGAGACGTAATTTTTTACAGTTTTTCTTTCAGTTTATTAGCGTGTTTTATGCATAATGAGATACTTTCGCGTACTAGAACGTTCCGCGTTTAATTAGCAACCCTGGTAATGATGCTTGCACCATTACAACTGCCTTCTGTTCATTATAATCCCTCCTGTGACGGAGTATACACGATGCGGAAGAGAATAGAATGTGAAAAGAGAAGAGCGTTTTTTCGAAAAAAACGTAACTGTAACCAAGGAAAGACTGAGCGTCATCTATACCTTTCGATAAGGTAAAGAAATAAAGAAATAAGTCGCTCTTGATTGTAAGTCGCACTTGAATATAGGCCGGATAAAAACAAACTTATAAGCTGCTTCTTGCAATCGAATAAATACGGTATATATCATTTAGTGTGATTCTAGTTCGAAAACAAATTTGCAAACCTGTTCCTTTCCCACGTAATTTTTTAAAATTTAGGTTGTTTCAATGTGAAATTCGTAACCTACAATTACATATATTTGGTTCGCGACCAGCAAAAGGTTGACAATCATTCATTTCGGTGTTTTCCGTTCGTTTCTTGCAACCCTCTGTTGACACTACAGACGTGTGTTCAATACGTATTCAACCTATTTCGAAAAAAGAGTTTCTGATAAAAGTTCAGTCTTTTTTCGCAAACCTCGGGTTGTAATTTCACCCCAAAATCTAGAAGCGTTGGTTTATTGAAGGAAACTGTCGCATTTTTTGCCGAACGAAAACCTTTAATTACGGGGAGGTAAAATTCCAAATGTGCTGGCTTTCTCCCAGCGCTTTAAAAAGGCCCTGTTGTATTTACATACTTCTAATCGGGGCTAAATCTTTGAATGCAATAGCTTCCTGCTGATATAAAAGTAAAAAAATGCCAAACACTTACAAAAAATGTAGACTTAATTGTAAAAACCTGTTTGCGCCTGGCTGTGATTGATCCTGGAAAAAAAGCCAAAAACAAACAATCTACTGAGCGGTCCTGAACAAACCAGCGTTTTCTCTGCACGCGTTTTTTTGAAATTCACCTCTTCACTAAAACGGGTACTGCTGCGAATCCTATGGAATTTTTTAAGAGACTGGAGGGCAGAACTTCAGTCACTTTTGATACTGCAACTCTTGACCTTCTTACTCCAAACAAAAGTTTCAACCACCATCACCAGTTACAGGCCAAAGCGAAGTCTAATGTAAGTGCAGTAGAGTCGCACGTCAGCTAACAATTCTCTTGAGCGTGCGACTTCCGTGTGTACATTCTGATACAATCTGATGTGTGGTCGCCGGGAGTCGATCAGCTATCTTAATGCGATAAGTAGCAGTCTGGACATGTCGCGATCCGGATGATTTCACTGGGCGGCCGGTGACTGGATGTGAGCGTGTGAAGTCTGATGTCTAGTTGAATAGTGGGACTGAGGTTGAGTGGTGTTACGTGAAATCGATTTCTTATTTAAAAAATTTGCTGAGCGATTCAACTCCAGCGTCTTGGTTAAGACTAGTTACTTGACCCAGGTAGTAAAACAACTTCTGCCACAGTAAGGCTAGGCTAAAGGCTTTTTTCAGGGGTTGGGTTTTCACCCACCGTTTTTCAAAGAACTATCTCTATTATATCCGAATTTCTACGTTTGATTTTGAAATTGTGCCCACCATGTTTGTCCTGATTTTTTTCATATGCCCTGAAAAGTAAAATCAGGATAAACAGGATGGCGACAAATGCTCAAACATTGCTCTTAATCGCTTGGTGAACAAACTTTTGCAGCATCTGGAGTAGAGATCGGCCGATATTTGGGTTTTACCGATATATCGGTATCGGCCAAAACGGCCGATATTATCGGCCTCGATAGGAGTTGACAATACGCTGTTATATTCCTCACGCATCCAGACAACTTGCGCAAGAAAGCACAACGAAGCAAGTCGAGACAGTTATCTTACAACTACGCTGTCAGGTGCGGTTTCATGAACAAACAGACAAGACTAACCACAGAGCGTGCGTCGGTCGTCACAACCGAAACAAAAGCATCAACGGGAGGTTTCGCAATGCTCGAAGCCACCACGTGCAGGTGTTGTGTACGAATAAACTCCCGTTGTACTTCC
>JGI24021J15306_10007559_pt1 | contig 13255 bp, 7 predicted proteins | sample Ectturendosymbi1_FD_15306 | JGI IMG/M metagenome (IMG submission 15306) | reverse complement strand
GCCTTAATAAACACCAACATTTTCCTACGATCTACTAACAAATATATTTCAAAAATGAAACATGTCTCATCTGAATAACGGCGGGCTGCGTCATAATAAAACTATAGCATCAATCATGCTCATCTTGACACAGTTCCCAACTATATGTTGCATGACATGTCCTCAGTCTCAAAGTTAGGATCCCGAGCGGCAGGGACAGTGCAGTCTATCGAGAGAAACTAGACAAGTAGATTTTTAGTAATATGATTTCGAAATAAGGTAATTTTTCCTCATACAGCTATTATTTCATATGAATATTTTTTGCATGGCCACATTTTGTTTCATTTGGATAATCCGGATCCGGAATCGGTTAAAAGGTAAACGATATCCAATCCAAAAAAATCCAAATATCCGGCCGGTTTGGACTACAAAATCCGGATCCTGTACACCACTGCGGTGCAGGCCTTTTCTGGCTCAAGTTTCTTTCCTCTGACGGAAAAGAGGTCATACATTCTCCTGCCTATTTCTCAATGAAAACCACGAGCTGAGCAGCAGCCATTCGGGCAAATTGATATGTGTCATCAGGGCTTGCACTCGTGTGACGTACTCCCGTGCTGGCTTCGGTCAAAAGTTGCTGGCTTGGCTTACTAGTGAACCTACATTCACCAACTCCTTTTGCCCAAATTGGTCAAGGTTACCTTAGGAGGAATGTTTCTGAACGAAGTTTGTTACACCTCAGGTAACCATGGGTCAATTTGGGCAAATTTTTGTTCCCCATTGAAAACTATAAAACTTGTGCAGATTTCGATAGGACTGCCCGAAAGAGCGTGCAAAAAAATGCAGCTACTGAAAGAACCAGATTTCTACGTGAACGTTAACTAATTTTTAATTTAAGTAGAAGAACCGTTTGCCCAAATTGGGCAGAGGTTACCTGAGCAGGGTTAATCTTGATGAACAAATTTGATCTTTATGGTCTTGACATACGTTCCATCCATTGTAAATGTTTTGTGTGATTGGATGTTCTGAACTTACTACTTATTTGGTCCTTGTTGTTGTTGCCTCCTTTTCTCAAACATCGGTTTCATCATCGTTAATATTTTTCGCTCATGCCGTTGCTAATTTTCTGAAGTTACGTCTGTCCTTTCTGTATAGCTGNTGTAACAGCAGAGCGAGCAAAATGACTGACACATGGTCAGCTGACTTGATGACCTCCGGGTCCTTGTTGGCCATGTAAAATATACAAGAGCTGCCTGCAGGTCAGTCTGCACAGTAAAGGTTACCATTTTCAGGAATGTTTAATCGGGGATTTACGGAATTCTCTGCGGACCACTAGAAATTCCAGGTGGACCACTTGGTAGTGCCAGTGCTGTTTTAAACATCAGTTTCCGTTGGACAACGAGCGTTTACTGCAGCCGGCATAACAGTGATGCACAAAGACCCTTTCTCGTTAATGACGAGCGTGCGAGCAGTAACTAATAACTTGTTGAAAAAAGATTTATTCGCGGTGCTTTCGCGGCAAACCGAACGCAATCACCGACAAACACCTTTCCAAATATTGAATGCACAGCTTCCTGTTCGACCGTTATGGCTGCACCGTGCAACGTAGTGCCGTTGCCTGACGACACGTGTCTAGTTTTTTGGCGAGTTTTAAGTGGCTGCTACTGTGTAAACAGATCGCAGCTCACAGCCAGTTGACGCTGACAACTTCAACGTTGATCCCGGAGTGACGATGTACGAAAAACGTCACTGCTTGATATGTAAGGCAACATGGTGAACACAAGAAGCGTCGGATAATTTTCCAGCTTTATTGTGACAGTGAAGTGCATTTGAAACATGCGTACATCAAATTTCAATGCAAGAAATTTGCAAAAGACAAAAGACTTTGCAGTTTATTTAATCCAACATGAAGCTCTTTGATTTTATATGCTGACGTCCCAAGACGGGTGATTAAAGTGGGTCTAACACCAAATCAAATCTGCCATTGGAAATTCGGTGTCAATAAGTTTTATTTCTTGCATCAGTTGCACAATTTCAAAAGCCTTACTTCGACATTGACCAAAGGACGGTCACAAATTAAAAAAAACATCTGGTCGCCACGGAATTAAGAAAAAGCCTACACGACTGTGAACAAATTTTAACTTAGATAAAGAGAGTTTAAGCATAGCCAAAAAAAGAATATTCTGACCAGTTGCCACACTCCTCCAAAACTTTGCTAATTTATCAGCAAATGCATGTATTCTATCGGAAAAATTCCGTCGATTTTCAACATTCGTCAATATTTTATGATGAAAGCACCTCCAACCACGGTAGCCAGTAAACGAGTTTTTAGCTTTGCTGGTCTGCTTTTGTTTTCATGAGGACAAAAGTTGTTCGTTTCAAGGATACAAAGCTAAAAAACGACCTTCCTGAACTATTGTGAAATGACTATTTTGAAAAAATGCAAGCATTTTCGTCCATTTTCTTGTGAGTTGTTTCAGCAGCATGCATTGTGGAGCACTTTATCAGTGATTTGAGTCACATAAAAATATCAGTATCTGCATCGGTTAACCGCATAAAAAACAACGGTATGGGCCTAAAGGAGTCTTATCAATCAAGGCCTACTTAAGCATGCATTGGCATCACCTTTGGCTTTTTCATGGCTCCGATTTTTGCACTAAACGCAAAATCAGGGATGCCAGATCCAGATGGAGTAAAAATGCCAAATGACTTGTCAAAATGCACCAAATCGCTTCAAAAATGCTAAACAAGCTGAACAAGGCCAAATACTCTCCGTTTTGACTTGATTGGATGAGTAATGGCAAAAACGCAATGTTGCTAGAGAACCAAGCTTTAAAACTTGGCATATGACCCCATAAATAGCCGTTATATCCAAAATTACACACAGTATTAAAAAAAGAAATACTCTTGCACATTTTGCAATGCTAAATATCAATGGGTCTCTCCAGAATTGACCATGTTTACAAAAATATTTGCTACCAATTCTTTTCATAGAAAATAGCTTTAGAAAGTCACAGAATTTGAAAATAAAAACCTGATCCACACCATGATTCCTAATCATTTTGTATCTGGTACACAGGCCTTTGATATAATAGGTACTGCCATGTCACAATTCCACAAAACATGTAATGCAAAACACAGGACTCGCACAGAAAGCATCTGTGTTTCACGAGGCGTGCTAGGTTCACGTGGATCCAATACGTCAAATTGCTAGTGAAATACGTCATATAGCTTCAATAAACAAGAAGAGTAAGAAAACGTTCCAGACGTTTGAGGTCAAGGTCAACACAATCAGGTTTGCCAAACAACATTCTTTTTCTGGCAGCCAGCACATTAAAAAGGACGAAAGCATGTCAAGCTATGACGTACAAACCAAACAGCTATTTCTCATGCTAACCCACTTAAAACAGTCAAATTCCTGGATTATGCCAGTAGATACAAAGAGCCGGTTCTCAGACGATTTCCAGCTTCCTCTCAACTTCGTCAAAAATACGAAGTGCAGAGAGATAGCTGGATTTGTTCAATGAGAAGACACTTCAATCTCCAATTGTTCTAAATAGTTGTAGGACACAACCAACCAAGAAAAGCTATCACTCTATTTAAAAAAAAACACCTCCGCTTGTGCTCAGAAATGTAAAAGAATTGTAAAGGCTGGTTGTGTCCAAGAACTATTGAACTATTAAAACCTATTAAAAAAACGCTCAAACCTATAAGAACCTACTAGAACTCTGTTTTCGTATTTTTTACGAAGTTGAGAGAAAGCTGGAAATCGTCTGTGAAAAACAGCTCTTTGTATCTACTACAACTATTATTTACAAACCATTATTTTTAGAGAAACCTTAAGGACCTCCCACAATTTTCAACATCTATCAACTTCTGTGAGACTCCTTACCTGCTCGCTTAGCTTTCGCCCGCCATGTCTGAACCCATACTTAGCAATTTATTTAATGATAATATTTCCCAATCACAGTTGCAGCGTAACAGCAAAACAAGTACATGGTGAAAGATCGTAAAAGTAGCCATAAACAGAGATAAATTTGCCATCCTCGATAAGTGCTAAAGCGATCAACAGCAACTTGAACAAAACGAACAAACACGTGCACCACCTAAATAGCAGTAAATTAGGTAACGTAACAGTTCTCACTGCTTCCTCCTACAACTCCAGCAAGTAACAGGTATTCTTATGAACTTACTCTCACATTAACTCGGAAACTCTAAGATTCCTAACGAAATTTTGTAATCGAAAACCTTGAAAATATAGGAATTTGGTGAAAATCTGCAATCAATTTGTCGAAAGAGTGAAAAAATATGGTGTCCCAGACAGGAACAAGGGTGGTCGGATCTAGTACTTGCAAGGGGCCGGTGTATCCTGAAAAATGGCCAAAAAAGAGCCAAAGGGCCAAACGAAAATTTTTGGGCCAGCAAGCGTTATTTGGGACCAAATTTTTGAAATTTGGCCCCAAAAGAGCCATCCTGGCAACCCTGGTCTGTACTACCAGTCTAACAACCGCCGAACTGCGACACATGCACTACAATAATGTTTGTGACGTAATTAACAAAACAATTTTCATAATGTCATCACAATGGATGATTTAATAAAAAACTATTCGAATCGAATGTACTTTTAAACTACTGTAGCTGAGATTTCATCAGCCCTCTTAATTTTGTTTGATTTGTTGAAAAACGCCGTTTGCATTCCTTGCCCGATTAAGAGTAATTTTGAATTGGAGGCTTCATTGCTCCAGTAGACCCCAGCAGTTATGCATCAACCCCCTGGCCATTCAGTGACCCCAAATTTGACCCCGTGACTATTTATCAATCCCTTGGATGGTTCAATTGACCCCTGAGGGTCGATACCGACCACCTTGAGAACCACTGCCTTAAGTTAATGCTGCCTAAGGTTGTGCTGTCTTAAGGTTGTGATGCCTTGAGACTATAATGTCATGCAGTTTTGTTCTGGAGGTTTGTATTACAAATGTGTAAAGCATGTTTAGACGAGGGAAATCCCCAAAGGTTATTTTTGTTTTCTCCAGACGGATCAACAAAGAGAACAGCTTGACTGTGTCCGTCAAATGCGAAAAGCTTTTGCAAAAAAGTGTTTGCAAATTTGCAGTAGGCTGTGTTATGCGATTAACATGCGTGTTATTTGCACAACAACACGCTTGGAATATTCAATGAAACATAATGTCTTTTACTGACATCGGTAAGTGTGTGTTAAATGTGATTTTGCTGTGAAACGCGTTGCTGGGGCAAGTGGTGAAAAGTATGATATCGATTTTGAAGATAATTTTCAAAAAAGCTGGTAACAAAAGTAACTGGTATGTTAGACTTTATTAAGAGGGAAATTGGAACAAGTGAAGCGAGCTAAGCGGGGGCGAGGGGTCTAAGAGAATCTGATAGATATAATAATTGCAGCATTTTTGAATTTGCAAGCTGTAGGCAATGCTGTGGAATTTCTGTGGTATTGCTATAGTATTTCTGTGGTACGTCTGTGGTATCGCTGTGGTATTTCTGTGGAATTGCTGTGGTATTGCTGTAGTAGATACAAAGAGCTGTTTTCTCAGACGATTTCCAGCTTCCTCTCAACTTCGTAAAAAACGAAAAACAGAGGGAAAGTTGGGCTTGTACCAGGGTGACAATCTGTTTTCTAATAGTTCTAGTAGGTTCTTATAGGTTTTGACAGTTTTTTTAATAGGTTTTAACAGTTCAATACTTTTAGGACACAACCAGATTTTTTATATTTCTTTTGCATTTCTGAGCACAAGCGGTGGTGTTTTTTTTATAGAGTACTAGCTTTTCTTTGTTGGTTGTGTCCTAGAACCATTTAGAAAAGTGGAGATTGAAGTGTCTTCTCATTGTACAAATGCAATTATGTCTCTGTTTTTAGTATTTTTTGCAAAGTTGAGAGGAAGCTGGAAATTGTCTGTGAACCAGCTCTTTGCATCTACTTATGCCATTCAAAATGCAAACTTGGCGGACCTGTGCACAAAACTGTTGACAACACAGCAAACTTTCCCTTCCTTCCATTTGAAACAAGGCAGATGTTGACAGAGCATATGTTTAGATAGAGCAAGACAGGGCATATGTTTCCACAAACTTACCATGCAGCCGTGTTCGTGAGCAACCTTCGTGATCCTTTTCATGTCAAAAACTTGCCCTGTGATGTAATAAACACCGGGAAGCAAAACAACTGCGATTGATTCGCCTTCGCGTCGAATCACATCCACGATTTCATCCATGCTCCACAATTCGCTGTCCTGAACACGAAGTACCCGTCAATCGGAAAAGACAACCGAAGTGCACATATTTTCATCGCATTTTTCCAAAGCAGTATTCAGAAAATTGCGCACCGTGGTCAAAAGTTAGGAGAATAGCGTAACAACAGAAGAAAAAAAATACTTTTTGGTTACTGTTCAGGTGAAGCGCTCAAGTAAAAATGCGCAATAAAGACGGTAAATCAGTGCAACTGTGGGCTACGTTCCCATCTGAAATCGAAACTGTTTTCTAAAACTTTAAGAAAGCGTTTAAAGCGGACGAACATGCATAGGGAAGACTTGACCAAATACCTAGCGCGTTTCAATGCACTCGCAGAGTGCAAAAACGTCACAGCAGGGTTGATTGATTTAAATCATTTGATTTAAACCGCGATTTAAATCAAGCAATAAAAATCACGATTTAAATCAAGCAATAAAAATCATGATTTAAATCAAGCAATAAAAATTAAAAAATCATCTCGTTTCAGAGCTTTGTGTGATGTCTAGGACACGTTTAATTCGCATTCAAATAGGTTTTTACATTCACAGCCTATACAGTATACGTAAGTGTAGAAGGCAAGGAGTTTTTATGAAGACACAAGTTAAAACCACTTGAAGTTTTATCAATCATAGAACTGTGAGGTCACAGATTCAATGTCATTTAACTGCAAAATATGACATGTGGACTAAAATCACTAACCCTTGCTTATTCAGAAGTCGTAACTGTTAGAATGCCGCAAGTATGAAAGTGTAGACAGGCATAAATTGAAATTACCATTTAAATTCCATCAAATATGAAGGCTGTTGACTGTGAACATAGTTTTAGAACATCTTTTTGATTCATGAAACAAATATATTATTATTATACATTTTATGTATTTACGTTTTTAACATTTTATGCATGTATGCCAAGAGTGTCAATGGAATTACTAAACTGGCAGTTTCAGTATTGGCATTTCAACAAATATTTCATTTCATCAAGGGCGGATTAAGGTTGTGTGGGGCCCCTGGCTGAAACATAGAAAAGGGCTCTTTCTATTTATATAAAACTGTCGTTAAAAGGGAAAAAATTAATAAACGAACTGCAGCATAGGTGTAGGAGCACGCATATTATGGGGGTGAGAAGGATTTTTGCCCAAATTTCCCCCGAGCTTGCCCGAAAACTTTTGGGCCATCTTTTGTGCGTTGCATGAAGACAGAATTTTGGATGACCTACAAAAAAACGTCTTCATGTGACTTTGGGCGCCATTTTCTCAAATCAAAGCACGTTNGACGTCATTTTTGCTTGCATTTTTGGGGAGTTTGCCCAGATTTTCAGGGATTTTGNGAAGGTTTTCACAGATTTTGCCCAGATTTNTCTTAATTTTGCCCGGATTTTCACCAAATCAAAACTTTTGGGGGTGCACTTGCACCCTCGCCTCCTACACCACTGAACTGAAGTATTTATATTATTGAAACAAAAAAAGCTTGAGCAAAAAAAACGAATCGTTAACTATTATGGACGTCACAATATGAACGAAACTCGCTGATTTCAAGTCTCCGTTTCTTGCTGGAGACTTGAAACCATATCGATAAATGTTCTCAAAACACCGGTGGAATATTTTGAATATACAGCGGCACCCCGTCGATGACCACCCCGCTATCACGACCACTTTAACGCGGTTTTCCCTATACGCTAATGCATTACTTTTTGTTTCACCATCGCGGCCAACCCGGTATCCAGACCGCGACCACAGTCCAGCTGTTATAAAACTGCTAATCGAGCACCGCGTAACACGACCACCACATTCTATCCGTATCCTTACACTGGAAAATTGTTAACCTGTCAGCAGCAATTTTCTCAGTTGCATCACGTTGCCCTGAAGCATCGTGGATACAGGGATGTAGGCGTGAGTGCAAGCGCAGTAAGTGCCAATGTGACGCAACAAACTCATACTGTAAACTTTTCTGGAATTTGTGCTGCCGACATCGAATTTTTCCGTTTTGTGATTTTATAGTACAGTAACGTTAGGCTATATGGCAACACGTAAAACAAAGCTAAATAACTTTCAATCAAGGAAAGAAATGTAGAGATGAAGTGATCGCGATCATACACAAAGCCTTTAGGAATGCAAGTGTGACGCGGCCACCCCAGCACCGCTAACACGACCAATTGAGCGCCGTCCAGTGGGTGGTCGTGCTCAGTGACGGATTTACGCATAGGCCAATGCCTAGGGTCCCGCGCAACTCTTTCTTATGACGACTCAATGTCAACTAAAAATTTGCGAAACTGCGCAGAGGCATAACTTCAAACTTTACCTTGAAACGGGCGGAAATGCAAATGTCTACTCTTAACTCCAGATGGACTGTTATCAGTACAGTAACAACACGATAATACTGTGCATCTTGGCGTGAGAGATTCAGACCGTCGGTATGAAAGCGGTTACAAAAAAAAAGAATGAAAAAAACGGTAGCCCTACTTCATTGATGTTCAATTTTCCACTGACTAAAAGATCGCAACAACGCAAGACCGCCAGACACTGCAACACTCCAATGAAAAGCAATATTGTCAGTATTGGATCCTACGTTTGGTTGTTTTCATTTGATTTCCCGCAAACAGAGATTGCTAGTTGAAACTCTGAAACTCAAAACTTTTGAAACTCAAAACTTGTCTTCATGCTGTTTCCTTCATCCTATGGCACAGCCATAGAGGATTAAAACCCTGTATTTTGTATTGCATAGAAAATGACTTCATAACGGCATAAATAAGCACTGTGTCCACTTAGTGGATTGTGCTTGTTTGTTTCATAAAATCTGTGGTTACTGTTACTATAAACAAGGGTGCTTACGTGGAAGTAATCAGATCGAGAAATAGACGATATTTTCGAGGGCGGCAACACTGCCCCGCATGAAAATGTATATATCCGTAAAACAAACCTACTAAAAACGTTAGAAACCACAGAAATTTCATGAAGAGAACTTCTGAACTACACGAAAGAGCTATAAATTCCAAGAAAACGTCGCAGTGCTATTTGTTCTTTAGAAGAATGTACGAAAGGCTTTAATTTATGCTGAAGATCTAAGGCGATTGAAGTACCAAAGTCCGCAGAACAAAAGATATATTTTTGAGGGGACGCTGCACATATGAGGGGCATGTTTTCACACTTTTCAGACAAACGGCCAAATAGGTCACACTTACGTGGGGCTCAAAAAACTAAGATGGCCTAGGGCCCCGTGCTCCCTAAATCCGTCCCTGTTGATACGGCTTAATTCTTGTTATCAGTTGACGTTTTAAGTAACTCGATATCTTCTGAGTTTTCTTTTTGTTATTGCGTTTATTCTGGTGTAAGTCAGTTGTCAAGAATCGTACCAAATAATGGCGATTCACATAAAAGTAGTATGCACCAAAATGTCCAAACTTGCATCTTGGAAGTAAACAGTGCCAGAATTGGTATTAAACTACCAGTTGACATTATGTATTGCGTAAGGTCTTCACTCCCACACGCAGCGCGCTGGGCTTAAATATCGCTGTAACAAGAAACGCACAAAGACATGAATGTACACGAGGACATATACGTGGCGTATATGCCAACTCTGTCAGTCATGCCTTATAACACCATGATTTAATATCCTAACCTAAAATATAGCTTCTTTCACCATTGTTGAGAGACTTGACATCACTTAGCAAGTTCACAACTTCCTTCAGGGCTGTCTGCAACACCGATGTTCAAATGACGTGGATATAGCATGCGCATCGGAAACCAAAATAAGACAAGCGGATAGAATACCTTAATTTTTTAGACCTTGGAGTACCAACTTGTTAATGAGTGTCGACCAGACCACACGCCAAAGAATCAACTACTTTTATGTCAACGAAACAATTTCAATGTGTGAGCACAGAGCGCCTACTTATTTGTTCCAATTGGCGATGGTATCTTTTCTAGCGTATTGTGTATTGTTCATATGTTTCACTTTTTTACCGGCTTAGGGATTGGGGGCCCCCTAAATGTTGGTGGCCCCTGGCTGTAGCCCAGTCAGCACCCCCCTTAACCCGCCGCTGCATTTCATACATTGGTACTGGTGTTATGAACTTATTTGCATTAAGAAATATTACATAGGCGCAAAAAAGTTTGAATGGAAGTTCAGCTATTTCTTGTCAGGGTTGGTTGATTTAAATCATTTCATTCAAATCAGTGACAAAATCAAAAAATCAGACAAATAATCATAAGCAGTTTTGAAGCTTACTGCGATTTGTATGACACAGTTAATTGGTATTCTAATCGGTTTCGCTATTATTAAAGGCAAAGACTTCTTACGACAATAAAAGTTGTAAGAGCAATTAAAGTTTTATCAATCATATGAACTGTGAGGTAACAGATTATATACCAACTAACTGCAAAAATTATATGTGGGCTGAAATTATTAACATTTACAGACTCAGAAGTCAGAATGTTTAAAAGTATTAGCTGGCATAAAGCAGGCCTGTAGCCAAGTTTTGAGGTTTGGAAGGCAAAAGAAATTTGTAGGAGGGCAAGATTTTTGTGTTTATTACTGTATATGTTTAAAACAAACTTCTGGGAACAGCAAAATTTGGGGGCACAAAAAAATTAGGGACACTGCCTTTGAATGCCCTCGTGGCTATAGGCCTGGCATAAAGTAAAACTTACGTCTAGGCTATTAACTGCAGAAATCGTAGTTTTAAAACATATTTTTGATTTAGATTCGTAATAACGCATATATTGCAGATTTTTACCATTTTATGCATGTAAGTTATACTTTGCAGAAGCTGAACTAGTGAAAGCTGCGTTACAATAAACATTTTTTAAAATAGACTTCGCACCGAAAAGAGTGGCAAGCTTGTATTTTCATACAAGCTTTTCAACATGCCAAAAGTGATAATGAAATTGATGAACTGATGGTTTGTGTATTGTCATTCCAATAAATATTTCATTTTGTACGTTGGTGTTATGAACTGATTTGCTTTAAGCGTGATGCATATGTGCAAAGTAAGTTTGAAGGAAAGTTCAGCTGAATTTTAGTTGCTGTACTGGAAGAAACAAAGCACTAAAAAGTTATATGAAAACAAACTTTTCAAAATCAAAAATTGCTACTTCTTAGGTGGCCACCCTCTACACCACATGTGGCAAACAGGTGGCCCGCGGGCCAAATGTTGCCCGCGAAGCTTAAACTTTAAGCCTCAGCTGCTTAGTTTTTTTGACTGTAGTGGTTTATACCTGTTTAAAAGGACTTCCTTTGCCATGTTGTAACTTTGCCACTTTAGTCATCTTGCTAATCTAACATCTCTCTTTAAAACTGTTATTCAGTTCTAAGGCTCTATTCACAGCAAAAAAACATTATTATGTCACATAGACGCTCTTGAAGCATTAGAGTAGCGTAGAGGATTGTGGTTAATTCTGTTACAACTGGTTCTTTGAAGGCAACCATACAGTTACAACTGGCCGTTTATGAGCAACCATAATGCTGATATGGCCCTCAGTGAAAATTAGTTTGACACCCCTGCTCTAAACATTAAATCAAAAAACTCATAAAAATCAAAAAAATCAGGCACAAATAACAAAAACCAGATTTAAATCAGAAAAATCACACTTTTTTGATTAAAAAAAAAATAATGATTTTTAACAACCCTGCGTCACGGTATTCCAGCAAATTAATATACATATGGTCAAAGATTTTAGCGTTAACGTACAATTCCACCTACAATGCCAAACTAAATGCCATGATTCACTATGTTGTAAATTAGAGGTATGTCGGGTTTGACAAGAAACTGTTTGCGTTGGATAAGTGAGAGAACTGCGATCAAAACTGAAACGGTCCAACTGCGCTGTTCGAGCTTGGGAGCACAGCAGTCCACAATCAAACTGAGATTTACCACAATTTTTAAGCACCAATATCAACAATGCTGAAAATTGTGAACAGAAATCACAGCCTGATATGCATTGCGTGACAATTCGACCAATTCACAGCAGAATCCCAACATTTCGCACCGTTTCCTTTTCGACCATGATCAAACATTCTTTCGGATCGTAACCACGTTCTTTGATTTGAGATTCGACTGCAAATTGATCCGTTGGAAATGCCCGAGATTCGATCAGGATTTTGTGACGCTTCTGTGTTGGTTGGTAGAACGACACCAGCAGGAGATGCAAATTCACAGTAAGGGCGTTCATCAAAACCACCTTGGAAAAACAGAGGATCACACTGGAAAATTCCATCAGTTTGCATCCCAGGTATAATGCTAATTTTGGCGAAAATGCCGTTATTCATTCAAATTTGTGAAAATGCGTTTTTTAGGGAGCAACGTTTGACCCAAACTTAAAATATGCAAACGCTTGCAGAAAAAAAAACAGTTGAACAAACGTAATGACAGGAAGTGATGAAGTTGCTGCAAAAGAGGTTAAACTTGTAGATGAAATGATGAAACCTGGCGATCAAGAATAATATAATGAAAAATGTATCCAAGTCAGCATCGAGTTAACTGTACGTTTCTGGATTGAGAAAGTTTCAAACAGAGTACAAAGATTTAACAACCACGTTACAGACTAAAATCAGTACCAGATTTTAGTGGACCTGAAAAAAAACATAATTTACCTCATCAGAATGTGCACCAACCAGTTCAGCCATCGCATCAAGCATGTATTCATCACATGTTGCTGCCGGAAGCGTGCCAGTAAAGTGACATTCAAACCCACTTGTAGCCCAGTCATTTAAGACCTAATAAGCACAACAGTTTTTAATGCAGCACTGTATTTGTCAATGCTGAAAGCTGAGATTAATTGATATTAACCAGAAAACCGAATTTTACAGAAAAAAGACAAATCATATCAAGTAGCTTTTTCACTTGTTGCAACAGAAAGTTTTAAAGTGCAAGATTTCTTGCCAGTAAAAGCTGTAACGCTCGATTTCATATGAAGAATGACTGGGAATAAAATAGGAGATTCAAGGCTGAATATCTATCGTTGCTTCCGACACTGTTGCGTTAAGGTACAACAGCCACAATCAAATGCACAAATGTTGATTGCACTTTT
>JGI24021J15306_10007558_pt1 | contig 13255 bp, 7 predicted proteins | sample Ectturendosymbi1_FD_15306 | JGI IMG/M metagenome (IMG submission 15306) | reverse complement strand
CGTGAACCTGAAATATCGCTGCCGACGCATGCCGGTAAGTCGGTTTTCTATCAAGCTTTCCATCTATCTGTGTGTTTTGAACTGCTAAACATATTAGGCTAGCTAGATTTAGAATGTATGATAGTAAGGTCAGATGCACGCGAGGAGCGGTATGCAACAATTAAAATGAATTCTCAGGGATGAAGGAAAAATACGAAATAGTATCCAGTCTCGAAAATAACCATTTTATTTTCCGCTTGGCATAACTTCCTGACATCTTTCAACAACTCAATGAAGTTAATCTGAAACTACGAGGAAGGGAACAATCGTCGATTTCATTGACACCCTCAGCACATTCTTATTAAATTAAAAGTTCACAATTGGGAGCGAAAAGCTCAAGCAGGGATTTTTGCGATGTTCGCGAATCTTTCCACGGCGGCTGGTGATGAAGTGAATGTTGATATAACATCGGAAGTTGTTCAACATCTTGGAGTCTTCATGACGAATCTGTGCTGTACTTTCCCGAAATCATCAAAACAAAACAGATTTGGTCAAAAATCATTTTGTTGTTCCAGTTGAGAATGTTGCAGTATAAAGATGAACTCATCGACCTTCGGAAAGATTCTGGGGCCAAATGCGTGTTCGAAACCAAAACAATTTGCGAATTTCGGCTGGAAGTGTCTGATGCTTATTCAAATGTTAGAAGAAAAGATCTCAAAATTATCCCCAGCAAACATTTTGGTGAATCTGGATACTCTACTCTTTTTCACGTGAAAACAAAAATCGAAACCGACTCGACGTTACTTTAGAATCTAGACTCTAGATTCTAGAAGACGATCTCAGATGCGCTCTTTCCAAAACACGGGCAAGTCTTCTCAATCTGATCGAAAACGTTACACAAGAGCAAAATTCGCACCGAAGTTTATCTCGCAATTTGCTTTGTGTTGCTGATTCTAAAATTTAATAAATTTCGATGTATTTTTGTTTGTCGTCAAGCACATAGTTTTTTGCTCATACTTGTACCTGAATGAAAACTAAGAGTAGAATTGTGTTGTGATGAGGGGCCGCGACTTTATGCAGGAAGCGACATGTGGGCCACGGCATGAAAAAGGTTGGGAACCACTGGTATAGACAAAGAAAAATTCAAAGTCAAACGGCTACAAACAATTCACCATGAGAAATGTACTTTCACGCAGAAGCAAATTCCCAGACAAAATCAAAAATTTAGCATGCTCTCAGCGAATGCAGTTTCTCCACAGCATTTGTGAAACAGGCCCCCTTTCTGGGAATTTGCCTCAGGCACCTAAATTCTAATATCCATCTTGCATATAATAAAGAACACATTTCACGCAGAAGACCGCGAGACCCGTAGCAATTGCTACATTTGCTACTAGTGTTATTTAGGCACTGCCCCAAGGTACTTGAACGTCTCCACCTGTTTTAGTGAATTGCCCCTCACTCCCAGTGTACACTGCCTTGGGTTTCTAGAGAGACATAATACCTCGGTCTTTCTGGTGCTAATTTTCATTCCGGCTCGGCCGTACGCAGCAGAAAACCGATCGAGTGCATGTTGAAGACCCTATTGAGAAGATGCTAGCTGTATTAAATCGTTCGCAAAGAGTAAGCGGTTGATTTGCAGCTCCCAACTGTGACAGCCTCCTCAACTCGACTGTGACTGTCTATCCAAGTCATGTACACTATATGAAGAGGAGTGGTTACAGCAGGAGACCTGTAAATACCACAAGATCACTAAGATCGCGAAGACCACTAAATCGCCGTGATTACTAAGATCGTCAGGAATGAGAAGATCAGAAATTAATCTTAGTGATCTTAACGATCTTACTAATCCTAGCGATGTTAGCAGTCTTAGCAGTCTTATTGGTCTTAGCATTCTTAGTGATCTTGTCTTAGCAATCTTAGCGATGTTGTGGTATTTACAGATGTCCATGTCAGCATACACACTTGTTGGTGCAACACTAAAGGTGAACGGTTGTGATTTAACTCCTCGTCACGGACACCAACTTCTGAGCAGGAATAGAGTGACTTGATGGCCAATAACAGGCGGCCGTCAACACCGTACTCCCGCAAAACTTCCCAAAGATTTTCACGAGGAACCCGGTCGTATGATTTATCGAGGTCGACATATCATGTGTAGACGTCTTTGGCAAACGCCAAGGATTTTTCGAAATTTTTCAAAAGTAAACAATGTAATTGAACAGAATAGCGTGTAAATTTGTTCTATGTTTTAAACAGTTGTGTAGTAAAATTCACCATGTGCTATGTGCTACACCACTGTATGTGAACAGTATTCAAGGCATGAAGTTAAATTTCAATTATCACAAAACGACAAAATGTCCTTGAAAAAATTTCAAGTGATCTGGCAACCCTAGGTTGAATCCTACCTGCTTTTGTATCAACTGCTTTTGCTTTCAGTGCGTTTATGGACGTACAGTATAGTGAGCTCTAGTGATAAATAAAGAAAAGACTTGTTTAAATAAAAAACTAAAACAAAGTATTTAAACTGTTTATGTTGCTCAGCTTGTTTATTCATACCAGGAAAAAAGAACACGCAACATATGAGTTCACAACATGGTTTATTTGCTAAATTAATCGGAAGCAATTCGTTGGCAAAGTTGCGCTCAAGTAACGAAGATAAATCTCGTCATATTTTTTTTAAAGTTTCACATAGCTGCATCAACCTTTGAGGTAAATTAATGCAATGAAACGCAGACATTTTTCAAAAAATAACGTTTTCATGTGGAGTTGAAAGTTTCTCTCATAAACGCCCCTTCAAGAAGCGGTTATTCAAACTATCGACTACCAATTGAAATCAACTATAAAGTAAACAAAAACATCTTTGAAATTGAAACTCTTCAAATTAAAATAGACATAGCCCTAAATCCAGTATGATTCCAGTCTTGGAGATGTGAAAAATGATAAAACAACAACCTTTGTTCAAATTGAACATTTTGTACTGTTTCAAAACAAAAAGGCAATGCTTTTCTTTTCACAGGTTCATTTTCGTAAACTGAAAATTTGGACGGAGTAAGCGTCATGGAAAAATGACAATTCCATTCATAAAAGCTAAAAACGTCAGTGTGCAAACAAAATTTGGCCACATTTTGTAATTAGGTAGTTCGTAACTATGTGGATTCTCGCACCATTACTGTTTTAACATAGGTCAGGGTGGCCAAGTTGTCTTCGGCTGGGATCGAGTAGAAAAGTTCTTGCTAACCCGCGATCGACCGGTCGGTAAAGAAGTCACAAGTACGAATGCCATAAAAGGCAACGTTTTTCCTGTAAATGAATTTATAGTTACCATACATTTATCATCAAGAGCCGTATTTTCATGTTTCGGTTAATGTAGTGCTTCACAATAGTGCACGAAAAAAACAACCATAGGCGTACGAGGCGGAGGGGGAGGGCGGCAACCCCCGCCTGTCTGAAAAATTAAGGCAAAATCTGTATTCAGGGCAAGCGCAAGTTGCTCAAATCCTGAATAATTAAAAATATATATTCAATACAGTGAATTGAGGGCACACTGTTTTTCAGGACAAGCGCAAGTTGCTCAAAAATCCTGAATTTAAAAAGTATATTCAATACAGTGAAAAGTTCAGGGGGAGTGCATGTTACACGAAAATCGTGAACAATGAAAAATTTTTCAATACAGTGTATATTCACTTGAGGGTAATCCGCGTAATTTGGGCTAGTGTAGTATTGCGTAATCTGGACCAAAGTCGGGACTGGTTATAATGACTTTGATCTGGACCAAGCCCTCGTTTTCTGTAAAAATCGAACAATCGGATGTCGGTTGGTCAACGGCTTGATATAAGAACTCGGTAACTCTTTGGTGGTTTTCGAGTTCGCGTTGGATAGAGGTGCGGGGTGTTAGATGATAGATTTTTTTGATTAATAGGAGTTTTAATGCCAGGTTTTTTGTGCTTTTCTTAGAACTCTTTAGCTATCTGTTGCGGCATTGATCCTAACATCAAATTTTAGCTGACTGGCTGAGGTAGGAAAATTTTGAAGTTGGACCAACCCTGGTGGCGGTTTGTGTAATGTGTACCAGTGGTACAAATGACAATGCTTGTGTAAAGTAGGGTACCTGGGAAATGTATCAATTCTTTGTCCCAACAATTAACAAGCAAGGTAACTATAAAACAGATTTGGCAGAGGTTTCAGGCCCCATTCGGATTAAACTAAAAAACTTAGTTTCAGAGAAAATTCTTTATTTTTAGGGTAAATTGTTATTTTCAGGGTAAATTTTTTCCGCCCCGTCCACCCAGTAAAATGCCATCCCGTACGCCTATGATGGAGACCAACCAACCATTTGATGGATAATTTTCATGCACTTTCTGGAATAGTGATTGTAAAATGTTTTCTTTGGGTATCTTGTCAATTCAATGCCAAATCAGGCGCGATCGACCTGTTGGCCACTCCTGACATAGGTCAATGGGCTACATTGGAAATAATAATTAATGCAACAACCATTCGCTTAAATGCAATAAACGAAATCATAGGTGCCTAGGTTATTATTTTTTAGACGACTTTCAGTCTGATCCAAGTGTTATTATGCAATATAAACGCACTACCTGTTTTGCATTGATTACTTTGGTTTGTCATTTCATCTCATACTTGAAATGTCTGTTATGCATTGTTTTCACTAGGCGTCTGACGATCATAATTGTGTTTTTGAACATTTTATAAATGAAATAATAAGCTCGTTAGATGCAAAGCTTCTGGGCAGTGCGTTCACTGCTTCAGGGCTTCAACAGGTGGTTGGTACGATACTGGACTTGTAATGTACAATACCATGAGCTGTACGGCGATTTAGATAAAAACAATTACGTAAAAAAACTGATTAATGCACACAAGGAGGACTAGCAGTTTCGTAACATCTGCAACCATATATTGCTTTTTTTCAAAGAGAAAGACAGAAAGAAATTGCGTTGTTACAATTTAAACGAAGTGTACCCAAAAATCGATAGCAACCATGTCTTATTCTTTTTATGCCTAGGTGTATATATTACTCCAAGTGACACTTTATTTTGGACCGATTTGCAAAAAGTAAATTTCTTAGATTTTCTGTTACATTACTATATGCTTGACGTAGGACAGAGCAAAGCTGCGATCGTCCACAACGTAGTTGCTTCAATAGAGTTATATGTATGATTCTTTGTTCAGCAAGTTCACCCTTGCACCTCAATTTACAAACCTTTTTTTGAAAAGCAACCTGCAGTTAAGATGCATGATGTAATTGTTGCGTCATTCGACACTCGAACCGCGGATTGCTGTTTCCACAGTCAACAATCTTGATTCCGTTGGAAAAAGTTTTCTGTGATAGATGCACATTCTTGGCTTACAATTGTAGGTTAAATGGGATTCTTTCTTGAAACTGTCAACAAAACCTATTTGAAACTAAAATTCATCCACAAGATCGAAATTGTCGCTTTAATTCCAAGCATGTTGTGAGCGTACTACCACGAACATATATTGTCGGAATCGCAAAACAAGCAATTTAGTTTGAAAAAAAAGTTGCGCTGTTTGATTGCAGTTTCACACCTTTTGCTTCAATAGTTGTATTTTATATACTGCAAACTTGATAAATTAACCGCTTTTCTCTTAGAACGACAAGGTCACTAATATGTTTATGCAGTGCCGGCCTTAAGCCGATGCAACCGATGCAGCTGCATTGGGCCCCGCGCCTCTGGGGTCCCCGCGCCATGGTGTTTGGGTAGATTGTTCATTTTTTCCAGATACACCTTGCGCTTGAGAATTCACTAGAAACGCCATATAAATTTCATTGTTAACAAAGAACGCTCTCGTCAGAACTAGCTAATTTCCTCTTGAGCGTTAGCAACCGTGCTCAATTCTTGTGTTAGTGCTGCACTGTTACCTGCGCTCTACCACAATCGTAACACGGTTGACTGAACACGATTATGTCATAAAATCACTGCTCAGAGGGGCCCCGCGCCCAGGTCTTGCATCGGGCCCCGCGCCCAGGCCTTGAATTGAGCCCCGCATCTGCTAGAGCCGGCCCTGTGTTTATGCTTCAAGGACGTTTGTAACATTTTGTTACCACCAACCACTTTCTCTAAACCATCTACAACTGCTCACCCTATTTGCCAATAAACCGAAAACTTAAATACAAGATTTCAGTTTTTCCCTGATTTTAAACATGACACTGTGGCATACAAAAACAAAATTTTGAAGCCATAACAAAATGAAAGTGTCCAGCATTTCTAACATGTGACACGATAAATCTCAGTTAGTTGTGGAAATGCACCAACAAACTTTCTAGCCAANCATGAAAGTCTCATCTCTGACTTAGTTTCCTAACTTTTACTTTCAGTCAACATAAAACTCTGCGGTTTACATTTCATAAACAGTCAAGGGGCTCCGTCAGATTTATCTTTCGCTGATTTGCAATGGATTGGCCAAGCAGAAGAGGTTTTCAGGTGGTAATAATTTGGATAGGCATCACTGATTAAGTGTTACAAAACTCGAAAGGGTTTTGCGGCATTACAGTAGAGTCCCAACGTAGTTTCGCGTTTTCCGATCATGAATAGTTAGGGACAGAGTTTCAAGGGGAAACAAGTCCCTCCAACGTTTAGACAAGGGAGGACACAATATCTTTTGACCCCTAATATTTTGTAATAAAAAGTAATGTACTGGTACACATTTCGTGGTTACATTATTGTTGAAAACCCCCAGAAAAAAACTGGGGAATAAATAAGAAAAACGGACATTATCATTGGATTACCTATAGACACAGTGCAGAGATTTACGATATAATGTTGCAAGGTGCCATTTGTTTGGCAAACTTAAGTACTATCCCGACGTACATGAAAAAGAACGGTATGAATTAGGCGCACTTTTGGGTCATTTTAGGGTGCATCCATGCCAGTTAGTAGAATCTCAGAGATACATGTTCACAAATGCTTTTTCTATTTTATTGTTTGTTTTTTAAAGAATACTTGAAGTGTTGTGTTTGCTTTATATACTTTGACAAAGAGCTCTTCAAGTGCTAATACTAAAGTTTTCTAATAATAATAAGTGTCAAGTACCAGCGCAGTACGATGCAACTGCCATAACACCCGTGTAGCCAGAGGGCACTTGGGCACTGAAACACTCCAAGCCGAAATATACCACTGACAAATTTTCATAATTTGCTCCCCATTCTGCCAAATTTACAAAAGGTTGTACTACGGTTGAGTGAACATGGTTACGTCATCGAACCGCAAACAATAACATGCATACCACACAGTTTCACCCCAAAGTTTTCTAGCAAACTCGGAAAAGTGAGCTGGAAAATACCACCCATAGATTTGATGCGAAGCTTTTCACTTCCATGAGTTTCGTTTGCAAGGAAAATATTATTTATCAACCGCCTTCGCCTTGTATTCTTTTAGCTATTCTGCGCTTTTTGTAAACGACCGTAAATTGACTTTCACTTTTTTTAGAGCATGCATATATTTAGAAACAAGTTCTGTGCAAAATACATCCGATTGAGAACGAACCACACTTCTTTACCTCCGCTTTTGATTTGAATTTCAACAAATTATTGCTTTACTGTTTTGTTTCCAGCGCAAAGCAAGCTTGCTTCTTATGCTTCAGCAGCTTCTTATGCTTCAGCAGGAAGATTCGTTGTTTCACATTGTTGCAGATAGCTTTTTAAACGACATACGATTACGTTAGATGCACAGAGGAACATCGGGTTTGCCCGTCAGTATATGGCGAGCGATCTATAAAAACGCTGTAAAAAGTCAGCTCATAGCTGTGATCGGCAAAAAGTGGTTCCTGTACTTTTGATAATTGCAAACGTCCTGACTATTATAACAAATATTCAAACTTGCATCAGCTCACATCTATCAAGCTAGACTTTTCATCTATCAAAAGCAGTATTTCCGCAATTCAAACAAACTCATGATCAGATTTATTTAATTTTTAAATAATATTGGTCCAAAAACTTGGTCGCAAATTCCGAACATTTTGAAGCCTCCTGCACTGTATTCTTTTTGAAAACAAGACGAAACCTTGTTCCCATGAAAAAAATTGTTTGATTCTTTTTCTGTATGCTTCCTGACTCACTTATCCGTAACTATAAATGCAATGCTTTTGCATTTATTACACTACTTGCCAACCTACTTGTGCACTCCATCCCAACACAACGCACCCTGTGCATTGACCCGCTTTTTGCGCTCGAAAGGATAGTTTTGGTGTTCATACGTATTTCTGCTGGTTGATGTGCATTATTTATTTTCACAACACAAATTTTCTTGTCATTTCAATATTTCTTTCGTAGACAGCTATTGTTTTAGAGAGTCTCACTCTTACCAGCAGGTGTTCTTAAATATTATTAAATACATGTAGTAGACTACTGTAGGAATTTCTGTATAATCATCGTTCATTCAATATAATGCTCATCATGCAGTGAAAGCTTACTCAGATATAAACTTGTCTGATGCAACCAATACTGTCTGAAGAGCATACTAATGCAAGAAAGCATGGCCACAGATGGGGTTCACCTACCTGGCTATACAAAGAATCCACAGCGGTTGAATTCTTGAACTTAAGTTTCAAAAAAAACAATTTAACCCTAATAAGTAGGATAAGAAAAACAGTTTTGTTCAGTTAAAGTTTAGAGAAACTCGTGCACAAGCATGAAGGTATTTTGCTACAAAATTACTTCCAAATATCCATTACCTGTTGAGTGGTTTTTCATTTACAGGCACTGCTTAATTTAAGTCCCGCCTGCGCCACTTTTTTGCAAGATGCTCTGCCACTTTACAACCCTATAACTGGCCAGACAATTGAGCTAGAGAGCTGTTCGTACCATGTGCGGATTCTGATAGTCTTCTAGTTCAGGGCTTCTCAAACTTTTTTATTTTGCGGCCCCATTTCAAAAAAGGTTTTTCTAGGCGACCCCTGGATAGTCTAATGTTAATGATACGTGTAAACGTCACACTACTTTACAAAAATATTTATATCTGATTCGACAATCCAATTTTTTTCGCGACCCAAAAATTACATTTCGCGACCCATAGTTTGGGAAGCCCTGTTCTAGTTGAGAATAAAAAAAAAATTTTCAGTTTTGGGTTTGGGGTGTTTTGTGGGTGGCATTATAATGGGGGCATGTTTTCGCACCTTTTTGGCTTAGGTTTCCTGGTCCTGGACGCTAACCCAATCAGCCATTTTTCGGCCAAATTTTGTTTTGGAAACATAGGCAATGATCTGGATTTTTAGAGCCCTTGATTGGCTTTTAGCATATCTGCAGTCAAAATTATGACTAAAAAAACAAATATTTGGTAAAAAGTCAAGTCCCACAAAAGGTGAGCTTGGCCATTTTGGCTAAGGGTCATAACTCGCCATCCAATTAAGCTAGAGAGCTGTTCAAACGCTCTAAAGATGGGAAAGCCTTGTAGTTTAGAATTAAAAAAAAATTAATTTTTGGATATCTAATTTTTTGTTAATGTTGACATGATGGGAGGATGTTTATGCATATTTGTTTACATTAAGATGATGACATCAGGCTCTGGACGCCAACGCCAAGAGCCATTTGTTTATTCGAGCTTTATTGAAAACTAGGCTATAATACGAGCTTTTAGAGGGTTTGATGGACTTTCTAGCGTTTCTGGTTCCCTAATTATGACCCAAAAAACGCAAAGTAATTAGGGAAGTACCCGCCAATCTCCTAGTGAATTCATACAAATTTTTTTGGCCATCATTTTGGCACCAGAGCTAGAAAGTCAATTAAGAGCTCTAAAACGTCGTGTTATAGCCTAGAATCCAATAAAAATTTGAGCCAAGAAGTCGGGTCATTGGATCGGCCGATGAAGTAATCAAAAAAACCACAAAACTAACCCCAATCATGACCTCATCGGCCAAAAACCCCAAACCAAAACCCTAAAATTTTTAAATTCTAAACTGCAAGACTTCCCGAGTCTTATAGAGGGTTTGAACAGCTCTCTAGCTCAATCTGTTGTTGAGTTACTGCTGACCAAAATTTGCCCATACATGGCCCATGCCGTCGCTTTCACGACGATCAGAACGGCGAAGACACGTGAACATTTGCGGAAAGTTCGTAAACAACGCAATTGCGAGTACAAGGTTACAGACAATGTAGCTGCACAACACAAGAATTGTCCTTCGAGTGCCTTCGGCGATCGCCCGTGCAGAGATTTGTTCAGGGTGTTGAAGAGACCGCCCATTTCTCAACCGCACGCACTTGGTCTTCGACGAGGTTATTCCGATGGGAAGGCAGCAGGCAACACGACCGCACTCTGACGAACATTGCAACCACATTGGAGAGTTTCCTTGCTACAGTCATTAGGCCTATGCCGAGCGCTTGGCCAGACTGAAGCAAGTTCCAATTTTTAAGGTCTTGGCACGACCTGGCCGAGATTTGGTGGAACCACGCCGGACAACGACCTACCGGACATGAAGCAAGCGCTCTAACCACTGGGCCACACGTCCGGCGAGAGGGCAAATCATACCTTTAGTGTAAGTTTTTTTCAAAAATGGGGGTTTTGATCCAAAACGTTTGGCTCCAGAAATGCCAGAAAGTCAATCAAATGCACTACAGATCCAGATCACAGCCTAGTTTCCAAAACAGAGAGCAAAAAAATGGTTCGTTGAGTTGGCGATCATGGCCAGGAAAACATGCCAAAAAACGCGAAAACATGCCCACATAATGACGTTACCCACGAAAAACCCTAAACCCAAAGCGAACATTTATTTCCAATCTGAGCTGGAAGACTTGCCAAATCCGCAGATAGTTTAAACAGCCTCTACTTCAATAAGCTGGCGAGTTATGGAGTTGCAAAGCTCTCCAAAAAAAGTGGCGCCTGCGAGACTAAAAAGCTTGTAAGCCGAAATATGGTAAACTGATCACTGAACTACCTTCCCTTTCACCAATAATTGCAAAAAAATAAGTTTGAAGTTGTTGGTGACATAACTTAACTTTGGTCTCTGTTGCACGAATACACAAGTTACGCATTTCAAATAAGCGCTTTGACTATAAAGGTAACGAAACGAAAGAGCTTTATCCAACGTTTGTCAATGACAAAGCTTAGACAATTATTATTTCGCCAATCCCTTTCTTTTCAATGATCGCCAAACGTATATTTTTTATTACCACAAAATCCCGTTCCCTCGGATTGACAGTAGCTTTAGCAAGGAGTCGTTTCCGAAACCAAGTGATCTTTAATTCACTTTCTGCACACTCTGCACATGTTGTGAGTTTGAGATTTATTGACCTTTCCTCAAAAAACTACTACTTTTCAAAAATGTGGTTGGTGCGATTCTGTTTAATTTTTGTGACAACTACATGGTCACTTTAATTTTTGCACCCCGCCGTTTACCAAGGTGTCGTTTTCGACCCCTAGTGCTTGGAGATAGCCAAAACTGATTACTTGTTTCTTGTGGTGCGTTTTTTCACACCTAACAAGTCGATCGTTTCATGTGGCAGCTGAGATGATGGCAGTCTGGTGTCAAGCACGCTGTTTTGTTTGGACTTCAATGTTGTGTGTCAGGTTTTACTGCATATACTGGAGATACCGCTGTACAGTTATGCAGGTAGTGGTCGTTGGCACAGTGCATTTAGTGAAGTTATTTCTTTTTGCTGAACTAGTTTGGTCGTTTTTTTGTCATGGCTCACATTCGAATAACAGGAGGTTATTGCTGATGTGGACCTTGACTNGTGGACGGATGATCACATAGCATATGAAGAGGAACAGACACATGAATCAGTTGAAGATATAGTCGTACCTGATGTTGCTGGTCTGTCCACACCAGCTGGGCATCGGTTCGGACGAAGAGGACATCGGTAATGAAGAAGTTGATGCATGTACAAGAATATCTCGCGGTGTCTTGGCTGCAAGCTCTATTGCTTATGACAGATAATCATTGGTAGGATGAACCTCGGGACACAACAGTTTTACTGCTACAACCGTTGTACCTACACGAATCTCTAAAAATATAGGTAGTCGACTGCAGTACTTGCAGTGTATGGAAACACTTCACGTCAGAAGTAATTCTTCATTCAATTGTCAAATACACCAACGAAGCAGATTACAGAGAAGGAGAGAATGACTTTGACTTGAGCATGTGCAACCTATAGTCGTTTATTGCTCTCCAGCACGACAGAGGGATCGCCTACTTCATTTTCTTTACAATAATGTCACATGTTAGATTTACTGCTATCCTGAAATCTTTGAGCTTTCCAAGCCAGAATCAGACCGACTCACAGCAATATGTGTTGCTTTGCAGACATTAGCAACCACGTATGAATGAAAATACAGGTGAAAATTTTCTTTGACAGTGGACAAGCACTTGATGCTTCCAACGACACGTTGCCCTTTCACTACGTTTATGACAAAGAAACCTGATAAACATGGCATCAAGCAAAAGAGATGTTTCAAAATCCGACTAGTAAAATATCGAGTAGACGGAAATTCATTCTTCAAATGATACACGACGTGCGCATGAAAAAAAGTTTCAATTGAACATGTTGAGGCTAATCCATCTTCCGTAACTTAGATCTCCCTCGAAAACATAAAAAATGTCATGGAGAAATATGCACCATGTTGTATGTGCATCACTTGCAAGAAACCAACATCTGGCACATATTNTACTGGCATTTCCAAAATAACTTACGTAAATGACAAGGGTGCTCAACCCAGGGGCGTAATGAGGTTAGATGNCGCCCTGAGCAAGAAGCAAGTTTGGCGCTCCCATGTTCGAACCTGAGGTCTTTCGTAAGCAAATGTGCTGTGTTGAAGGAAGTACTTGTGATATTGTTGGACTTTTTGGCGCCCTCCGCAGTGATTTGGCGCCCCCTGCCGTGATTCAGAGCCCGGGAATATTCCCCCCTTGCCACACTCTCTTTACGCCCCTGGTTCAACCTCTAAGTTTGAAGAACCTAGGTTCAGAAAACTGGAAAAGATGTTTGCAGTCTCGTTTCTAAATTTCAGGAAATGTGCTTCATGCTGATTGTATCTCTGTGATTTACATTACCGTGCCAAGACTAATTTCACTATTACGAGCTATTTACATTATAATTTTGTAATTAGCTGCTTTTGTCTCACAGCATCTCGCTGTCTGTATTCAACTAGTTCTTCTTTTGAGCCAGTTCTTAAACCACTGCTAGGCCGCGCTAGATCTCGACGCAGGTGTTGAGCAACCATTCGATTGTCTCAGCGCCCTGAACCGTCAGGCTGTGCAGTCCACGAGGAGGTCGATGGATTGGAGGACAACATGGTCGACGGTTTGTTCT
>JGI24021J15306_10007557_pt1 | contig 13256 bp, 7 predicted proteins | sample Ectturendosymbi1_FD_15306 | JGI IMG/M metagenome (IMG submission 15306) | reverse complement strand
GGCGCGAGATTGCGCAAACCGTCAAAGGCCGTTGCCGACCTACTTGGCAACCACGAGGGCGATATACCAGGGGACGGAAGCAGGTCAATCCGCTTGCGGGGTCTTGGTGCGGTATTGTGCAAACAGGCAAAGACGGTCAAGAACCTGCTGGCCTACACTACAAAGCCACGGAAACCGTAGCTGGCAGGAATACTGCGATATCTTTACAGATGCTGTCAATTAAAGTTAGGCTTTAAGGTAGCATAAAGTAAATCAAACCCCTTTCGAATCTAGAGAGCTGCACACATTAGAAAACTAGTAACCGCATGAACACAGCTTGGAGCCATTGAACACCGATGGGACATAAGTCGCTGCGCGCCGTTACAGTAAGCACAATATGACGATTTTTTTTGTTTTTCATAAGTTTCCATTGTCGTCAATTTTTTTTACAGCCTTCCTGCCCTACCAACTTTCCGGCGTCCCCGTGTGGAGTTTATTATTTTCTTGGGTTACAGGTTAGGTTTTTTAAAAATCCTTGTAAAATTTAAACGGAAAAATGCCGTCATATAAACTTTGCTACTTTGACGTTCGTGGGTTGGGTGAAATGGCAAGGTTATTGTTTGCTGAAGCTGGTGTTGATTACGAAGACTGCCGCATCTCATTCGGAGATTGGCCGAATCACAAGTCAAGTATGTTGTAGAGAGTTTTGTTACGGCAGTTGTACATTACTTTGAAATTTTTCCCATGGTCGTGATGAATAAACTACTGTAAATGGTATGCGTTCACTGTTGTCAAGATTTTCGAAATATGTTTTTAAAATAACTTAGTTCACTAAGTTGATGATGCTATTCGAATAATAGTTGATTCTGTGGCTAACAAGTAACAACTAAGAGAAATATGTACTCTAATAAGATCGCAGTTCCTGATTGTTTGCTGTGAAAGGATTCCTTTCAATGGACAGTGACTCACAAAGCGTATTGCTGCTTTTCCGTAGTAAGAATAAAAAGAGTAAGTTTCGTAAAATGCGATTAACCGGTTGTTTACAGTTTATTGAAGTATTGACGCCACATGAGTGAAAAAATATTTTGAATCTGACGAAACGGATTCCATTAGTCAAAATGGTGAAAGTGGTGATTTTGAATTTTTCTTCTACGCTGTTTTTCAATTTATTCTTTCTGTGAAAAAAAAATTTTGCTTGCGTAAATCGAAAAAATATTCTATAATCACATTGTGACAGGCACTTTTTTTCAAAGAAATGCCTTTCGGCAAAATGCCGGTGCTGTTTGTCGATGGGGAACCACTTGCGAACAGTAGAGCCATAGTACGGTACGTGGCTCGGGAATTCAAGCTTGAGGGAGGATGCCTATTGACAGCAGCCAAGGCTGATGTTTGGTTGGAAACCCTCTGTGAAATCATAGCGAAGTTGCCGTTTCAAGAAAAAGACGAAGCAAAAAAGGTTTTTAACAATCCTTTAATAGATGTGCTCAAGTAAAAAAACTATCAAAAAACTGTGGCTAACCCCGCACGTAATCTCCCAACTACCTGCACATCGGCCACAATCAATTGTGGCGTTCGAGTTCTGGAGCAACTCGCAAGCAACGCTACCAAAACTCATAGTTAAGACGTGATTTGGAGGATATATGTCCGAAAACATTCACAATCAAAGCAAAGACACGATTTAACTACTGTATAATGAAATGCTTCACGTAAATACAAAAAATACGTAACAAATGGTTTTCGTCCTGGAAAGCAGAAATTAGTACAAAATGATGAAATGTGAAAAACGCGTAAACATTTCCAGTTAACACCTTCCAAGTATTTCTGTCATGCATGAAGTAATGTAGCGGTGGGCAAAACTTTTGATAAGGAAAGAAGGGGTCAGCGGACTCGGTCTTGGACTCTATCTTTGGATTCCCAACGAAAAAAAATTAACAAACCAAAAAAAGAACTTGTAAGTGTTATGAAAGAATTATGAAAACAAGTCTGCAGGTTGAACCGAGACACTCTGAAATCACCTAAGCACTGATCTCTGAGATTTTTACAAAATGTGGTCTTGCATTCGACTTTGAGTTTCTTTTCAACGATAAGATATGTGACGTTTTTTCGTTGTTTGCTTTATGATCACCTTTGCTGTCGGTAGTTTCAGGTAAATTCCCGGTTTCTAGCGTGTCTTAGCAACTCCATAACACGCCAGGCGATTGTGCTAGAGAGCTGTTCAAACCCTCAAAAGACACGGCGTGTCTTCGAGTCTGCACTGAAAAAAAAATGTTGATTTATTTTTGTGAGTGACGTCATAAGTGGGGTAGGTTTGATGCCATTTTGGCTCAGGTTACCTGGCCCTCCACTAGAGAGAAGTATTTTGCTAAGTTTTTATTGGTAACTAGGATAGAATCCGCGTCTTTTGAGCCTTTGATCGGCTTTCTGGCGTTACTGGTTCAAAGGTTGTGGCCTAAAAACAACAAATTAATTAACTATCTAATTAGGGGATCAATTATTTATTTTTCACTGTGTGATAAATAAGACGGGCTGTCGAAAAAATCTGAATTTGACTTTGTTTTCTCCAAAAAAACACATGAAGAACATTTGTAGGTCACACAAAAAACTTGTAAACTTTTTATTGGCTATAATTCAGATGTTTTTCCAAAAAATGAAAAGGTCTTCATCATTTTTGTGAGAGAAAAGAAAATTTGCATTGACCGCACACAAATTTTTCGGGCAAGTTTGAGGAAATTTATGCAAAAGTCCTTCGCACCTCCAAAAATTGGCCTGCCCTTATTACACCTATGATCCAAGTGATGTTTGCACGCTGGCACTCATGGCGTCCAACAAGCACGAAAACGTCGCTACCAGTGTGTGGCTAGCAGGTCTAGGGTTCCTCATCATAATTTGGCCCCCCTAGCTAAGGGCCTGCTTGCTATGGCTCCTTTTTCAGGTTTAAGACTTGGTGACCGCTCAGCATCGCAGATAAAACGGTCTGAAACTTGATTCGTAAAATTTCAAAACGCTCGCCTTGCCTCGATACTTGACATTTACGTACAGCGTAACGGTAAAGATGCGCCAGTGCAAGCATCAATACTTAAAGCAGAACCGTCGCCAGAAAGTTTTCAATAGGAGGGCTTTGCAGTTCCGCGGGGGGCTTTGCGTTTGTTTGGGGGGCTTGAGATTATAAAATTAACCAAAACTCCACTTATTTATGTTGTTTCACGTTTCAATTTGGGGGGCTTGGAGCTTTGTTTGAGGGGTAAGCCCACCAAAGCCCCCCCATGGCGACGGGACTGACTTGAAGTATTTTAAAATTGGCGGACTTGATCAATTCATTTGAAAAATATTTTTGAATACATCTTTATTTGTTTGAAAAGGTGTTGTTTCAGTAAAAACTTTATGAAATTGTTGAATTTGCGCAGGCTGAATTGTTGGAAAAGCTGGTGAAAGAAGAACTTGAACCGGTGCTTAGGAAACTGGAAGAGCAAATCGAATCTTCCGGCGGCCCTTACGTATTTGGCAAGGTGATTACAAACTTTTAAAGACAAAGTTTGTGCTCTCTATAAAAAAATACCTGCTTTCGCGACCAGGTTAATGATATGTGAAATGTTGCGTTAATGAACACCTCAATCTGGCTTGCAATCACTTTAAGTATCTGATCGAAACAACAAAAGCAGTGCACTCAAGAACACTGTGGTAAACAATCTACAGAATGATTTTATGGGTCTGACTCAAGCACGCATTTCCGAGAAAACTGCGTTTATAAAAGCCGCTGAAATGAGTCAGCAATTAGCACAAAATGCAGAACGAAAAAAATCAAACTTTGGTGAAATTAACTTAATGTTTCTTACGCAAAGGCAAAACACTTTAATTTCCATTTTCATGCGGAAGGAGTTTGCTTCTGCCACTAACATAACACTTCATAAAAATAGCTTGGGGGTCGTTGTGGAACAAAGAGATTTGAAACGCCACTTTTTTAAATCCACTTTTTTATCATTATTACATTTACACCGTTTCGCATACGGCGACTTGACGCATTTACGACTTTAGCATAACAAATCCGATATGACTGCACAAAATGACGAAAATATCAGCTGCGCTAATCTTGCACAGCTAGCCTTATGCGCTGTGGAAAAGGTCAAGCAAGCAATAACGCTTGAATATTCGACCTATGGAATTACAAAACCTGGTTCTTTGGAGTATGTGTAAAGCGACCGACAATTAAAAGTATTGTCTTTAAGCAGTGTGTCGAACAGCTTTTCAAGGGCAACTTTTCAGTGCATGTTCTTGATGATAGCAGCATATTTTGGATTATCACTACGAAGACATTGGGTCCGCGTTATACGCTTCGTTTGCGTTCCCTGTTATGGCTTAGGCCAGGGTCTCCAAACTGTTTTGTCCGAGGGCCACATACGCTATTACAGAACATGTCGAAGGCGGGAACCGGACGTCTTACATAATGTGATTGTTTCGAGATATGGTTCACATACTATCAAATCAACAAGTGTTTCGTAAATATGTTAATTTTTCATCATTGACAAGATGGCTTCGTGGGCCAAATTTGGCCCGCGGGTCGCAGTTTGGAGACCCGTGGCTTAAGCCAACAAATCAACAACGTAATGATAGTACTATGATAATCAAGTCAACAAACATAATGGGCGTTGATGATGCTACGCACCGTCGCATGTGCGCTACTATATGCAATGGTTGCTAAGGGTTCCTGCATAAGAAGCAGGAGTTTGGCGAGATATATTCAGCCTCCTCTTAGGCATGATAACAGTGCTTATCAGCAATTTTGATTTCGGCAAGAGTAACAATTGCACTGCAAAACTGTTTCAAGTTCGCGGAATTTGAAATCACAATTTCACCAGCTCACAAGTTTCACTGCGGTTTCGAAGTAGTCGCATTTTGAAAATTTATGCAATTTCGGGATTGGGGTGTATGCAAAGTTAACGAATTCACTCAAGTGTCCAATAGTAGGAATAGATTGGAGACTACTGTTTCGGAAGTATCCATCCATTAAAATGTGGTCTTCAATAACGGTTTCACTGACTTATATTAAGTAGCGACGATGACAGAAAATGACAATTTTTAAAGACGTTTTTGAAACGTTTTGTGTTTTGATTAAACTATCCACAAAGGTTGCCAGTGTGTGTAACATATTTTTACGAGTACTACGTGTCAAATCTTCAACAAAGAATTTCAACGATTGTCGCTACATGGGGTCTTCCCACCTACGAATTGATTTAGAAAAAGTAGTACGTAAACTTGTACGCACTACCAGTATGGAATGATTTTACATAATAAAACCTTGATGCTTTAATTCGGTGGGTTCAGGTGTTTGCTGTCGTTACTTTTAAAGATGTTTTGTGAAATAGAAATGATTAGCACAACTACCTAGAGTTGTTCCCGCTCAAGTTATAATGGATTGAACATTGAACCTCTGCAGATGTTAATTTATTCCAGAAACTGGGAACCACTGGTTGTTTGATTTGTGAGTACAGTATCAATCAGGAGTAGCAACTGTTTCCACTGCTGTCAGATGTAAATAAATCTGTGAATGCTGTCTGATTTGTTGCAGGATCCCACCTTCCTGGATTTCGCACTTCTTGCCACATGTGATTTGTTCACGAATTTTGCCAAGTTCCAAGTAGCAGACCACTTTCCCAGAATCAAGAGCGTTTTGAAAACGGTCGCAGAACGTCCGAAGGTTGCAGCATGGATCGAAAAGCGTCCTAAAACTGAATTTTAAAAACGCGGTGGAATCTACCTGCTTCAGATTACATCTAGATCTGGTTTCGAAATTCGCATGTTTATTGGTTCCATTTTTGTCGAAGCCATTTGTCTCAACCATATGCTATATTTCAAATAGTTTGGGCATCTAGTTGTGTTCTTTGTGGCTTTCTGTTGTAAATAAATTGCCTCATCCGATACTTAAGACCAGTAAACCTGATCCTGAATACAATCGCCCAACCCACATGTTTTTTGTTAAGTGAAGCTTGAAAGCGAGCAGTTTATTTACTTTGTGCAACGTTGTAGCAGTCGAGCCATATTATGAAGAACCTTGGGGTCTTTGCAAGTATTTTTAGAACTTCCATTCGAAAGTATATACTGAAGAGAATAACATATCAACAAAGAAGATATATGAGTTGGTGCAAATTCAGCATCAGATCTCAGTGTTGTTGTAGATACAAACCTCCATTTTTTAAACGATGACCTTTATTTCCATCTTTCATTTACGCGGGCGTTGGGGCCCTCAAAATATTCTGTATAGGGACCCCCAAAAATACTCTGCACACGGGGCCGCTAATTGCTAAAACCACCGTTGGTCACAAGACGAAGAAACTTTTCTTTTGCATATTTGTGATTTCAAAATTTTTACATGAAAGCAGCACTTTGTGAGGTTCAAACTGTTTTAATGGTAGTAAACGTAGTGAATTCAATACGTCTTTGGTGGCAGTTGTACGGGTGGCTATTATCAGGGTCGTAGTGGCAATTTATAGGTGCCGGAGCTCTGCTGGGCACGGAAAGTGGCAATTTTGTAAGTGCCGGAGCTCTGCTGGACATTTTCGCTTATATTTGTAGGCAACGACCCATCATTCACTGGTGGAGGTGGCGGAGCGGAGCTCCGACAGCACTACACCACTGGCTATTATCCAAGGTGGCGCTTGTCCGGGTGGCTGTAGTCCGATCCGTTGCAGTCAGGTTGAGGCGTTCGATAATTACACGAGCGGACGACGCGTTCGGCCACACAAACCCACGGCTTCCAGTAGCAATGCAACTCACTCGCCGAGATCTCTCGTTACCCNCGGGGGCGAAACAATTAGCAAGCGCAAACAAACATTTATCAGGTTCACAAGTTGCACTAGAGATCACTCGCGAAGATTGCTCTATTACCATTACCACTTGGTCGCCTTGCTTCCACATAAGTGAGCAGTGACGCATCTAGGGTATGGCAGGCATGACACGTGCCACATGCGCAACTTTGAGGGGGGCGCAAAACTTGCTTGGCAAAAATTTTCATTCGCAATTTCTTGAACCTCCATTTTGCGCCACATACAATCATAAACTGCAAAGCTGCATCAACACGGCGCGCCCATATGTATTAAGTCGGGAGTGTTGCGTCAGCACCACCAAGCATTGTAACAGAACTGTGGTTGTGACAAAACGCGACGGGCAAACATTGTGACGGAACAAGAATGCTGGCATGCCATATCCACAAGACATCGTCCCCAGGGGTTGTCAATTTAATGGATTTTAATCCTATCTAGCTCCAAAACAATTGGTCTACCCGCCTAATTCCGCTAATTCTAGCGGATAATAGCGGCCTAAACAATTGGTCTTATTCAGGCCCGGATTTACAATGGGGCTTAAGCCCGGNCCCCCTGGCAAGCGGGTCCCCGTATTCATTCCAAAAAAATGTAAAATCCTGCTGAAAGAGCTGGCATCCTTGTCACACAAGCTTTGAAAATGCCAGTACCTAAACCCGGTTGTTCAACTTGTCTGTAATCTCCATAAACCAAAGTATTGTATTTCTTACACGTTTTCAACGTGGTTAGGGGTGCTAGTCATAACATAAAATTGCAATGAAAACCTTTAAGTTGAGGTCTATTGTGTTTGTGCCTCATCTGCGCCTGCTCTCAAAATGTGTTCAGACTGGAACGTGAGATTCGCTGAGGTATTTTCAGGTCTATAGTTAAGAACGCCAAACATTTTAAATGCTACAAATATGTTTTATCTAAACTTTTAACTTTTATTTTTGACACAATATTTTAGAAATGTTTTATTCATTACCACGAAACCTGATAAAAACCACCACATTTTGAGCGAGTTTTAACTTTTCACAGCTTGTTATATATTAATACAAAGTGTGGATTGGAAGAAGCTAAAATTGTTATGCTTTGTTCAGTTACAGCAGTGGTGCCAAACCTTTTTTGACCCAAGATCTACTTTACAAGTAGCCACTCTCACGAGATCTACCAGTCTAGTGTCAACATCGCATATCCACACAACGTTTCCAGCCTGAAGTAACTAGCTTCACAGCACCTTTTTCTTGCTGTCACACAACCACAAACCCTCTTTACACACGTGCACACACGCGCCAATCTGTTTGATAAGCAATGACCTTCATGAACCAATCAGAAAAATAAACCAAATACCAAACAAGTGGATCTCTGAGTTTGAAGAGGAAATTGCTTCCTGACTTAGTGGGAGACCTGGCACTGGGAAGATGGGGCTAGCTTCGCGTAATCAGGAGTGTAGGCTGCAGGCGTAGCCAGGGGATCCAAGGGGGCATGCCTCCCAAATTTCTAGCATATCTTGTCAGTTTGTGCTTTGAGAGGCGGTGTCCCAAATAATATACTGTTGTACTGTTGCTCGCTTGAAGTCAAATAATTTGGCCCCAAACATTTTTATGCTAGTTATGCTACTGTGTAGCAGCTGGTGGCAAGGCGTAGGCACGCTTCCAGGTGGTTACCAGTCATTCTTGATCTATACTTGGGCTTGATGATTTTCATGTGGGAAAAAGCAAACCCGCACAAATAAGTTGATCCAAAAAGAGATAGGGATCAATAATCTTCTTCCCATTCGGGGTGAACACGGTAGGTCTTGCCTCGTGTGGTTTCAGCCATGTTAACGTTCAAGCTTGCGTAACCGCTCTGATCGCTAGCTGCTAGTAGGGATGCCATAAAAAAATTTCAGGAAGCGCACAATTTAAAGCACAAAAGCAATCAGTTGTTTGAAGATAGGTAGTAGCCCACTATGGCGCCTAATCCACAAATAGCCAGAAAAAACTCTTACGAAAAGACAGCTTATCATTAGTTAACCACACACGTAAACATGTGCAAAAACAGAAAAAATCATTGTTGGTTTCCTGGGCAAGCTTGGGCTGCTGAACGCCTCCTTGGGTCTAGCATCTGTAACAACGTGCGTCAACTTCCTACGAAGCGGTCGTACAAGCAAGTATTTTAAACTGATTGTATTGACATCCTAACTGTAGCAAGCGCCATCGTCCAAACAACAATATAAATTGAGAACATGCACGCACACACACGCAATTCTAAAACGTGATGGTATCAGTGCTCACTAACTTACCAAGTTGCACAACACTAATAGAACCTACTAAAGTAACAAGTTTCGTTAGCCTCACTCTCAGTCAGGGCTATGGATCCGGAACCCTAATCCGGATCCCAAGCACTTTTGGATGGCTGCAGCTGTAGCCCGAGGTCAAAAACATTTAGATGGTGGAGCCGGAGCCTGAAATTTGGGTTCCGGTTCCACAGCCCTACTTCGTGGGGCAAGCGAGTTGTACAAATAATACAATGGTTTTCAGTTTTCAATGGACCAAATCATTCTGGACCCAGAGCCGGAGCCAAAATCTTCTAGATGTTGGAGCCAAAAAAATTTAGATACCTGGAGCTGGAGCCTGAAATTGGAGCTCCGGCTCCACAGCCTTGATCTCATCAACCAGCACATCACTTTATCACGCCATCATGACACGTGGCCAGCAACTGCAAGAGCCTAAATCATGGTATTATAAGGAGGACTGCCAAGGATAATAAATCATGGTATTATAAGGAGGACTGCCAGAGTTGGTATATACGGCACGTATATGTCCTCGTGTACTTTCATGTATTTGTGTGTTCCTTGTTACTGCGATACATGTTTGAAGTCTAGCGCGTTGCGTGTGGGAATGAAGATCTTAACACAAAACACAATGTCCACTGGTAGTTTAACATCAATTCTGTTTACTTCCAAGATGCAAGTTTGGACATTTTGGACATTCTACTTTTATTTGAATCGCTATTATTTGGTAATTCTTGATAACTGACTTAAAACAGAATAAACGCAATAATAAAAATAAAAGTTGGCAGATATCGAGTTCTTAAAACATTAACTGATAACAAGAATTAAACCGTATCAAGCACGTCTTAGTTCTGTTTACATTTCCTTCAAGTAACTTTAAACTTGCTCACGTTAAACCGGTGTTTCCCAACCTTTTTAGGTTTACAGACCCTACAGGAAAAAATAAAATTTATGGCACCCAGTGGCGAACCCATAGCAATTTGCTTTAAGATTTAATGACACTTTGAAAATGTATTTTCAATGATATATTGAAAAACGTCTTTTCTCGCGGCACCCCTCAGTATTGTAAATAACACCCTACCTAGGGTGGCGCTGCACCCCGGTTGCGAACCACTGCGCTAAACTCAAAGACTCATTCGATTTTCGACTTTAGCAAGTTGTGAGATGTGCTTTTAATTAAGAATTTTGTTGAGTGCTATTTTATATTTTAAGTTCAGTAGAAAAATAAAAACAATTTAGTGGTGTTATGGTCTTATGAATGAACGTAAAACCATACGTAATAAGTGAAAGTGAGTTTCACAACAGTTATTGATAAGCAGGTATGTAGTGCTAACGAAAAAAGATGTGGGAACGCACACAAAAAATTGCCATTTCGAAACAGCTTCAAACTCATTTTAAAGCAAAACATTGAAAACGTGTGGGAACGCCGTTCCTACGTGTTCCCGCCCCACTACACCCTGTTGATATGTGAGTGCATGCTCTTGTTCTCGCTAATAGTCTTACTGATTTGTCCTTGGTTGTGAACGGGAAAATGAAATACTGAATTGCAATGAATACAACCATTATCTTTACCATATCAATTTAGGACATATCTGGGTTATTATGGTAAGTAAAGTTAGGTTAAATTTTGGTTAGGTTAGTTTTAAAGTTAGGTTAGTGTTATTTTGGTCGGGAATCTGGCATGGAAACCTGATTTTTCTGAAAATAATTTTTTGAAGAAAATTTTATCTACCTCATAACTGTCATTTGGATATATATATGTATACAGTGGAACTCCGATAACACGACCACCCACTGGACGGCACTCAATTGGCCGTGTTAGCAGGGGTGGGGTGGTCGCGTCACATTTGCATTCCTAAAGGTTTCATGTATTATCGCGATCACTTCATTCCCAAAATTATTTCCTTGATCGAAAGTTATTTAGCTGCCTTACGTGCTGCCATAGCCTATCGTTACTGTACCATAAAATCATACAACGGAAAAAGTCGACGTCGGCAGCACAAATTCCAGACGAGTTTACAGCATGAATTTGTTACGTCACATTGGCACTAACTGTACATGCACGCACGCCTACATCCTCTCTGTATCCACCATGCTTCAGGACAACGTCATGCAGCTGAGCGAATTCCTACTGACAGGTTACCAGTTTTCCAGCGTAAGGATACCGATAGAAAATGTGGTCGTTTTACGCGGTATTCAAATAGCAGTTTTGTAACCGCTGGACTGTGGTTGTGGTCTGGATTCCGGGGTGGTCGCGTTAGTGAAACAAAAGGTAATGCATTAGCAAGGGAAGACCGCGTTAAAGCGGTCGTGATAGCGGTGTGTTCGTCCACAGGGTGCCACCAAGTCCTCTGAGAGAAATGTTACCGGGGTGTACAAAGACAAACTCCGGCCCCTTTATTTTCTTGGACCTTCGTCGAAACTTGTATAGCTTGTTTGTATAGCAATCAGAACCAGCTGTCATGCTAAGATTTAAATATAGATTACTTGTTATACTGACAGCTGGCTTACACTAATAATATTAGGCTTGATTACAGAAAACTGATCATGCGCACTTAAACTTTCCCGGGCCACCGTACCTGCCGGGCCTGGGTACAATGTACCTCTCGTACCCCCCTCTCGTGGGCCCTGGGTGCCACCGTATATTCAAAATATTTCACCGGTGTTTTGTGAACATTTATCGATATGGTTTCAAGTTTCCAGCAAGAAATGGAGACTTAAAATCAATGAGTTTCGTTCATATTGTGACGTCCATATTAGTTGACGATTCGTTTTTTTGCTCAAGCTTTTTTTGTTTCAATAATACAAATATTTCAGTTCGTTCATTTACTTTTTTCCTATTAATGACAGTTTCATATATATAGAAAGGGCCGCTTTCTAAGTTTCAGCCAAGGGCCCCACACAACCTTAATCCGCCCCTGGCTATATGTGAGATTTTAAAGTAGTTTGGACAGGTCGTCTTTAGTCAAATATCCCTAACCAGATTGTTGACATTGACTACGAAGAAACTTAGCATCTTGCTGCTAAAAATCGTCCATGCAATCATTATTTTGTTCATGATGAAAAACACTGTTTGAGGCTTGTGTGGCAAGATGTTTACAAAACTCAGATTTGGGACGTACGAACAGATGCCACACTAGTGTTGCCACTCTGTTTTTACGGAAAGTACTAGATTTCACGATAAAAATCACTCGATTAAAAAAGCACTAGATTACAAATACATTAAAGATTTGTCAGATTACAAGAAAATTGGTGTTGTATTTGAGCACAGGCGGTGTTTGATGATATTTATATATTTATTTATTTGTCTCAGACCAATGGTCCATAGAACACACACACGTCACACACGCAAACGAGTGTGCTTTTACGCCTTAAAATCTTTCAATATGAACTCTTGCGTAATTTAAGATGTGCAATTAGGTAGAATCTTTAGCAAATTACAATTGCACAAAGTCACAAAGTCTTAATTACATTAGATGATGATGATGTGTTTTTGTCCGCAGACACGAAGTCCATAGTACAAATAAACATTTTCTGTACAACGCAGGTTGATAAAAACGTACAGTTACAATTACAGAAAATTGTGTAATTATTTACAATCAGCTCACTCGTAAAAAACACTAGATAGCTATGAAAAACCACTAGAACACTAGATGAAATGCAAAAGGAGTTTCTGTTGTAATGTTTGGGAGGCCGAGTGACTCATTTACTGCGCTGCTCGCCGTCAGCCGCTTTGGTCAGGGTTGTCAAGTTGGCCTTTTGTTGGCCTATTTTCAGAAATTTTGGCCTCGTTTCAAGTTGGTTGGCCTTTTGGCCTTTTTTGGCTTCATCTCAAGTTGGTTGACCTTAAAAAATATGCTTGGCCTTTTGGCTCTTTTTTGGCTTTTCTACGCTGAAATAGGTTCTTATGAAGGAAAATATTGTTGTTCCATTTCTTCGGCAACACATTTGCAAAATTTTTTTGATAAATGCTATGTCAGACGTCCGCATTTTGATATTAGTAATATTTGAAGGATGCTAGATTCGAAATTAAGTTTTTGCGTAATCATTAGAAATGTGTGCACTCACTGCACTGTGTATGTGTTTACTGTGTTGTAATCTGCAAGTACTAAACAGTCTCAGCGCTTTGCAGACAGGTGTGCGTCTTCGCGATAGAAATGCGATAATTGCATCGAACTGGAAGGTCTCTTTTCATTGGTGTCCGCAGGGGG
>JGI24021J15306_10007555_pt1 | contig 13257 bp, 6 predicted proteins | sample Ectturendosymbi1_FD_15306 | JGI IMG/M metagenome (IMG submission 15306) | reverse complement strand
TCTACTCAAAACGCAGAGGACACAAATCACTATTACGTCATAGTACAACTTACATCCGGGCACGAACAACAAGATACTGCACAATTTGTCCGCAACAAGCTGCAGCGGTATTTAAAATGCCTAAGCTGGCAACAACTTCCTGTACTAATGGAAATCGTTTTCTAATATACATGTATAGGGCAACCAAGATATTTAAATATAATCAATCTTAAACCTCTTTTCACGAATTTTGTCGACTGACGTCTGTGACAATATCGTTATACATTGTCCGACCTAATACACAATTTTCAAATGTTTATGTAACTGTTTACAATTCATTTATNCAACTGTTGGTTTTAAGCGCAACCGCGCGGTTTAGGCTAATCGCACGCAACTGCATGGCTGACTGCACCGGATCGCAAACAACCTATTTGATATATGATATTGATACTGATATGAGGTTATGACACCGACTGAACATGTTATCATCCGATCCGCGCACGCTTTTAGCTTGATGAGCGCATGTGGACACTGTAACAACCAGAAGATTTATTTTTATTCTTAGATTATTGCTGAATATATATCTTCAAACAAACAGGTTTAACGTGACTTTTCATAATTAAAATATAGACACTCAGGTGTAAAAAAAAAACAAATCTGGGTGGAAAAAAATAGCGTAAGCTATAACCTGTGGTTGAATGCTTTTTTCCCTACGTTATTGCGCATGTATATATGACCTTGCATCTGTTTGCAATGAGCTAATTTTTCCATAACCTTGTACAGTAACTATTGCCAGTAATGGAAGCAACTTAAGTGACAACTGCTTTTGACTGCAATCAAAATTAAAACAGGCAAGACAGAGCGGTTTAATGTAGTTCGTTGAATTTGAAGCCAGATATGTTTGCCTGGAGCGACAATTATGGTTAGCTGAATGCTGCTCATACTTGATGGTATCTACTGCGCGTAAGTGTAAGCATAACTGAATCTTTGTGTAGCAGTAAGATGTTCTTGGCCAGAAAAGTACTGTCCGACTTCAAGTTACTCTCTTAGATAATCTACATCTAATTTGTAAATTGCGCACTCATTTACATTCTGGTGGGTAACATTTGATTTTGATTGGAACTATGAACATTTTCGAAAGCACTAAAATTCGTTTCATGGTTTTGGCCCTACTGTACGGGAAGTGTTGCAGAGGAAAAGCAATTCTTATGATTGTGCGTGGTTGAAGATAATATAAGATGATTTCAAGAGTTTCCAGCAACCAGATCAGTGTTGTGCAATTGTAATCAGATAACAGCAAACCAATCTGTAAGCTCTGAGATTATTGACGCTTTACTGCGAAGTAGAAGTTTGGTTGTCGTAAGACAGTATTCAACATCTAGCAAAAGCACATTTAATGCAGACATTGAACTTTTAACATTGAAAGTGAAGTTTCTCTATTTCCTCAGCTTTGCAGCTATGCAAATCTGATTTTCTCGATTGTCCACTATCTGTTTAAAATCTCACCATTATTTCAGAAAGAGGAAAGAGGGTGTGCCTTAATAACCCTATTTAGTGCCCACTAAGATAGAAGTAGATTTTCCGCAGTATATTTCGATACGCATAATTTCAATTTCTTTGCAAAAAGAACAAAAAGTCATGCCTTTCACAATTTTGATCATTTTATAGGAAGCTTGTAACAGTTTATCGTCGTGGTAAAAACGTTGACGAATAACTTATATATGTATATTAAGTGTATCAATTTAATGTTTTGAGAGACATCAATTTAAAGTTTTCTTTTAATTATCAGAAAATCCGGTAAAAGCAAATACTTTGTCAAACACTGGTTCCATCACTTGGGTTAAAAGATGAAACTTTTTTATGTGCTGCTTGTGCTGCAGTTCTTTGATGCAATCTTTGCAATTAAGATGGTTTTACACTGTTCCAACCATAACAACAATTGCCCTTGGTGTATAAAATATCTACGCAGAAAACCAACATCTTGCGGTACGTGTTTGTAATATTCAAAGCTTTCAACCTCTGTTTATATTGTATTTGTACTTGGAAGATGCGAATCACAAGCAGCAATAAGTTCCACAACAAAAATTCAATTTTCAAAAATTGAATATAAGAAATTGAGGTCAGCCATTACATTTGTATAAATGTTATTCCCAGAAAATGTTTCTTTTATTCTTTTTCGTTTATGCTTTACATTCCATAGGTTAGAAAATGTAACATGTCGATTGAAAAATATACCCTGTTACTTTGTCGTTCATTGTACGTTTACGTTGAAGATTGATATTCGCCCTGTAAGCATCGTTGCCGTCCACATGCGATCTCCAGTGCAGAATTTACACATAAAAACCCATATTTGCTTATTTGCCAATAAAGTAAGACTCTTAAAAATTAAGTTTTCTTTATTTTGTGTGTTTTCTATAATATGCAAAAACATTTTTTCAAAGTATTTCAATTTTTTAGCTTTCGCACCACTTTATACCCAGAAGCCGGTGTGTGGCATCTGTTAAAAGGCACCGATGATTTTCAAGTTTTGCTTTGCACAGGACGCTTTGATCCCTACAAGCTGCGTGATTACGTATCACATACAGTTAAAGTGAGCAAAAACCGCGTCATAACTTGGCAATTCAACAGTGCACAAAATGCAGATGACGTCAATATTACATTTTTCCTGTGGGAGGATGGAAAGTAAGAAATTAATGCTTCTTGTATATGGAAAGTAAGAAATTAATGTGTATTCTAAAAATATAATCTTGAATAGAAAAGCAAGAAAAGTTAAAATAAAGCTCTTGTTTGTGTTATTCAAGAAATTCATTTGAAAATGCTTTTATGAACAGTAAAACAGCTGTGACAATGTAGAACAAAAAAAAAGAATCGGTTAAAGCACTGTTTTAATTTTTTTAAGTGGGATGGGTATTTCTCATAGATCACTATCGAACTGTGAGAATAATGTAACAATTTGCAATAGTGCTTTTTGCAATTTGGTTTGAGGAATAAACATGAGCAGAATTGATCATTGTCGTAAGGAAGCATGCTCGATGCTTATTTTCTGAAAACTGCTCAGAAACGCAAAGCTTGCTCTTCACATGCAGACCGTTTTTGAGTCTATCAACACTGTGGCTTGTTTCAGCTGCTTGCCTTGGCCCGGTGTAATGCGAAATTTCTGACTTGCTAAATCTCTGACTACACGCCATCTGCGCATGCGCAGAGTGATATTCCAGATCATGCGTTTCGCAAACGGCGGCAGTTCACTGAGATATCAAACATGCTGATATCCGATTATTAGAGGTCAGGTTTAACGTTTAGATTAAGGTTAGAAAAAGAAAAATAATTGAGGTCTAAGTCAAACATTTTTCAAGTGGTTGGTAATTCCCAAAATGTCGCTTGCAGTGGACTATCAGACGTCTAATGAAAAAGTTTTTGTTTACGCAACATACATCACAAAAGCCATCGCCAAAGTTTATTCCTTCACTCTGAGAACCACAATAACTGACATACAATAGGTCAGAAATTTCGCAGAAGTCGGAGATTTCGCTTGAGATATCACGCGAAAAACCCGACTAGGTCAGAAAATTCGCAGAGGTCAGAAATTTCGCCTGAGACCGCTCAATACATTAACGCTTTGTTCATTTAGTGTTGCTGAAATTTTTGAAGTGGTGTAACATTTAATAATTAAGCAGCCGAAGACTTTTCTTGTTTTAACTGATTTTCCGAAATCAAAAGTACGTATTTTGAGGAATACTCCCAAGATTGCCCTTATTTCATCCCAGTGAATATAATTTTAACAAAATTCAGCTAATTTATTTACATAATGTAAAACAGCAAATGACTACTGGCTTTACCAAAAGTGAGGGACTGTTTCAAAATGCTCCAAGTATGGTTTAAAAAATCTGAGCGTCTATTTTAATTTTTTTGAATAGAACATACGAAATGGAGATTTTTATCGAAATTTCGAGAGATCTTTGCAATACACAGAACATTTTACGTCTTCTGAATCAAATATTTTCATTTGCTCCGAAATATTTATGGTTGAAAACTTGCTGATGTGACCCAAGGCAGTACTTCAAAAGGTTAATGCCCAGAAATCTCACTACTAATTGGAAGTAGCCAAACATTTCAAAAATTTCTTCAATTTTTTGTTTTCAGCGAACGAAAAGTGTTACTTTGCACCAGTAGTAAATTTTTCAGCATTTGCTTATTAGTTTTATCTAGTGAAGCTGCGTTTTCTATCTGATAAAAGTTTGAAAAAACAGCTCTCGTCGATCGGCAAGTTTAGCAAAACTTTAAGAACCAGACAGAATAAACGCAAAATACAGACATTGAAATAACCTTTACTAATATAAGTCGAACTGCTCTGTACTCATAATTTTATTTGGCAAAACATTGCATGTTTAGGCTGATAAAACTCTCTGATACCCTGCAAACAATTCTGCTGCAGAGAGTATGCTCGTCCTATTGCTGGCGGATGCGAAGTTCCTTTGACGGAGAAAACCTTTCGAGTACCATGCTTCAATAAATCAATCGATCTCTGGATAGGTCTTCATACGCAATACTGCCGATTAGCAGTCAAGCAGATCCCAATGCCCATTGCCCGTTGCGGTAAGTACCGGGTCAGAGGACGCTTAACGACTCAGTTGGTTCGAAGAAAGAACGAAAATATTCAACTAAAAAGAAACAAAAAAACGATCAACTTCATCCACAGGTAGGCGCCTTTAAGTCCAACGCAACAAGCTTACCAGCTAAAAACTTCCAATTAAGGATTGTGTATTGGACCCTTCAGTAATTTTGCAGTTTTGTAAATAAACCAATGCGTACATTTCACGGTTTTGCACTACTTGTGCCCAACCGTATTCGATATCGGTTAGTTCGCCAGACAGCGCGTATTGTGTATCAAGAATGCCCTGCATCATCACATTCCTTTAACTCATTGCTTGCAAACGTGCGTGTACGCATTTTGGAGCGCTGTGAATGCGTTACAGTAGCCTTTGAACTGGGGCTTTAGTTCAGTAAATCACGTTTGTTTTCGCATTTTGAAAACCTTTCAATATTGTGTCAAGGGGTAAGAGCTTTTGCAACAGATTTACTCGGCTGGGTAACGCTATATATCAAGTCGCTCATGTGAGTGACAAAACCAAGGTTCTTCAAAACGACTAGTTGAGTCGTTTCAAATGTATTGGAGAAAATTGCCTACCACGCAGAAGTGTTTTGACTGAAAGTTTGCCTAAAGTACAAACTTTATGGGCATTCACTGGTTCCTGCTTTCTGCACCACATATTTTTTTCAGACAAAGCAAGACAATTTATATTTTGCTTGAAATCCTCTTCTGGCGAAATTCCTGCGGCGAAACGAAAAAACGTATCTGATGATGATATTTGCATGCAGTTTGATGTTGCTTCAGGCAACATTACACAAACAAACTTGGATAAAAACGAGAACGTATTTCAACAATTCCTCAAGCCTTCCTTAGTTGGAACCTGCAGCAAAGGTGTGCAAAAATGTGAGAAAATTATTCCTTTTTTGAGTATCCAGAGCCAATAATGNAAATTTACATTTTGTCGAGCAATAGTTTTAGGCAACTTAAGCTGTTTTTACCTGAAATATTTCCTGCAACATTGCATGAAAAAATAGCAATGCATGCAGCAAGTATGCTAAGACATGTGAAAAAAGCAATAAGTTTCTCAAAGAGGTTATTTTCATGTGAAAAAAGCAATAAGTTTCTCAAAGAGATTAAAATGCCACACACCACTTTTGGGATAATGTCTTTCTACAAATTTTCGTTATTATTACCCAAACGTTTGCTTAAAAATACAGTTTAGTTTCACTATACTCGCATCTGTACTGCTTTCGGAGTGTCACGTGAGGTCTGCGGCGCCCACCTCAGTTTGATTGCGCCGTTGGTTGCATATGATGAAATTTGCTGAACGTCTTGTGAACGAAGATATTGAAGACATGAACGGAATGCTGGAGTTAGACACTAGAGTTCTGTTTGAATACCCACCACCCGTATCACCTGTCCAGAGAGAGTTTCTTCTAACTACCAGAGTGCATGAGACTGTATGTGCATAACACATTCAAACTGAAACGTAACTTTACGATTAACCCTACTCAGGTAAGCATAAATACTCTATAAGCGTCAGTAAAAGCAGGGTATAATGCTACCCATAATTTGCATACGTCTTCCTGTGACACGTGACATCCGTTATTTCCAGATCAAACTATTTTTTTACTTTCATATGTCCATTGTTAATCATTTTAGCAAAAAAATTTTTTCTGCGCAGCGAAACAACATACTTCTCATACAAATTTTATGCAAGGTACTACCAAAAAGGGGATCTTTCAGAGGGGATTTCTTGTTTCTGCGTAGAAAAGGGCATGCACGTGTTAGATCCGTTTTATGTCATATAATGTCATGGTGTAGGAAGACACTTCACATATAAGGTATTGGTGGTCAAATCTGGCCAAATAGGTTTTGCACTTGAAAAAGGTTTCCGAAATTTGATACATATCAGGCAACCTTGGGCGGTATAGTACCGATATAACCTATGTATAGGCTTTCAGGGACATTTTTGCAAATTAACTCTGGCACCATTCCATTAGTCTCTGAAAATCAGGAAAAGTCATAGAAGAAAAGGTTTCTAACATTTTTCTAAGTATATAAAATCAACAAAAAAGAAGCCCCCAGGGTGGTGGCCCACTCTTCTTACCCGAGCAGGGTTTTAAGGAGCCACAAGGTCTTTTGGAAGACTGGACATTGTATAAAATCTAGCATTTCCTTGTGGTAAAAATCTATAACAGTCAAGCCGCAATATACCCACCGCAAGCTTCGCAACAAGCTTAAAGGACACCGACACTCCAAAGACTAAGACGAGCACACGCATGCACTAAAAAGTGCCCTCGGTGAACATAAGATCTGCTTTGATAAAGGAAAGATCTTGTCTTCCGCTGATTACTATTGAAAACACTTAAATGGGCTTGAGGATCTGTTCACTCAAGCAAAGATTCATTCGCCATCCTCAATAAAAAAGCAAAGAAGCCAAATGAAAGAGAAATAGGCAGATGGCCTTTGATGAAATTTGTAGGAAAGATTCGGAGAAACATCTCTGCAAAAATGATTCTATGTGAATAAGGACTGATGATGCGTTGAAAACGCGAAACTAGTTTCCCCGTCAATAAACTGTGACTGATTTACTTGCCGCCATCTTTTTGGCATATAACTTCTGCTAAAATATTAACAAATGTTTGATCAATAAAGTGAATATTTAGCTAAATTTTTGTGCTTTCTTTCTATTCAGATTTTGCATTCCAACGCAAATCCAAGATGCTTCCCACTTTGGTGAAAAAAACTTCGAAGTTTCAAGTCTTTGATTTCGACTTTTCCATGGAACTGCAGAAAAGTAACAAACCTAACAGCGATGCCATCGAATGGTTGCCATGCCGGTCAAAAGAACTGAGCAGCATTGCAAGTGCCAATGAGCCATCCAATATAAGCTATATCTGCTTTGAACATGTGGTTGATTCGCGGAACACTCGAAACATAACGATTCGTTGCGTGTGGCCGAATGCAGGTGAAAGATACATTCGTTTTGAGTGATCGTACAAAAATAGGATTGTAGATGCTGTACATGAGGAATCAGCTTTGCCATGCCGCCGGCAATCTTAACAGGAATCTTGAAACGGAAAATGATGCCTGGTTTGTACAAAAGAAAACGCAGTGTTGCAGTAAATTGTTGAAACAAGTCATTCCACAAGAAATAATTAGACACTATATGATATTTACTGAGTATATACCAGCGTTACGCTTAGTAAATACTGTAGGTATAGTCAGCTCTTTTTCAAACAGAATCAGTAAAGTTGCATGTTTACTAAAGTAAAGTTTCAGATCAAAACGTCCGTTTGTGGATGCGAAAAAAACTCTATATGGTTTCGAATAAACAAATTGATGGATTTTCCATGCATCAGGTTTCCGTGTATCTGACAATGAAAAGCAGACCAGTTTGAAGAAAATAGTTTTGACTGTGATTGGTGGAATATTTGGCATGGTTATTCTTGTAACAGCAATTCTTGCTCTTGGCGCAAAAGCTAAAGCTCACCTCTGGATGAAAGGGACTTCTCTTAGTATGGTGAGAGGGTAACGTCTAGCATTGTTATAGACTTTAAGACTTGATATTGACAAGAATTTCGCCTTGCTTTTCATTACAGGAAAACAGATACACTTTTAACTGGCTAAATTACAGCGGTGCTTACAAGTACAGCGCTATCAGATTTGGCCTTGCATTTATTCAGTCAGTTTTACTAAATACGCGAACATATCGTCTAACATCTGCATGTTTCTTTTGAACATCATGTGGAATTTCGACCAATGTTCAAGAACAGATTTTGAAAAATGTGTATAAGTTGTTCCGGAATTAATATTGTGGCTGTTAATATTTCATGTCATTGATGACATTTCATTAAACATTGTAGGAATACTTACAACTGGAGCATAAAACTGAACACTACAATATATTTGAATTAATTATAGCCGCTTGAAATTGAATGTTCAAATGACGTGTTACAAACAAAACAATTTTTTGGAAAAACATTGTGGTTTTTGCAACGTTTGTTATTACAGTGGACAGAAACGCTCCAACGTGATATATTTTATTTAGGCCATCTACGAAGATGCTGAAACAAATGTAGATTCAATTTTGATTGAAACAGAATCAACGAGTCACGACTCTTTGCATCCTGGATCTCATCGTTCAATATCGCTTAAGCCTAAATTATGATCTGTGATACCAAAGGCATTTTATGGTCATGAAAAAGTAATCGTTTTTTTACAAGTTGCCGACAAGCTTGAATTTTGAATTAGAATAAAATGCAGTATTTGCGGTAAACTGAATATCTCCGGGTTGAAGACAAGTTTCCTCAAACTGCTTTACTTTTGAGCTGTTTGCGACATTCATTGCATAAATTGTGCTTTCCTGTGTCGAAAGCTCCTATTGGAAGTCCTGAAAGTGGACTAAGGAGGAGCTGAATATATTGCATATAAAGCTTAAGAGGCACACGCCAATCCTGGTTAAGTCGCACTACCGGTGGTAGCTCCCTACTTGGCATTTGAGGCTGCAATTGGAAAGGTCGAGGCCAATATGTGAAATTTTCTGTACTTTTTCCACACACAAAATGTAAAGGGTAAAATACAAAAAGGTCATCCAATGCCGACATCCTGTCTTTCCTCGTCTTTCCATTTGCCTTACGAAACACATTTCCTTCTGAAAATTTATAAGGACTTGTTATGCGAGTTTGATGCTTTTCCAACGAAATAATATTTCTATTCGATGGGTTCAAATTAATAAATTTGATTAGCGTTACCAAATTATTAGGAACTGTCTCTCCATGATACAATTACATACACACAAAGAATTTTATCAAACTAAAAGTAGAAACACACAATCCTACTAAGTAATTAAACCGTTACCTCTTTTATAATGATGAAAGTAAGCGTAACATTTAAAATTGGATTTGTGATCCGACTGCTACAGTAATTAATCCGTGCTTCACACCGCCACGAACACCAGTTAAAAACGGATATAAAACAAACGTTTCTCCGGGGACACAGATGTTAATCCATGCAATTCCTATTCCATAGCTACTCTTTACTGAGAATTATGTTAGTTCGAACTGAAGTTCCCAGAATACAGTTAAAATTCGACGTTGCTGTCACGGGTCATTTACGTTCCTGACCGTTTAACAAAAACACATTTGTCATCACAAAGGGACTGTCAGAAAAGATATTTGGGGCAGTGATAAATGCGAAATCCAATGCATGATTGACTTTAGGCATTCTTGACAGTATTTTCTCAACACTTCAATAATTGAGGTCTGAGGCGTATCTCATTGTCTTGTATTTCACTGACTTCACTGAATTCTCCAACAATCCTTAGGTCTGAATTTTCGCTCTAAGCGTAAAAGGTTTTAGAAAAATTTTTGAACGATGTGCAAAATTTATCCGAAAGTAGATTGATGATTGGAATAAGTGAATATCTGATTCTAATGTCATTGATAGCATATCCTGAAATGTTAAGAAATTGCTAACAATTGCAAGGTTGAAATGTTGTGAACGTAAAAAGCTTACTGTACAAACGGTCGCCATGGGATTTGATAGCGCGATACTAAAGCATAGGATTGAACACAAGGTTTAAGTACATCATTATCCCTTGAATTGTTATGTTCAAGTGCTATGTTGCAAAAAAATACGTATTGGATGGCAAAACATCGCAATGTCGGGAACGTTCATTGTTTAAACTAGTTGGAACAGCCTGAACGTAACTTACTCAGGACACCCTACAAAGACGCTGAAACAAATTTATACGCAATTTAATGAAACAGGGACAAAGAGTTACAAAAATACTGGTTCATAGAGTTAAGTCTCTTTGCATCCCAAACCTGATCAGTCACTTGCGTCCTTTAACCTGCGTGATATAATCTGTCTTTGCATATATTGTACATGAAAGATTAAGCATATTTACACAAGTTGCCGACAAGCCTAAACTTTGAAATAAAAATTAAATTCCATCATTTACAGTAAACCGAATACCACGGGTCAGCTTGCGTTGCGTGCTATTTGTGAAGACACTTTTTCTTTATAAGCGCTTAAAATACGATTCTTCATTATTCCACTTTTGAAATACTTATAGCATTTTTTGCATTAATTGCGCTTAGGTGTGTTCAATACTCAGTTTTAAAGGGAAGAAACTGAACTGAGGAGTTGCTACAAACCAATTGGTACAAACCAGTCCTAATAAACCAACGAAACCAGTGGTGCATCCATACTTGGTTTTTGAGGCGGCAGTCAGAAAAGTCGGAGCCAATATGAGATATTCTGCGTAATTTTTCCATACACAAGAAGTGAAGAATAAAATGAAAGTTTAAGTAATCCAGTGCCGCAAGTCGGGGCCCTTCGTTCTTCTTTTGCCTTACAAAATACACTTCCCTGCTCTGAAAAAACACTCATTATTCGGGTTCGATATATTGCGGAAGGGCAAGGGAGGTGCACTAATACTAGAAGTGGCGATACTTTATTATGTGTAGTGATTGCTTTTGATAGTAAATTTGGCACCTGGGTCAGCCACTGTTGGACACCAATGTTTTTAATGAAGCTTTCACACAAAGGCTATCAGGCACATGGCGAACATTAACCATAAATAAAATGTTTCCAAACTGTTTTTAAATGAATTGCTCCAACCCAGTGAGGTAGGAGCTGGGGGCGCAAGCGCACCCGCGAACATTTTTGATTTGTCGAAAATTGACAAAATCTCAAATAATTTGGCCAAAGAAGTTCCGCCATTTAACTTTTTATTAAGTGAATAAATAGAGATGCGTGGTGTCATAGGAGACATTAAATGTATATAAAAACCAACAAGCGTTTTCTGGTAACTTCGTGTTTTAGCTAGAGTTGATGAAAAACTGAATTACTTGAAAGCTTTGGCAAAAGAACACATTTTATTTGTTTTATTGATTATATACTGAAGGAATCGAGCATACTGCAGGGCACCTGCTTCATATTAGCAGAGTCAGGGGCGTACCGAGGTTAGATGGCACCCGGGACAAGAAACAAGTTTGGTTCTTCCTTGATCGAACCTATGTCTTTTGGGAGTAAATTTACCGCACTGAAGAAAGTACTTGCGACGTTGTTGGAACTTTTCGGTACCCGGGGAATCGTGCCCCCCTTACCCCCACTCGCTTTGCCTCTGAGTAGAGTCCATGCCAGGCAAGTACAGAAAAGTTTTAATTTTAACCACAGTGTTTGGATGAATACATTTTGCCATACAGTTTCTTGCATGTTGAGTATATGTGCTGTTGAACAGACAATGTGAGACTCACGGCATATAGTCAGTAGTAGGTCCGAGTTTCTTAGCTGATAGCTGGAATGTGATTGGACAACCTCAGAACTGTGAGACAGATGTTCAAAAACACTGAGTCAGCTGTCTTCTTACAATGTTCTTTCACAGCCTAGCGTACGGTTTTTCAGTTGTGTTATGAAGAACCATATTACAAGTATCAATTTTCAGATTCCCAGCTTGTGGCACCATGGTAGACGAAAATATAATCCAGCAACAGCTACAGAAAATTTGTAGGGAGAAGTTTGTCGCATAAAATTTTTTCGGGCAAAATACCCTTTGCACCCCCAAAAATTGCCTGTTCCTACATCTATTCTTCACCCAAAAAGCTTCTCTGTAATCTATACTTTTCCTGCACCTAAATCGAAACCTGTATGTATTTTTGTTGTTTCAAACCGCCGCCAAAATAAATGTTGACGACGAAGGCAAAGACATTCCTTTAAGAAATAACTACAAAACATTGGGTATTATTTCGAAATACTGGAAAAAGAATACTCTATGGATGTTTTGAAGGTGTAGGAGAAAATTGTAAAAGTAGAGGACTTGTGTGCACGAGGCGTGCCGCTTTTGCAACATTTTCCGTTACAGTCTTTAATTCAAAACTATGTCTCAGATTAAATGATTGACAGTTAATCAAGTTTTCTTCAAATTTCCTAGAAGTAAAATAATGTAAATTCGTCACTTTTAAAAATGTCGTTCAGTTGTACTGCAAGTAGAAAATAAATATTTTCTGTTTTTTGGTATAATTTGTCTGTACTTCATACCGCAGCCAGCATCAGGTAATGTGGTTATTGTCATAAGCCTTACAAGGGACTACAACACTGAATCCAGGTTTTATAAAAATAAGCCGTTGACCGAGCAGCAACATAACAAAGTAACGTTATTCCTCTCGAAAACTAAAAACACCACAGTCGTCAACATTTACCACATTTGATTTTATACGGTGTTTCAACGGCGCTTTATAACTGCGGTGGTCTTCTAGCGCCACGACTGAGTTTGTACGATGTCTGGTATCATTTGACTCGGTATGTTGTGTGCTCTGATTGTGTTCCCTGCAGCTCTTCTGCACACCGTGCGCCTGGTAAGAAGGTCACAGTACCAANTTACAAGATCTTGGTAAGACCAGGCTCACAGTCGAACACCAGACCTATCAGCACCGAAGCGAACGCGCTTAACACTAGGCCACGGGCTGGTAACATTTAACACAAAATGCTTGATATGGTGGTTTGTTGTTGGCGCTTTATAACTACAATGGTCTTGTAGCGCCACGACTGAATTTCTACAATTTCAGGTTTCATTTCACTGGTTTATTGTTGTTGTTGTTCTGGGTGAGTTCCCTGCAGCTCTTCCGTACACCGTGCGTCTGGTAAGAAGGCTGCAGTACCAATTTACAAGGTCTTGGTAA
>JGI24021J15306_10007554_pt1 | contig 13258 bp, 9 predicted proteins | sample Ectturendosymbi1_FD_15306 | JGI IMG/M metagenome (IMG submission 15306) | reverse complement strand
GAGAGGGAATTGCTCTGATGCCAAGATAAAATTAAACAACAGACTGAGTGGAGTTGCCAATGACTGACTGCATGATTTCAACAAGCGATTTGGGAGGTTTTTAAAACCTTTGCATTTTGCGGGGTTTAAATTTGACAGCACAGAATACACATCGAACAGTTCGACAACCAGTGACTGCAGACGTTGATCTGTGATAAACGAAAAGTTTGGAAGATTTACATTGTGGTTCTGGCGACAAATAAGACTTGTGGTACATTTCCGTGACAAGTTTCTGTCTTTTCTGTGTGGTGGAACATCATGTTTAAAAAATGATTTTCATCACAATGTCAAAAAGAACCTGTTTCATATTTCAAGCAATATTCCCGCATTTTTCCGGTATATTGGCTGGCCAGAGGGCCCAGAGACCGATATCACTGCCACCAGTGCTAGCGTCAGACATCTCATTCATCGTGTTTTTCGATGATACATCTTGACGTTCTTCTGCTGCTGCACAGCTGGTTAAACGACGTCTATTTTCATCGTTACGTAGATCTAAGTCTGTCAGAACATGTTCTTCGATTTTCTGTCCTCAACAAAGGATGCTTTGGACTACTCAATATTCTGAACTTGCTTATTTAAAGCAATCAGAAATGATTGCAAATGTCTTAATGTTGTAAACAGAGTTCGCTCAGAGAATTTCCAAAAAACGTTTCAGAACAACAGTTGGCTTGTCGATGGACATGAACTGTGAATGTGAAGTTGGGTACAATTGAAGCATCCTTGGCAAACTAAGATAAAGAGATAGCCGTCTGGTTACGCTGTGAGCAGTAAGTTTTTGGCACTCAATATCCACAAAGTCACAATAGTCTTTTCACTCTCTTTTGCGAAATTTGTAAATGCAACCACACGTAATTCACTCAACTTCAAAATCATTTAGTCCTTTCTGGAAAAGGGATACTTCTGACGATTTTTTTCATTTTTTAGCATTACTGATGAGCTATAAACTAGAAAGTACTACACTAAGCTATGTACAATACACTGATCATCGTATCACGGTTCATTAGCAAAGGTGGTACAGAAGCTATAATGAAGTCAGATCCCCGCGCTCTAATGCCAAAGTCATTGAGATATTGAAAAAAGATTTACAACTGTTATGTAACGATTAATGTGAAAGCATTCCCGCCTTTCCAGCCGAGAATTAACTCAACCAAAACATAGATTAATTAGTCAACTTGCAGGCCCTCCCATAAACTATGCTACGCCATCAGTTCGTATCTTGTTGCAGTTGAGTAGGAGCAACTTACTGCATGTAAATACAATATATCATAGCCAGTGGCGTACCTGAAGAGGGCAGAGGGGTGAATTGCACCCTTGGCAAGCTAATGCTAAAAACCGGTCTCCCACTTAACTTATATTTCGGTTTTAGTATTCCTTTGGTTTTCAGTAGGTTGTTGTTTTTATGTGTTTTTCGGATTATTTTCCAGTGATTCAGGATTTTATAATTTCGCCATCCGCATCCGGATTCACCATCATTTCTGAAGTTTTTTCTGAATGTTGGCTAGTGGACCCCATACAGTGGCCAGTGGGCCCATTTTATCTAAGTTTACTACCCTGGGTCAAAACTTTAGTTACTCCACTGATTATAGCTATGTAAAATAAGAAATGTAAAAAGGAGGATGAGTAGTACTGTATATGGCGCAAACCACAGCCTACATTTCGACCGGTGACGTCACAAAATCGGTCGCTGACGTCAGCATTTTTCAGTGACGTCAGAATTTTTCAGTGACGTATCATCCGGTTACATCATGGTTGCCATTTTGTCAGCAGTGGTGACGTCAACATTGATTTGTCACGGCGGTCATTTCATTGACGTCATGTCCGATGACGTGACATCCGATGATGGCACAGACGGTTGAAATTTGGTTGGCAGTTTTATGATAACGTCAACATTCATTTGTAACGGCGGCCATTTTATTAGGTCTTCACACCAAGGTATCTAAACATGTGCACCTCGCGCATAAATTGTAAAAAATTAAGTTCATGTATTGTAACGCTAATGGTTTATAAAAGAGACGATACCATGAAGTAATAGATATTTTGAATCTAAATTGTAACATTGTGTTTTTTCAAAAAGGTGGCGCGAATCCAAATATTAATTAAAATTGTTTTTTAGATGAAAATAATCAAGTAACAATATTTTGGTAAATAGATTTTCCACATAGGTTTTAACTTGTCAAACTCTTATGTGTTTTTGCACAAAGAGTGGATCGAATCCAGCAATTGTTCAAATATTTTTTTAGATTAAACTAAATCTGATTAAGGCACACTTTGTTTATGTGAACAGATTTTATCCCAGACACGCCAAGGCATGCCGTTGAAGGCATTAAAAAAATTAATCCCTGTGGGATTGTTGCGGCACGCGTGTGACGTCACTATCCTATGCGGCTTTAGCTTTAATTAGCTTAGAAACAACTAATTGCACAATGTATGGGTCCGGCAACATGTGTTGACATCCAATTGGGTTCAACACTTTTGCAAGTTGGATAAAGAGTGTTCATAGCAAAATATAAAACCACGTAAGGAGTATCTCAAATTTACTACAGAGAAATTCACAGAAGATGTCGATTAAAATGTTCCTTCAGTTAAAAACAACTGATTGTAACACAGGCATTTTGTACGGGTGCACGAATTGCAAATCTAAGTTGCTAAACAGTTTAATCAACAAGTTTTAGTTTCTTGTCAATCACTCAGCATTCAAAACATAGTACGTTCAAGTCAGACAAAACTACTCGAGGTGTTTTGCAAACGGTTTGATAGTATTTTCCGAAATAACTATTTCTATGAATTTGCAGTAACATTGAACGAAGAAGTTGCAACTGAAAAAAATGATTATTGAGTCGGTTTTGTTCGGGTAAAAATATTTTCTACATATACGTCACCGGGCGTGAATGTTGCAAAAGTCATTTGTTTCGAATGAATGTAGATTCAAGATATTAGCTTTCACCGTTTGCAACTTGAATCGTTTAAACCGTCTTCGTGTTTATATCTAAAATGGCAGCACGGGGTATTTCACATCAACATTCAATCAACTTATTTCTACTGCAGTAAACCAAGAAGATGCAGTTTACCGATTAATATTTCCTTCGCAAATCGCTGCTAAAGGGTTGTAACAATCAATATATCTATCTGATGATGTTTTTGTTGCTCTTGTACAAATCTGTTTCAAAATGTTTTTCATTTGAAATGTTTCAAAACTATGTAACCGCGTCTGTTTGCGAATGGATTGCTTCTTTATTTCAAACGCAGAAAAAACTATCGTGTTTTAGTTTTTTGAATAGATGCCAAAACAATTTCAAACAGTTTTTCATTGACTTGATTGAAAACTGTGTAACTGCGTATGTTTGCAAAGTAACAAACTGGACAGCCGACGTCAAAATGTACACCCTGGCAGGGAAATCATCACTCTAATGTTTTCAAGTACAGTGATTTTAAGTATGTCATTACATCGGTCTCAGGCAATTATTTGATGATGTATGCCACAGATAAACCCACTGAGTTTGTGTCATAAATTAGATTTGAAGATACAGTTCACATCAGTACCAGTAAAGCTGCAATGATCAAAACAGAGTAAAAATTTGCAAACGACCAAACAAGTTGACGCACCGCTTTAGAGCAGGGTAACTTTTCAGTTAATGTATAGACTTAAAGTCATAAAACGCAACTGTTTCCTGATCATTTCAAAATCAACACAAGTCAGATTCGTTTCATGTTTTTTTACATAGCGCAAGATATACAGCAGAACAAGTTTCTTTCATGTGTTCTCGTAAAATCAAAATGAACGTCGGTGGCTTCGAACGAGACTGCGAGCAGTGGTTTGTGAGTTCAACACGGCTTAGGTCTATGCGGTTTTGAGTACCAAGGGAATATGTGCAATTTGTCTCTCACAACAAAACCCTAACTGGTGTCGCCTAATCGATCTACAGCCTTAATCAGATCGCAAACTTCACTGTCAGATTCTCGTGTTGAGCAAGGCTTTCAATTGAGTATGAAAATACTCACCATTAAATTGCCCAGCACACGGCAACCAGCCATGTTTTGCAAAGTAAATCTGGAAATGCTAGCAAAATTGTACATATCTCTGTTATCGTCAGATAGGTCGCGTAAAAAAAATCTTTTGTCAAACCACACTAACATAGTGCTTAGTTTCAGTATGTGTCCTACAGAATTACACTCTGTTTTCAAAAGCTTTCTAGATTGCAGAAAACGCGAACAATCGAATAGTCGTTAATTGACTTTCACTTCAGAAATTGTTCAAAGCTTATTACAAACATTGGCAAAGTAATTAGTTTAGGAATCTGCTACGAAAATGTTTTGAAGCGGCAATACTTTATAATGGACACAGTGTACATGATGAAAAATAAACTTGTTTTGTAAACGTTTTGATATAAAAACCAACTTGACACCTAAACAACGATTTCAAAATATTTCTAGTTTGTAGAAACGTTAATGTCTGATTAATCGTTTTTTTGAATTAAACTTTTCAAAAGTCAACGGTTTTTATCATTTCAAAAGTTGTGTTTCTCTTATTTATCACTACTTTTGGCACAAAAATTCCAATGCCTTGAGGTAAGTTCTAAATTATATCCACATTTTGAGTACGCATTGCGGAGAGTTTTACGATAGACACTTCAGTAAACCTGTAAAAATCGATATATATCTCTATCTTCAAAACACTTATTCCAAACCTTTGAGAATGTTTGCAAATTTGTATTGATGCTTTTTTGATTGAAACGCAAACACTCGAAGCCGTTTCATGTTACAATGGATTTTTTCGGTTTGTTTGCAAGAATTTGGTAATTGAATGAATCTCTAATTCATGTAAAGATATTTTGTTTCGTACGTTCTGCTCATGTAAGGTCAAACTTGTACAGCTTGGTTTACATTTCACAGAATTCGCAGTACTTTGAAATAATCAGAACTTTACTCTTTCAGTCTGATCGGTGAAAATGATTGAAGACTCTGTTATTTTGGCAAATGCGATGAATGTCAGAACGCGTCTGAAACGTAATTAAGTTGCAAACCCATTAACAAATTCCCAACTGACAAAAACCGCAACATCGTGTTGGTCTGAGTATTTTAATCGACAGAGAGGTTTCTTGGGCAAGCATTCTACAGCGCTTTGCTGCATCATAGCTGAATTGCGTTGGAGCAAGTGAAAACACAGCACGTCGTATATTTTTGACAAACTGCGAGGAATGAAAAGACATTTCACCGAATAGTAGTGTTTCGACTGTAAATTCACATCAAGGACATGACATTCCGATCAATCACTTAAACTATTTTTTCAACATGAACTGTAAGACCTGCGATTCTTTTGAAACCATTAACATTGACTTGATTTGTTGCACACAGTTGGATCTAAAACAGCGCAGTTTTTGTATATGTTGAAAAAAAAAAAAACTGTCCAAGTCTAACGCAGAAGCGTTGACATTTGTGGTTTTACAAAGTAAGGTAAATTATAATTTGAGTAACGCATCAGGAAAACAGTTGTGTGATGTTCCGTTAAAAAAAACAGATGTATGTTAAGCAAAAACAGTCCTTAAAACGATGCGTAGATTTCATCTTGCAAGATCTTGAAGTTTTCAGTCCTTTAAATCATTTGTGAAACTTTTAGGCGCAACTACAATACGTAGTTGCAATCTTACTGTTGCAGCACCGTTACCACTTTGGTAAAATACAGCGCTCGAAAAAATTGCGTACATTACGGATTGCAAGTTTTTTCATTTTTTGTTTCATTGTGCAAGGAGGTGTTTAACTTTTGCAAGTCGGCCCAGAATCATTTCAAAACATGAACATGGTTTCATTTCAACCCTTTGACACAGCATAAATTTAGCCATCAACATAATTTGTTTCATTTGCTAAACTTTCGGTTAGTTAAAGCAACGTATAGTTTCCTTGTTGAGGTAAAACATTTTTTAAATATCTCGTTTTGCTCAAATCATTGCGTTGATCGTAAAGTTAAAACACTATGTTATTTTATAAAATGATAAACAGTGCGACTCATGCTCGCCGATGAACTTATATATCAAAACATGCGTTTTAATTCAGTAAACGACCGTTAAGTTTTGCAAAGTGAAACCGGAAATATTTACAAAATGACACCTCTGTTATCACCGAACATTGACAAAAAGCTGGTGTCAAACCAACTCCAAGACATTCTGATTTCAAAAGCTCCATAGATTGCTGAAAACTTATTGAATAGTCATTTTTGCGTTCATTTGCGAGTCAAAAATTGCTGACATTTCAAAGATGTTGTCAACAAGCACATAAGGATTGTTGCAAAACCAATCTGTGCAGCAAATATATTTCAACAACGTCACGACTCGTTTGTCACCTGTGAATATTTTTCGCAACGTGAGCAGTTTGAATCTGCTTTCAAGTCTGTTGCTATTTCACATAACTACTCCACGTAGTCGCATTTAAGCCAACACGAGAAACCTTTGATGTCTTAATTCCAAAATTTTTGGAATGTATCAAACTATTTCCTGTAAAAGTGGGTTCGTCTGCACGGAATGACAAACGGAAGGTGAATTGACGTAGGAGACGCGGCACGCAATTCACTTTGTAGCGTGCATGTCGACAGACCAAGTTGTCCGCTCTTGATCGAATGTAGTTTGAAAAACTGTAAGACCACGTCAGATGTAATTGATTCATCAACGGTGGCAAGTTGACAGACAAAGTCACTCCTACATACTTTGGAAAATCGCAACGCCGTGTAGGCGTTCTTCCCTCAAGTTGAATGGAAATATATCTAGTACACAAAACTAAAAGAATATTTGTTTGAGTTGCTGTAGCAGCTTTTATAATCATCGCTCTTGTCTTTGATTTTCTCATGTTACGTTCAGCAAGCAGTTACTAGAAAATGGCACAACTTCTTAAAAAAGTCATCACTGGTATTGCCGTTAATGTCTGAGGCCCAAATCATTGCGTTGTTGAAATGAAGTTAAACCAATTATCTAGCTGTTATTTCAAGACTTACAAAAATGTTAAACAAAGCGTACATTTTCACTGTGATTTTTTAAGCAAATGGCAAAAGACGGTTATGTTTTGCAAAATCTGGAAATGTTTACAAAATCTGTTACTACCATGCCTGACAAAAACTTATGTCAAACCATCTACAAAGGAGTTTTACTTTGATTTCAAAAGCTCTCTAAATTGCTGAAAACTGTCTGAATTATTGCTTTAAGTCCTTCACTTGCAAGTCAAAATTGGTTGCCACTTCGAAGCTGTTATCACGATATAAGGACAAAAGCCCCTTGGGCCGCCCCCTAAATCCGGCGCTGAGTCAGGGGAGCCAAAGGGGCCATGGTCCCCAAATTTCTAGAATTTCTTGTCGTTTTGTGCTTTGAGAGGCGATTTCCCCAAAAAAGTACCGTTGCTCGCTTGAAGTCAAAAAATTTGGCCACCCAAAATTTTGGGCTGGCTACATCAATCATTGACATCATCCAAAATCTCATGTGAGAACTCTTCGTTGTTTCCGTCACGAACATGCACAAACTTTTCTGTATAGTGCTTTCGTCTATTGGAATATTTAAAGCCATGAAAATGCACAACAGATCAACTCCCTCGTGAGTTCCACCTCTCAAAATGAGCAAGTCAGCCTTATTGAACGCATGTGCACGCACCAACTATAAGTGACACACGTTCTTTAACTTTTTTCCTCACCTCGTGTGCTGCCAACATCCTCCATTGGCATAAACAAGGTATATTTGGGCATCAGCCGAAGAAATAATCCTGTTTAATCCATGCTATACAGGCTACATTACATGCAGGGTTACCATTTCGTGCTTATTTCTAAGATTTGTGCTTATTTTCAAGATCAGTATCTTAGAAAATATAAATGTGCATAATTTTAAGAAACGTGCTTATTTTGGATTGGTGTGCTTAGTTTGTCTTACTTATGAATGTATTTTATCAATTTGATCACTTTGATCGAGGAGTTAAAAGTTGCTTTCAAATTTGGTATGGTATTTGAATGTGTCAGCGATTGCGGGTAGCATAGTGAATAAAGCCAGCATTTAGCTCATTTTTTTTGACCAGTTATGAAGCAATGCATTCTATCACGTTAAGTAACAATGAAGTGATAGTTTGTAACCACCACAGTAAGTAGGCTTTGAAGAATAGTGACTAGTTCACTGTAGTCAAGGGAACAATCAGTTTGAAGTTGCAGGTCAGGGTTGATATTGTTTTAAATTTAGGTTAGATATAAATTGCAGGCCTTTAGTAAAACTAGTGCAATTTTTATTTTTAGACATTATTTAGAAAATGAGTAAGCGTAAGCATGTGTTTCGTGATGACTATGAAAAGGAATTTGCTAATGTCAAACAAAGTCGAAAGGGTAAGAGCTATGCTCACTGCTGCTATTGTGATAGTGAAATCAACCTGGAGGTCATGGGAAAAACAGTAATTAGTGCCCGCAATGCTACCACAAAACACAAAAATATGGCTAGAAGTATTGCATCAAACCAATCTATGAAGCAATTTTTTAAAAGCAGAACTACACCAGCTAAACTGGACTACAAGGCAGCTGCAGCAGAGGGTGCTTGGGCATTCCATATTGCCAAGCATCAGCAATCATTTCTTTCCAATGATTGCACTAACAGTTGTCAGAAGTTGGAGAGCAGCCCTTTTCAATGTCCATTGATGCCTCCAAAAATGACGAAGTGAAACTGTTTACCTTGGTTATCAAGTTTTTTAGCGCCAAGTTGGGGTGCGAGTGCGTATTCTCGATCTACGATCTATGCCATGTGGGACAACAGATAGTGAGCTTTATCTGTTCTTCTCTTGAGGAAAATGGTCTTAGGCTGGAAAATGTAACATCATTCTGTGCCGACAATGCACCGGTAAACTTTGGAGGTCGGCAACAAACAGGAAAAAACAACGTTTTCAATCGCTTCCAAGAAAAAACTAGTGCACGTCTGATTTCAGTTGGCTGTCCTGCACATATTTTACATAATGCTGCTGAAAAGGGGGTTGAAAGGCTTACTGCAGATGTTGAAACAATTGTATTGAAAATCTGCAGTCATTTTAAGAGTCAAACTAGTAGAGTGCAAAATCTTAAGCAATTCTGTGAACAACTTGAAGCCCAGTACACTGCACTTCCTACTCACACGCCAACGCGATGGACTACATTAGATAATGTACTTGAAAAGATGATAGAACTTTGGGAACCACTAAAACAACACTTTCACTCCCTAAAGTGTCCACCGCGGATTCTTGAGAATTTTTTTAATCAGACGATTGACTTGTTATTGTGACGTTTCTTCACAGCGCTCTATTGGTTTTCAAGAAGCCGCTATTACTTTTACAAAGCACAAGTGCATTTCCTGAACTGGCTGATATATTTGAATTGTTCAAGGGAGCCATTTTGAAGCGTCACAGTTCTGAGTTTTATGGAGCAAAAACAGCTGAATTATTGAAAGGAATTGACAAAGATTGTGCTGAGGTGCTAAAGTCAGGCTTCAAAGAATTTTACGAAGTGACTCTTGAATACATAGACAAATGGAATCGACCTGAGAAGCATCCAGCTAATGTCGCCTGGGCGTTACTGAGAATCGAAAAGTTAAATACGAAGAGGTAAAAGAATTGGCGAAGCAGATTGATCCTCGGGTAGCGATGGCAGATGAGTTGTTTGACGAGGTTTCGGCTCTCAATGGTATACTTCAAAATATTCCTGACGAAACATTCAATGAGGATGGCCCAGAGACAAAGTCGATGAAACTTTTGTCTGAAAATGATTCTCTACGGCTCATATGCAAGTTAGTCAGCATCGTGTTCTCTATTCCGGTTAGCAACGCATTTGTAGAAAATGTATTTTCTCTGGTTTCAACACAATGGAGCAAGGAAAGGAACCGTCTTAATGAAACAACTGTCAAATCACTGTTACAAGTTCGAATAAATTTAGACTTCAGTTGCTCCAAGATGCATGACCTCATTTCCAAATATCAAAAACTACTGAAACAAATAGTTGGTGGTGAAAAGTATTTGTGATTTGGCATTTATTTTACTTCGATAAAATAAATCAATATCAAAAATTTGTTTTTTGCTTGTTAATTAATTACAGTTTGCAAACTCAAGAATTTCGCTGGAACTCCTAGAACCATTCACGCAAAAACTTGCAATAAAGAGTTTTTAATGAGTAGTAACCTACTACTTCATTGCACGAAGGCGTGCTTATTTTTTGGTTTAGGGAGATGGTAACCCTGATTATATGCCACACTTGCTATTATGGCATAAAACGTATCTAAGGCACCCAAAAGATTACGGTATTGACTGTCCACCTCCGATCCTTCACCGTGAAAAAAAAAGTTTTGTAAACCTCGGCGTTCTCTAAATCGGCTAAACCACTGTCAAGTCATTCTCTGATATCGATAGTTGTTCAGCAATTTGTTCAAAATATATAACTTATCTTTTAGCTCCGTAAATCTGCCGACAGACGCTCTAAATTTTTTCTTTTCTGTCTGTTTAGGCATCACAGCAGAACGTTCACGAACAACTTCTCCCTTCGCCCAGACTTTTCTAATAGCAGCCGCAATTTATACTATCGTGCGATGCTTGGTTTACTTGGAGGATCTGGCTGACTCTGACTCAACTTGGAGATTACTTCCAATCTCTGTGACTCATTCAAACTCTTGGCTTTGCCTGATATGAGATGTTAGTAGTGGCCCATAATGTAAGTTAACAACATGTGCCTTGCTAAAAAGATTAGTTAGCTTCAGACTATGCATCAATCAGTCCCCACACACTAGCCCTAATTTATCTGCATCTTCATCTTCGTTGATACAGTATAGGTAGGGGCGTAACGAGGTTAGATGGCGCCCGGGGCAAAAAACAAAGCTTGGCGTCCCCGCGGTCAAACCTGAGGTCTTTCGGAAGCAAATTTACTGTACTGAAGAAAGTACTTGTGACATTGTTGGGACTTTTCGGCGCCTCCCGCAGTAATTCGGCGCCCTCGCAGTAATTCGGCGCCCCCATCGTGATTCGGCGCCCGGAGTATTGTGCCCCCCTTGCCTCCCTCTCGTTACGCCCCTAGGCACAGGCCTTATATTACGCAACAACGCGCTTTGTATTTACAATACAAAGCATAAGTGCTAGGTTCGCGCCTACCAACCAAGTTCACACAAACTGCTCAAATACAAGCTGCGAACTTTACCTGGAGATTGCTTCTAGTTTGTCAGGACATGTGTTTTAAGTGATAAGGAACAAAAACACATCTTAATTCACTCAAAAACCATCAGCGAGCTTACGATTTGGCAAGCATGATTTGCATGAAGAGTTTATCAATATTTAATGCTATGAAAGCAATCATTACAGAAAATGTTGCGTCAGCCATGAAAAATCCGATTACACGTGGTTGAAACAAATTTTCGGGTCATAGCCAAAGATGAAAGAATCTAAAATGGCGGAAATATTCGAAACTGTTTTCGAAAGAGTAGATGGCCGGTCCGCCGCGTTTTATCCACACCCATGGATGTGACTGGCAGTGACAGAATGACAGAATGGCGCGCAGAGTTATTCGGAATGCTTTTTACACTGTCGTGAACACGTTTGTCGGTCTGTGATATTGATTTTGGAAAAGTTAACGGTCAGTTCTGGAAAGAGTTTATCGCCAGTTTGTCGTGCTTATCCAAACCGAGGATGTGACTGGTAGTGACAGATTGGCACGGAGAGATATTCGACATGCCCTTTATATTGTTATGTAAAAAGCAAAACCAATCTTCGGAAAGCCTATCTTCGACCAGTAAAAGCTGTAGTGGTCGAAAGCAAAGATCACGAAACAGAAAGCCCACTTTCGTATTTGAAAGAAATGCAAGTGAATTACTGTGACTGATCGTTATTTCAGCAGGAGGTGGAATCTCTTTGATTTGAATGGATGATTCTTTCATGCCAACACAAATAATAAAACTCTTCTCCTATAGCTATGTCAACGTGCGTAGCACTTGCTAATGTCGATCTAGTTCCAGTCGACCGATGGAAACCCTGAAATTAAAAAATGCATAAAAGAATGACGTGAACTTTTTAAGTTGTAGCATGTCAGTCTGTTGCGAAGTTCCTCAAGAATGATGACACACTTTTTGATTATCCAGAAGCAGAGGCAAAAACCAATAAAGCTCAGAATTTCGTGCAGTGAAGTATTTTTGCAAAGGTTAGTGGGCTTGATGGTAAATACGGTCAAACATTTGCATTTGATGACCCAAATGATCATTTCTTATTTTGTGCTTGAAGTGCAACACATCATTTTGGTAACTCATTTTTTGAAGTCACATTAACTTTACGTCCTGTCACTACGCGTGTGTCAGATATGGCGACAATCGCCAGACCAGGGTTGCCAAGTATTTTCCGTAGCTTATGGCCAAAATTTTGATAAAAAATGGCCAAAATGGCTGTTTTTTGGAAAATGTATGGCCAAAAATTGAACATGTTTCAACTATGGTAATTTACATATTATTAGGAGTCTTAAAATGTTCGGAAGGCAGAATATTTTCTGCCGAAAAAATCTGGTTTTGAGAAGCAAATTTTGGCCCTAAAACAGCAATTTCTGCTATGAAATTAAAATTGTGTCATACAACCAGGGACCGAGTTTATGGGGGGATGGGGGGGACATTTCCCCCCGACAAGGGGGACATAATATCTTTTNATNCCCCCCAATATTTTGTGATAAAAAATAATGTAGTTGTGCAAATTTCATGGTTACATTACTGTTGGAAACGTTCCCCAGCATAAAACCAGGGAATAAATAAGAAAAATGAACATTATCACTGGACTATCTGTGGACACAGTATACAGATTTACTATGTAAACTGAATAGTCATGATTGTTGATAATTGTGTTGGTTAATTTGAATTACCGAATCGGTGTGCATATAAACTTCGCTCAATCGCGAATGCCTGCGCTGGTCTGTAAACTACAATAAGAACACGGTTGCCACCAGGCACGTAGCCAGGGGGGGCAACGGGGGAATGTCCCCCAATTGCAAAGTCTTCAGGTTAATAAAATATTTGAAGTACTGTATAAGCCAAAGAAATATTTCAATGCAAATCAACGAAACTGCATGAAGGAACCTATCCTACTGCAGCTTTTAGTCGAATACAAACCTGTATCTGACCTTTTGTAATCAATGATCCGCAAGTAAAAACAACTGGAACAACGCTCTTCGCAGCTATTTCTGGCGCACCAGCCGTAACGGTTATGTAAGCCCTAATGGTTATGCTTCATTTCA
>JGI24021J15306_10007553_pt1 | contig 13259 bp, 13 predicted proteins | sample Ectturendosymbi1_FD_15306 | JGI IMG/M metagenome (IMG submission 15306) | reverse complement strand
CAGTATCACGAGCGGTCTGCGGCGGCCATATCCGTTTATTCTGCGGCTCGGTGTGTGTCTACTTTTGCAGCAAATGATGCAATGTCAGTGATGGCGAGTCAATGACAGCACAGCANGTGATCTGTCACCCGCGCACCGATTAACGCCGAGCACGAGGCTGCATAGGAAAACAAGCATAGGTTGACCTAGCTGGGAATCGAACCCCGTCTTCCAGATTTGGTGGCTCAACCAACTGTTCCACTTTGCTGGTTTTTGTGCGACGGTTTNAAACAAAAACTCACCCAACAAATTTTTCAGGCCCAACCGTTGTCAATGACCACTGTTTCAACCAAACGACGAAGGAAAGCTTATGTGAGAGACTATGGTGTCTGCTCTCAAGTTTTAGGCTTGTTGCACAATTGTATTTTGTCACTTCGTTTGATCAGGGGGGTGGAACCTATTTACCATCACGGGCCGCATGAGTTGTGGAATATTGCTCGGAGGCAGCAAAAACTAATTAATTTTATCTTAAAATTCTACCTTTATCTTCCAAACGAAATAAGGGGAAAAAGTCATGTCAAGGAGCGAGAGAGACTTCTCTTCACTTTGTGCTTATCACGAAGCTTCGATTTGACGCGATCTTGTGTTCTAACTCGGGTAACGAAAATTGTGACGAGGGCCATCTTAAATGTTCACGCGGGCCGCAGGTTCACCACCCTTGTGTTATATAACGGTAAAAGGTGCGAATCACCTGCGGTCCTCCCACTCCGTCACTTTGCAATCAACAAATCCTCATGATTTACAAGATCAAAACGAAAAGAAATTTCCCAGCGTGATACTCGTGATTCTGCCGCTAAGAACAAGAACTTTTTTCGCTGTTACGTAAAAAGTTCTTACGCTTCATCGAAATTACGCGACATCGCCAACAAATGGGAGATTGCAGACAAATCGTTCTCTCTTCTGAGTTGTCGTTCTTGCAAGCGAAGCTTCACCGCCATCTCGTGTCGTCGTCTCTCGGCTTCCACCCTGCTCAAAAATCCAGTGCAGTCAAGAACAAACACTTTCTTTTCGTTTGCGTTTCTTGAGAATGGGACATACTGGCAAATTTGACGCAAGTCAAAAATCAACGCAATTGACGTAACGCGTTCATCATTTACCAAAACGAGCAAAAATTTCATTTGATTCAACGAAGTTTCATCGTAAACGCTTGAAGCGGATTCATTTGTTGTGCGCAAAAATCTTATAACGGATGTCGCAGAGGAACCAAAGTAATCGACCAGTGCGCCATTCCACCTGTCTTTTTCTCGCTGCAGTTCTCGCATCAAAGCGTCCATCTCAGCCTGCTGGTCCATAGCCAAGCCCTCCAGAACATTGCGTCTCCTCTTTTTCTCTCTTGCTTCAAATGCAGCTCCTTCCTTCTGGAATAGATCCTCCGCCTCGCCTTTTGACATTCCTGCAAAAAGCGGACGAGTTCCATGTAACTGCGTGTCAAGAAAAGATCCATAATCAGACAATCAGATGACAACATGGAGAAAAAAACATGAAAAAGGCTCGCAAGATTCACTTTGCGCGTGAACAACGTTCTCTCGCAGTATGTCCCTGCGTGCGCGAAAAGTGTTGGATCATTGGATTGAACTGCTTGGACCTTATAAGATGATGACACGAGGTTCTGGGTGAAACAGATGTCTTGATCGCCACGTTGAAAGTATTCCGCGTTGTTTCACTAAGTTCTGCCCGGACTTGCAGCGTCAGGGGGAACAAATAGCCAGTCCAACATTTTGGGAGGGGCCAAACATTTTGACTTCCATGGAGGAACAATATTTTGTTTGCGAAACCGCCTCTCTAAGCACAAAACGACACGCTTTGCTAGAAATTTGGGGGCATGGCTCTTTGCACCCCGCTGGCTGCGCCTATGCAAGTGGTGAATGAGTAACAATGGTGAGGGGTTGGGGGTAGGATTTGCGGCCGATGAATTCGTTACCAAGGCGCAAAGGTGGGTCCAGTCTTCCCTTTAGGGGGTAGTTGTCCGGAAAATGAACACCAGATAAACTACAACGTCCACAGCACATTGTGAGACAGAAGACCTTGTGTAGCAGCAGGTAAAGCGTGTTGGAAAGGTGCACAATTTCGAAGGTTGTTTGGAAGGAAATTCTATCAGCGGCACACTCCCCAACGACTAATCACAACTTGTGTTATCGCTGCCCTTTAACATCCTTCAAGCGTCCGAGATTTTCCTGCAGAGCAAGTTACAACTACTTAAAGAGTAACGCTGGTAGTCTTGCGATCGGAAAGCCCGAGCGGCAAGTGCGCAAAGCTTCACACTGTGGCAGCAAGCAACAATAGAGTTCACATGCCATGATCACTCTATTCTTGCTTGTTCGCGCCACATGTATATGGGTGTTGTTCTTCGCGCACATCCCGTTCGTGGTGAATCACGCATTCAACGCAATGCCACCGGAAAGGTTGCAACAGTAGACAGCCATGCCACGTGCGATAAACAGAACTAATATGGACATAATCAACGTCAGAGTGCGGCAGGCCCTCCCACACAAACAAAGACGTACGTCGATGACGTGGGTGCCCGAGGAACTGCAATCCGAATATTTTATGTCCGAAAATAAGACTTACGTTATAAGAAAACCGGTGTTTGACAAACAGTTATTTTCCTCAATTAAGAAATCCCACCTTCCTTTGTCCGTTCTTTGAACCTTCTTTCTCGCTCGGCGAGATCGTTTTTCCTGCGCTCGTTCACGTCGCCTAGCAACGGCGCCAAAAGACGATTCTTTTGCTCTTCGGTCAGTCCGTCTCCTAGCAACTGCAATGCGTCGTCGTAGCGACCAGCATCCATAAGTTCCTTAACCTGGGCTGACAGGTTGTCAATCTTTCCTTCACGCTCGTCCTGCGACATGCCACTCCAAGCTTTCTCTCCAACCTGCACGTGATTTCGATGACGTGTCACGTGATTTCAATGACGTGTCACGTGTGTTCAGGCGCGAATGTACACTTTTTCGTGGATGAATGCGTTTATACAAAATCTGGAAAAACGCTAATTTTTTCCGATGTTTCTAAAATAGGAAGGATGGTTATGGCTAGAGTGGTTCATGACCTTTTCTCTACCACGCCTCCCTCAAGCAATTGTCCTTTGTTTTAAGTCCCTTGGCTTTGAATAAGTAAATTGGACGGAACGATTTCCCATTCAAAAACTTTCCATGTTAGAGTGCGTAAGATCTCGAGCCCCCCTGAAAATATATTGACGTCACCTGGGGAGGCGTACCCCCCGGTTAAGAACCACGGGGCTAAAGGCGTTGGTATCAAATCAAAAGATGGTGCTTCACCTTCGTTCAAAAGACTCAAATGATAGGCTCTAAAAACAAGACGCAGAAACTGTAGCCAAACAAACGCCATATATCAAGCACCAAGTGCGATAATCGTATGCACAAAATACGGTAGCATTTATTCCATTTCGTGCCATAACAAAAAATCGCTTTACCTTGAGTGGGAGGACCGTGGCAGCTAAAGCGTCGATTATGGCGTCAAACTTTCCATGAGCCGCGTCTATGACGTCATCATCGTCGCTGCCAGGGAATGTTTCGCGAAGGACAGTGTCAGGAATGTTTTCCGATTTTTCGGATTTGATCATTGCAATTATCCTCTCTTGTTCCTTTATTAGGTCAGCGTTTGACTGAAAAATAAAAAAGAAGAAATAATTGTTGAACGAAAACTTAAAAGGCTTGTTCAGGCTTTGTTGCCAACATTTGGCCAAAGGAAGAAAAAATATCAAACACTATTTCGGTGGAAACTAACTTTGTGGTGGTCAATACAGTTCATGCTCAAACAGGCCCGTAGCCCAGTTTTAAGGTTTGAGCGGGGGGGAAAAATACATTTTTGTGGGGGTAATAATTTTGTTTTTACTATATGTTAATAAGTTTTTAAAAATTTTCTGGGCACAACAAAATTTGGGAGGGGAACTGCCCACGAATGCCCCCTTGTGGCTGCGGGTTTGTGGTCAAAAGAGATACAACAGATTTATCCGTATTCGCATCCGCCAAACACCATCTCAAAACTTGCGTCAATTTAAACAAACGTGCAATTCACCATATCGGGGATTTTTTTGGACAGCGCCATTTCGCAGACGTCTTGAGTGTCCTGCAACTCGGCCATCAAAACGATGTCAAGTGACTCGCGCGTGCGTAGCGCCCCCTCGCGGTGGGCGATCCCGAGTTGGCGTTGAAGTGCAGCGTGCTTCAGTGTTTGATAATGGTCTTGCAGGGAAGCTGAAGGAAGAAGCCGCAAAAAGTAAATGTAAGCGGTCGATTTCGGTAAAACTCATAAAAAATCAATTCGGAGACATAACTCACCGACACCAGTCCCAATAATCGATCGATACTTCGACAAATTCTCCCTGACTTGTTGAACATTGACCTTGCCCAGCAGCGTTGTGGGGTCAGAGCCATCTTCCAGCAGTTTGACCAGCCATTCCCTCTCCCAAGTGTGCAACAAATGAACTTTTCTCAGCACGGCTTCCTGTTTCAGCCCAAAAGCGATAATACAATGTTAACGTCAGCAGGTGACACGCAAAACCTGTCAGATTTGGAAAATATCGATGGTGCGTCGAACACTCTTTCCAAACGCTGACAAAGAGCGCATAAGCTTTGGGCGACGCCTGGTGAGCAATGACGATCTAATGCAAACATAAAACAATGGCTGACGAAAACGTCAAGAAGTTTCGTTAAAAGTCTCGTTGCGTATTATTACGTGAAATCGATTTCCTAATAAAAAAACTTTGCAGATCGATTCCTTGCTTATCTCCCTTGTGGCGAGCAGTTATTTGAATAGTGCATTTATTCGAAAGCAAGCAAAGCGGAGATATGCAACGGTAATCAACAAATTTTGTGAAGTAATAAACGTTTGGAGCAACATAATAAAGTATCACACCGAAGGCGATAAATCCGTCCAAAAATAAATGTGCATTGAATAAGGCAGATCCAATTGAAAAATACGTTTTTACCACGGTTTTTATTGTAACTAAATTTAACCCCCTTAATTGTCCACGTAAATATCGTTCACACAACCCAATGGCTACTGTAGAGGTTCTGGCTCTGTAAGACCATTAGAAAATCTGTAATCATCGCAGGTCTCACACAAAGGGTCACTTGCGAATGAACTGTCATTGTCCCGGCGTTGCAGTGCAACTAACACTACTTCCGTCTTGGGGTCTAAGATCCACGATCTCCTCATTGGCAAGCACGCGAGAAGCGCATAGGTTAACACACGCTGTCTGCACGGTTACGGGAAGCAATGCATCATGCTGTGTTTTAAAGTTCACACTCTCATGTTGCTTTGTAGCTGTACTGGTATTTTAATTGTGTAATAGTCAAAAAGCGGCGAGCAAGCACAAAACAATGTTTCATCTCGTCTATCAACAAAGCTCCACCTCCAACGCATCCCGATCGTCGCTTCGGAGGATATCCGCATCTTCCTCAGAAATCGTAAACAATCCACCTCTTCTTCTCTTCAGCTCTTCCAGTCTCTTGCGCGCCACCTCGCGCTGGCGCTCGCGGTCACTTTTCAATCTTACAAAAAATTGACGCATGGAACGAGGTTTAAATCCTGAGGTAGTGTAATTACTTGTTGTTCCCTATAAGCTTACATTACTTGCAATGCTCCGCTTCATTCGGGTTTCTCCCGGATCAGTGTTTCTCGACATGGGACCCAGGCCCCACCGGTGGAGCGTAGAAATATCTTGGAAGGCATGCCAGNCCAGATTTCATGAATCAGNNTGTGATTTTTCATAACTTTGTACTTCCATGCTGATCAGGCAAACGCAGTGCAAATATTTGTTTGTAAATAAAAGGAAAGTTACGATCAAAACAAAAACTAAAGTATTGCCATGTTAATGTCTTTTTTGCCAGTGAAACCCCTTTCTTCCTTCAGTGAAATAGTACGAAAACAGAAATTGTTTTGGCAGTGTAGTAAACATGTCTTGTGCATTAGCTAATACTGGTGGACCGCGCGATTACTTCAAATCAGATGGGTGTGGGGTAATAAATGTTGATAAATACTTCCTAAGACGAAGAGGTATATAATTGTTTCGGATGGAGGTCATTCCGGGGTTTAATTCCGTTGCAAGGAGATGTCAAACGAAACAACTATCAACTGCAAATTATCAAAGGAAGATTTTCGCGATCATGGCGGGAAATCCACAAGCACCGGATCTCATGATTGTTGAAATAATGTAAATACAGGGTGGAATATGACGTTGTCAGTCAATNGTTACACAATCNTTCACGTGAAACTAATTTTAAGCGGATAATAAGATGTCTNTACCCAGTGGATGANACTGCTACTGACTGCAGNTAAGTGAGTTTTTCACAAGTGTAGAGAATCCTTGGAGCCTTGGTTGTTGCGTCACAAAACATGTATTACCACATTTTCGCGCTCAAATGATCGCAAACAACATGACATGCATCAGTGCGGAACCGAGATGCTGCATAATTCCCACTCGTTGATCAACGCAGAAAACAAAATTGAACAGTATCAGTTTTTTCAAACCTTAAAAACCAATACAATCTACGGTCGCGTCGCATACGATGCGAGCTGCAGTATTTGGGACGAAGATCTTGATCACATATACTGTACGTCACTCACCTTTCGCTTTCTTTTGCTTCACGCTCGATCAACCCGCTGACGAGGGCTGCTGCGTCATAACGCTCTTCTTCCTGCGCACGCAAGCGTGACTGCCGCAACCTCACCAGCGCCGCTTGGCGGTCTTTTTCACTGAGGTACCTGCGCAGGCGCACAAACCAAATACAGCGTTGGTGTCTGAAGCAAACTATTTCAAAAGTCATTGAGCCATTCCCACGCAGCTTCATATGGAACGCCCGCAAGGGACAGATTTATCTGAGACTTGTTTTTTTTCAAAAATAATCACAAAATAAGAAAATGCTCCTGTTCCAGCTTGACGGAAATGCCTCGAAGAACGAAAAAACAGACATTTCGAAGAAAAATAATCTTTAAAAAATACCTCGAAGAAACTACGTGCATGAAAACGCTGCTAATGTATCAAAGTTCAAAGAAGGTCCATATTGAAAGTTTGTTTTTACAGGCGTGAGTGTGTGCTTGTGGAATTCCATTTCAGTCTGGTCAAATTAAACAATGACAGATTACGACTAAACCATTTCCCGGGAATACCCAAAATTACTCTAAACCGTTCAAGAGAAAGCAAATTCGTTGATGTGATTTTGAAAAAATATATATTTGCTAAATATCGTTTTGAAAAAATATATATTTGCTAAATTACTACCTTGAACCACGGAGACAACCATGGACATTCAACGTTAATGAAATGATACGAACATACAGACATTACCAATACCAGATCATTATCACATAATACACACATGCAACAAGTATCAATGGCACTACAATATTACGCTTCTGCAGAAATAAAAATTGGTGTAATACCTATTGTTTCTCCCAGAATAAAGCACGGGGAAAATGTGCATCTGTCTGAAGTTGAAATAAATGATACTTACAATGCGTAAACGCATAAAGCATTCGTGCCTGCAGTATATTGGGAAGAGATCCTTACAGATTTTGTTTGACTTGTCTTAGGATTCTACCAACAAGCTGGTTCGTTTATTGTATTTGTCGAATTGAAGGAAACCTTTCATCTGTTATCGACCAAACCACAAATATATTTGAGTCATTAGCCTAGAATTGCTTTTTTCGCATCAGAAATATTCTCTTAGTGTTCTTACTGCAAAGCAAAGTCTTGTTCCTTGAAGGTTGCCACTTGTGCTGGCTTTTACTACGAGAGACGTTTTCGACCAGGCAACACGATTTTCATGGTTGTCATGGGAATAGTTGAAACGAAACATTTAGCACAATATGTCGATTTCTTGCATAAATTTTGCGAATGATGCCTCGAGGCGAATAAATTAATTGATTACGGATAATGCTATGAAAGGAAGATATTCTAAATTACCTGTGACATACTGCAGCATTTTTAAAACATGAAATGCTGTAATGCCAAACCAGCACTGAGGATAAAGTCTGCAAACGAATCATGTATATTTCCTGCAGATGTCAACATTCACGATCGGCCATGCAAAGTAGTTAATGAGCTATTAGTAGCAAAAACGTCCGTCTACTCCGCTGTCTTTGTGATAAAGCACACCGCGATGAGACAATCGAAAACAAACGAATCAAATTCCTCCCCACATGTCATCCTGTCCACTGAGCATCCTCATCAAGGCGTCCCTCTCTTCTTCAAATCGAGAGTTGAGATCGACAAGAGGATTGCTCCCTCCATCGACCTCAGTCGTTGTGAAGTCATCGTCGTCATCAATGTTTTCACCTGTGACGCAACAAAACAAGACCACGTGACATTTAGTCATTCCATCAACCATGTAAAAAAACACGGTGGTCGCCAGGAAGTCCGGAGCAATGGAATAATACAATCATCTTTTTCGAAACGAAGGTAACTGTGGGATACTGACAGCAATCATGTACGTTGGCTCCACATAATTCATGGCCACTAAGTCATTTTGAATTTTACGTGGTTTGCATCAGCTTTGATATCTGTACCAAAGATTTTACTGGATTTGGAGTTGAGCGACTCGAACTTAATTATCGACTGAAATAGTCCACAATAGATTGCCTTCGGGAACAACGTGCTGATAAATCGAGGTTTGATCAAGTTTCTGATAACTGCTCATTGGGATGAAAATGTTGGTTTGCCAACAATTTGCGAAAAAAATTAAAAAGCAGACTCAGAAGCGTGACTCGATAATCACTTCCTGCTAAAAATGCCAGGATGAGAGTCAACAACAATTAAAGTTATCCACAAAAATGTCAGTTTTGAAAAATATCCAAAAAATGTGTAAAATCAACGCAACAAAATGCAAGCAAATTTAAGCAGTTTGCAATTGTAGATGGCTATCATCGCAAACAGTACCTCGTTTTCTCGCTTCCATCCTCGCTTTCAACTTCATCTCGTACTCTTCTCGACTCTGACCCATCAGCTTTTTGTAACGGGCGTCGTTTTCGAACGCGTCGCCTAGCAACCGTGCCAATTCGTCCATGTTGCCTGGAGTTAGAAATTGAAATAAATTTCAGTTTTTTGCCTTAGTTTTTTCCACTGCTTACCAAGTATGTCTAACTACTTTTGTCTGAACAAAGTTTTTTGCACTCCAAAAGGCTGATCACCCACTTTTGTATTTGTAATCATCTCTTTGCACACCTTTATTTCAAACACCGATAAACGGCAAAGTGGACGTCCTTCTAACTTCTAACAGCGACAGTTGTTCATCGTCATCAGAAACAAAAACGTTTAAACATCCCGAGCACGACACGCTCACCTTCTTTTCTCAACTTCCTCTCTTTCATCTTCATCTCCATTAGTTTCTTTTGTCTCTCCTTTTCACTCATTCGCTTCCACTCATCTTCTCCAAATTGCCGCATGAGGGCCTCCGCGAGCACTTTGTCTCTCAGAGCCTCATACTTGTCGTTCAAGGCCTGAAGAAATAATGGGAAAAAACAGATCGCGATGTGAGCCTAGATTTGCACACATATCTTAATCATCAGGGCATAAATACGTTTCAGTCATTTGCCATGAATAATAACAATGTGCGCGACGTGCTACAGCCCAAAAATAAATTTCCATAACAGTTGCTGTCTCACAACATGTACGTTTGCAAGAGAATGCCATCACACCCTACACGTTGCACTTCTTCTCTCACCTGAAGTAAATGAGCATCATCAGCCAGGCCCTCGTATCTGCACAGGATGCTGAATATATTCTCACAACGGTCCAAGCGACCTTGTATCTCATTCTCGGCGCTGCTCAGAAATCTATCACCACTCTGCAAGCAAATAACTCGGGTTCTTTTTCCAGAAACAATTTCCACCAAACAGGATCGTGCAGATGTGCTGACTTATTAAATCTATGATTTTCGGAAAAAGCGAGGCCGCTGTTGAAATCGTCTTTCGAACTTGCAGACAGACAAATTGCACCCCGTTGACTCTATTTTGTTAATGTCCTGTCAAAATNTGACCGATAATAGCTGTTACTAAAAGAACAGCANTTGCAGGTGATGGCGCGCCACTGAAAGNTGGAACCAAAATGAGNCCACGCNCCNTCTTTNCCCCCTTTANCACTCAAAGTGCAAATGCTACAACAAGCAAAACGAAAGTTAGGATTCTCTCAACATTTTCCATGCGTACGCTCCGCTCCGTCCGGAGAACCTGCACTGAGACCATAAGTGTTTCAAAATACATGGGTTGGTGCAACCGGTTTATTCAGTGCTTCAAACACAGGAGAGCACTTCGTATGAAAACCACGAATGACCGAGTTTATGTCTTTGAACATGCGATGACGTCACCTTCCATTAAAGTTCACATCATAACGAAGCGTGCGTCATCATAAGATGTGTGACATTCTAAGACATGGGGCAGCAAAGGATTATGTGACATAATGAGATTTTAGTTGTTGCTGGCGATGAATTGAGAAGACGGGGGATGATTAGACTGGAAATAAATAAATATCTCTGACATTAAAAGAAAATTACGTTTGATGCACGAACCTCCCAAATATGACTGAACCATCTGATCCCGTCCTTGTGCTGTTCTTCTTGCAAGTCAGCGAGTAAAGAAATTCCCACATCCTCGTCTGTTGCCCGACCACCGATTTGCCTCAAGATGTCCTGGCGGCAAATGTGCTTGATCGCAGTCGCCTCCTCCAACAGACTCATCAAATCCTCTTTTCCGTCTGAAACAGTAGTTGTTTATCACCGGACCTTGATCACAGCGTCGGTTTACTGTCGTTTACAGGGGCTGAAACGTTGCTTTATGTCTTTCTCGTCATTGTGCAGAGTCTAACGTTACGATGAAGCCAAACACTGTCACTTTACTCCCTGAGATAGGCCTCAGATGTTCTAGTTACCTCTGTGACTCATCAAAAGCTATTTTCACGCTGTGTTGCACAAGATATTAAACGTATCTTCGAAGAAAGAAAAGGTAATTGATTGATGACTCCCTTCAGTGTAAGACCTTCTCGCGATCAAAGCTAGACCCCCCATCACCATAAAAATCTGAACAGGTATTTTTCTGACCGCATTTAAACACCAACCATTATAAAAACAACGCAACACTTCAACATTCACTTAAAGTGTTTGAAAGCCAGACAACCAAGCTGCGCAAACTTAAACACAAAAACAGCATTTAGTAGTCGATATTATCGAGTAAAATCGGAAAAAAAGTTTTTAAAAACCCAGACCGTTTGTCGTAATATCCAACTGGCGACGCTTTGCGTTGATTTCAGCCAATCGCTTCACGCGCTCGTCTGACGTCATGGTAGCAGCAGCTTCACGAAGCTCCTGCGCGGTGACGTCAGTTATGAGGTCACGAAACCGTATCCATTCGAGCGGATAACTTCCAAGAAGCTGTCTCAAAGCAGCCGCAGCGTTCGGTCGTTCCACGTCTGCGTCAGTATCATCGTGACATTAAAACGAACGTTCTCAAGAGATGCAATCAATAAAACTATTTACCTTCGCCATTAAATTCGCAAGTGCTGAAACATGCCGTTATGTTTTTCAAACTCTGTCGCCAAACCTACAACCACAGACTCTCACCGGCAATCCAGGGTCTTTCTAACACATCGGCAAAACAGTCTTTCATTCCACAAATATTACCTGCATGGATTTCCACGTTCATACAAAACGAACAAAAAGCAAAATCATTTGGTATTTTTAAGAACTCCATTTCTCATTCAGCGTTGTTAAAAAAGACACCCTAAAAACGTTGAACCGTGAAACATCGCAAAACAGTAACTGTGGGAAATTGTAAATTTACACTGAAGACACAAACTGACAGCAGTATCACTTTCAAAAAGAACACGGAGTACTTGCATGACATACAAATTATTACAAGTCATTTCTGAAAATACTGCACCCCCCCCCGCGGACACCCACCGCCTAAAACAGGGGTGGGGGACCTATTTGCTGTCACGGGACGCATGAATTGTGGAATATCGCTGGCGGGCCGAAAAAATTAATTCGTTTTTCTTAAACTTCTGCCTTTATCTTCAAAGGAAAGTGAGGAGAAAAAACTATGTCAAGGAGCGAGAGAGACTTCTTTTGACTTACTGTTCACATGTCTGCTTGTCAAGGAGTTTCGTTTTGACGCGATGTTGTGTTCCAACTTGAGCAACGAAAAGTCTGATGCGGGCCATGTTAAATGTTCACGCTGGCCGCATTTGGCCAATGGGCCGCAGGTTCCCCACCCCTGGCCTAACACATATGAACAACCTCCAGCCAAGAATCTATTTGAATAGTGCTGATGATGCCTACTTCGTAAGCGAACTATATACTCAGTGAGATCTTAGTGTCTGATTCTTTGCTGGCAAAGGATATCTTTCGATAGAAATCCTCCAACCACATTCGAGTCTCCTTTCAACAGACAACCCGAATACAGTCATCACACAAACAATGCCAGAAGTGAGGAAATAACAGTTTTCTCCACTCAAGCATATAAAGCAAAAGCATCCATTTTGAACTACAGTTGCCAAATCAAAGATAAATTACAAATCGCCAAAAGGCAAATCCTATATAAAAAAAAACAAACAGCAACAAAAAATACCGCACCGCAAAAAACGCAGGAGAAAAAACTAGCATCTTTCTCCAATCTTCATCACGAAAATTATAGGAGATGAAACATCACCATCAAAGCAACAAAAAAACACTTCAAATAAACAAAAAGTGCCAGCATATAAGATTGTTGATTTGAAATAATTTCAAAGAGTAATGAAAACAACGATAAAAGACATTTTTGAAAGTTTGGCATCTATTACATTGAAAACACGTTACTTAAAAAGCATTTGGAACAATAAACCATTTTGACAAAAAGCAATTAAAAATGCAAGGTAAAGAAAGTCTTTATCATTTTTAAACACTTCTAACATTGACTCCTGCAGTCGCAAGGAAAATTCAAGTGTTCATGCGGCCAACCAGGCCTGCGTCCTATTCGAGGTTCACTTGCAGCATCCCCTACTTTCTATTGACAGTGTCAGGGTGCGATGTCGAAACAATCCAGCGTTACTCGGTCATATGCTGTGAGTGTATCGTCACTGTCTTTCGGCAAATGACGTGCACTACTCGTGAACATCGCTATACGGGTCGGGTCGGATGGAAACCAGGGCTGTGGAGTCGGAGTCGTGGAGTCGGAAGGATTTTCAACCTGAGGAGTCGGAGTCGCAGAAAATTTTAACGACTCCAACTCCG
>JGI24021J15306_10007552_pt1 | contig 13261 bp, 9 predicted proteins | sample Ectturendosymbi1_FD_15306 | JGI IMG/M metagenome (IMG submission 15306) | reverse complement strand
ATGAAGTCAACAGCAAAACAGGAACATAATTTAAACTTCAAAAGGAACAGTTACATCCCCAAAATGTCTGTGGATCCTTGCCCCGTGGGGTCCACAACAGTGACTAGCTCTGAATCAGATATAGACCTGCTTTGTTTACAAAGATTGCTGTTCTTTCTTTATTAGCTAAGCCACTTGTTGAGATGAAGCAAAGGTGGACAATGAATGGCTGGTCAAAGTAAGCAATTGAATGACATAACAGATTGCTATATCACGCCGTGGGTGTGAGCGATGGAGCGGGTGTTGGACAAGAAAATAGGTGGCAAAAACAAGAAGAATTTGTTGTTGAGAGTGTTGTCAGTTTAAGCGTAAACGTTTGGCAGTGTTGCGGACAAGTTGGAGGCTGGGATTCAGTTATTTTGCAAAATAGTATGAATAATTGCTTGTGGATTGCAACGATGAACATTCATAAAAGGAATGACGATTGAGTTTCAGTATTTTGAAACTTTTGGTTTTATTGAAAATGCTGAAAATACATCTGTAAAAATTCAGCGATGTTGCTGGTCATGGAACCTTGGCAATGTTGCAAACAGGTTGATGGCTGGGAGTTAGTAATTTGCAAAATATTAATGACTGCTTGTAGGTTGCAACGATGCGTGATCGTAAGTATGCAGCCGCAGAAGCATTGTAGGATTTAAAAAAAATGGACGCAGAAGAGAGACGCGCTGTCATTACGTGTACTGCGGTGTGGTCCTGTGTATGGTGCATTGTTTCAAACGCAACCATCTCCACGCTCAGGTCAGTTATTCAACATCTGCCTTTTCAATACAGTTTCGTTGCACCCACCTTTGGGTTTCTTCCAACGTACGTTTCGACGGTTTCCTTTAGTAAAGCTTAGGCTACACCAAAATCCGCAAAACGCAGCTTGGCTCCCAACCAGTGGCGACATTCAAAGAGAGGGGCATCAAAAAGTCTTCATATGTTTAAAATATTGCAGATTCTCTGGTGTTGACAATTATTGGCCATGTCAGAAAAGTGGTTACCTTTTCTAGGCCAAGAAATTGACTGTTTTTGTTGATCAAGCTACGTATAAATAATTTGAAAGAAGAGCAATAAAAACCCACCTGTTTCTCAAGTTTGATGGCGGTCCAAGTTGAAATAACGTCAAAATTCAGGCTAATTTCCAATACTTTTCAGAAAATTAGAGAGCCATGCCAGCAGTGTCTCCAGCTAAGTGAATGAATTAATGAGTTCAGTGAGGTTGTTTATAATTAATCGTTAGCTGGCGTTGAGTTTTAGCAAGTTCTTGTCATTTGTGCAGTAAGTTTTGATGCTTCAGCGTTTGCATGTATTGAGCTAGACGTTTTGGTTTTGTTTTATTTGTCACGGTTGGGTCTGCGCGTTTTTTTTCATTGCGGTCTTGACGTTGTTTACTTTCTCGGACCTTGTGTTGGCCTTTCAAAGTTTCACACCTGTTAGCATTGCTTGCAGATGATAGGACTGACGACGCGTAGTGTTACGTGAAATCGATTTCCTATTAAAAATTTGTGATTGATTCCTTGCTTCTTTCACTTGTGGAGTGAAGTTACATGAGTTAGTCATAAGATCTTTGGCTCCAGCATCGTTGATTTTAGGATTATAGTTGGTCCTCGATGTGTTCATCCAAAATCTGAGGTCTAAAGCGGTTCTTGGTTTATGTCATGTATGAGAATGTTGATTCACAGCAGTATGTTGTACAAAAACAAGGAAACATTTGTCGAGCGTGCTGGCGAAGGCGTGGATATCCCACAGCATTTTTACACTTCAATCGAATCCTTTTCGGTGTCGAATGAAGATTTCAGAATGCTGCCTTCTGATAGCTCAATCCACTCCGTTTTCAAATGATCAGGCGCTTGATTGACATCCACCAGGTGTGGGCGATAAGCCAGTTGTAAGTTGAAACTGGTTTTCAAATCTTTGAATCTTTCGGTGTACTCTCCACTCAGCAAATCTGCGACTTGAGAGTGAGGCGCAGAAGAACAGACTCCTAACCATGTTGTCCTTCACTGTCCAATCCGCCCACCTCCCTGTGGAGTGCATGTTCTGGCGGTTCTGGATTACGAGACAATCGAATGTCTTCTCAACACCTGCGCCGAGATCATGTGTGGCATAGCAGTGGGTTGAAAGAACTGTTCAAACGATTACGAAGAAGCTAATCTAGAACCGATAATCAATCCTTCATATTGCACTCTGCTGCTTTTGCCAGTAGTAAAAATGGTCTGATAAAATTTTCACCTGGCAGAGATCAGTTTTACTCAAATCAGTTTTCTTCGATACGCCGGGATTTTTGCCACATCTCATATATAGATTTCGTTCCACCTTGCAGAGGAATGTTAAGCTGATTTTGTTTCGACATTATGTCACACAAAAAAGCAGCATTTCTTTAAAAGAATTTCTGACGTTTTACAAAGCGAATTCCGGTCTTCGCAAAATTATAAAATTCGCTTTTGCGAAGACAGACCTTTTTTCAAACACTTGCTCCTGCGGCAACCAATGCACATTTGCATGTTCGGTAGGTCTACGATGAATACCTCATCATCAAACTGGAGTATTTTACGAAATTGTCCATTGTTGGTGTTGCATTGCTTTCGCTCAAATGTAGCTCACTGTGACTATCCTTCCATTCAGTGTATCACTCAGCAAAGGTTTAGCGCATAGGCTTTGCTGATGCAGAATGAAATAAAAGAGACCAACATAAAGCTTGGAGTTTCAGGCTGATATTTTTGTGTGCGATTTTGGGTCTTCATATTCATCCTTCGGTGGCTGTACAAGGTTTGAGCTCAGGCTATTACGCTGGGGCGCACGGTTCTGGGTTAGACCCGAATATTGAGTGTGACAAAAAATGGTAAGAACTAGAAACCAAAACAAAATACATTTGTAAGCGAACAAACAGTTAGAGCAACCGCGCAAACTCCTCGAAAAAGCCGGATTTACCCCGACCACCAGGATCAGGTGGGAAGTCACAGGTTTTGTGATTTTCAAGCTTTTGATTAACGTCTTGACATCTGCCTTTCGTGGTGCATTTCTCCGAGTTGAACACAGCCAAACAACATATTTGTGTTGTGGGTACAGAAGTGCAATCTCCACCATACAGTACATGTGTTCCTCAAGTGAAAACTTGATATATCATGGTTGAAAACTGGATACATCATTGGGTGTCACGGGGTAAAAGATATACCATAGGTTTTGGTTTTTGACTTGCTTTTCGATCCAACGCACGTGCCCAACAGAATCTGATAATTCCCTTTCGCGGATAGTAATTCTATATATCCCGCCGAACGTTCCTTTTACGAGCTATGCCAAAAACTTTTTTTTTTTTTGAGATTCTACTCACCAATTTTATTTTGCCAATTTTCATCATCAGCTGAGACAAAAGATTTTGTTGCAATACTCACAAAACTTTGTTCGATATCTTCTTGAAGAACGTTTTATGTTGTAAATCATCTTGAACAAGTCAGTGTGATATTAAAATTTGGTTTTACGGCAGCCGAGACTACTTGTCCTGTAACGTGTCAACAGTCAGTGCAGACTGACACCCCAACAGACTACCTCAGTGTTAATAACGTGACAGAAATCCGCTAGTAGCATCTCGCAACAACTTCTGCTGTGCCTTTGTGATAATAAATTTGAAACCCATCAATGATCACTGGATGAAAAGCTACAGCAGTGTAAACAGGTTTGTCAAATTATAATCATTGAAATGTAACTGGTACTTCTTATAATGCCGCATGTAAGCTTTTGCTTGTGAGTTGTCGCGTGTTTCAAGATGTGGATTTTTTGTATGGGCAAAATTTTAAGTCTTAAAAATCATAATATCCTCGGGGTACTGTATTGCATCTGAGCATTTGACATAAAAATACTTCTCATATGTCAGGCGTCTGCCAAGCAATACTGAAGAGCTACTAAAACCCTGCGCTGCTTGTGTTGTTTCTACCGAACAGGTCTCCCTAGCAAAAAATTGTAAAAAGCGAAGCCGGATCTGCTCGGCACACGTACGTAGTGTTGACTCTCAGAACCAAAAAATTCAAAACCAGCCTCTTCATAACCCACATGAAGCGTAAATGTGAATTAGTTACAGCTCTGCAACCTTCAAGACTGAAAGGAGCATCTGTCATTTCCTGAAACAACAGAAAGTAGAGAAAAACATGATGGAAAAATATCCTTACTGATCTAGCAAACTTACTTTCATTCTCACTGCACCGTTTAAGAACCTAATTCATAATGGGCTTCTTAACAAACCGAGCAGCCAACGGTTACTCCTTTAATTACGTCAAACACAAACAGTATTTTTTATTTCATTTTGCTGGAACAGACTGGAACTTGGAAGTCTTGCATCCAAAGTGGCTTAGGAACCAGTTCCGCAGCAGCCTATGATTTAAATAAAACCGCACAGCACATTTCCAGGTTTGTTGATGATGGAAACAGTACTGGTCATAAACGTCCAAGATGGTTCATTTAAAATAAATCATTGGTTTTTGTGTTACTGTTTGTTTTCCTCTATTAATTTCTAGTTTTGCATCCTGGAAATTTACTCAGATTGAATGGCTTCTATACCGAGTTCTAGAATGAACTCCGAAATTCTGATTGTATGTTGCACAGGGACATAAAAGTTTGAAGTGCCTTTTCTGGAAGACTTACCAACTCGAAGGTTATTACACTGTTTGAGGCGTGTTACATACATGGCAACACTACAATTTTGGCTCAAAAAGAGTCTAGACCAGATGACAAAGCAGCATAATTCAACAGAGTAGACGTTTAGCGAACATAAATAGTTACTTTGCAACGAAACGAAGTCAGCACACTCCCATGACTCGGCTGCACCCTGGCACGTTAGTCCTACCCACGACTAATTTTAGAATATAAACGTAAGATTAAACTTTGCTTCATGTAAGAAGGCCAGCTTGTCTTTGCATGAAAACTGCTGGTCAGATTCAGAGGTGGGCAGTATAGTGAGCTACTAACATAGCGAGCTACTCTAGACAGCTAATTTTCCAGTAGCGATAGCGGTATAGCGCTGTTATTTTTTAAAAGAATGGGCGAGATAGCGAGCTTTTACTACTTCACCGCCATTCGCTACTTTGAAATAAGTGGTGGACAAAGGAGAAAAATGCGCAAGACTTCTTCCGTCCGACATTGGCAGTAACTGCTACTCTCGTTATTTTGCGCTGATTTTGGATGATTCGGTTGAGGTAAGCCACCAGTGATCCAATACTTAGCAGCAGATCCAACACCTTGTTTCATGTGCACCGACGACTTTGTTTTCAAGTGTTTTAGAATTGGACAGTCTTTGCAACTTGAGTTGACTGTCGTGTATTTGACTGTGTATTGTAACTGTTTAAAAACACTGCTTTGAAAACTTCGTTTTAAACCACAATCAACCAATAAAATAGCTCTTCTGGTTGAAAACTTAAGAATTCATCATTACGCAGTAATGTTTTGAAATCAACTGCAGCGGTTCTTATTCCAGATATCATGCTTTTAAAAAAATGGATTAAATAGTGATTTGGAAAAGCATATATAGGCAAAGTGACACACGCGAAAATTAAAACAATAAGTGATAAAGATTTAAATGTGTTGCTGTGTAGAAATATATAGTTTAAACAGCTCGTCTACAACAAGCAGACTAATTTTTTTCACATATGCTAATTTATAGCAAATTGATGCTAAATAAAAACACTGTTCAAAAAATCGGTCAGTTATTCCTAAAAATCTCTGAAAAAATAAACTTTTCAGTTTATTAAGAATCGACAACAATTACGTGCATTGCTTACCATCTTTGCGCAATGATACAGATTGGGACTGCGACCGTCTAAAATTACTGAGTGGAGGAAAAATGGCTGTAATTTGTTTAAACCTACCAACACGATTATTTGCAACTTGAAATTGTTTTTGCACTCGTAGCTGATAGTGTGCTAGGTACACAAAACACAAGGTATTACTATGAACATTACTTCTCAGTTCAGTTTGTTCAAATTTTGTCAAATGAATCTCCATTTCTATCACTGCTTTCAATTGAATCAAAAATTTAAAAACAGTCGCAATAAATCTATTATTGGTACGCAGTCAATAATAACAAGACAATTACCAGTCAGGTACACTATTTGTAAAAGAAAAAGTGCCGACTCTGTAATGTTACAGCGAGCACGATCAGGCAAAGCTTTCTCGATGCACACATAAAATGAGCAAACGTCCAATGGTGCGTTTATTTTAACTTTAAACCGGCAATAAAATGAAGAGAACAAAACTTGTCAAGAAAAATATTCTGCAGCAGAATATTAAGCTTCCCTTTCTTGAACTACGATTGAAAACAAGTACTGTTTATCAGGCTTTTAAGATCTAGACAAAAGAGCGTGCTCGGTTGTTTCACGTTAAAAAAATAAATGTATGTCCCTTTGCGACAAATCTAGAGCATTCTCTAAGTCAGGGTTCCCAACCATTTTTGACCCAAAATCTACTTTTCAAGCAGCCGAGAACCCGTAGTCCAATGTTAACCTCACAGATCCCAGAACGCGGTAACCAGCCTCACAATAGTTTTTCTTGTCATCACACAACTTCTAGACGTGAAATCACAACCCCTCTCTCTTTCGCATACCAACGTACACACCAATCTGCATGATAAGCAAAAGCTGACTATAGCTAAAAACCAAACAGAAAAAAAGCGATATTTGTGTTGATGATCAACAAACACGACGCCGATGGTTTAGTGAATATGCTTGCCAATGCTGAATTCTATTACTTGACAATACTGAGAAATTCTTTCGATGTTATTAGTGTTTCTAATGGCTATACGCTAAGCGGCACGGTGGCACCTAAACCAATTTTACAATACACACCTTTTAGGCTTCCCAAAAAACAGTTCATCCAGTTACTGCAGCACAAAAACAAACAATCAATTTGTACACGACAGGGCGGACATCCCAATTATCTAGGGGTCAAGCTGGTTCGTCAACTGACCTGCAAGCAACACGTTAAGGGTCTATGTCAGAAAATCCTTGCACGCAAGATCTTCTGAGCTGCCTTGCTGGCTCGTCATGGGGTGCCAATGCACCCACCATTCGTACAGCAGCCCTTGCAATCGTCTTTAGCGCGGCAGAATATGCTTACCCAGTTTGGTGTCGTAGCGCTCACAACAAAAAGCTAGATGTTGCACTAGATGACACGACGTGCGGTATTACTGGCTGTTTGCGTCCCACTCCAACCGGGATACTGCCAATCCTGGCAGGCATTGCACCACCAAACCTGCGCAGGGAACAGCTTACATACAGACTGGGATGCCAAGCCGCGTTCAACAACCAACGCCCCCTCTACGTTTCTATCCCCGACCTGTAGAGCCTCCACTCCCAGCGTCTGAAGTCGAGGCGCCCTTTCCACCACCACATTGCCACCCTAATAGCCTCAGAGTTTGAGAGGAAAAGAGCATGGAGGAACGTGCTCATGGAAGGACATTACAACTTCCTCCCAGTTTTGCGTGAGCCCAAATATCGGATTTTCCCCGGTCTCCAATCTTCCCCGTCACCTCTGGGTCACCTCAAACAATCTCAGAACTGGAGTCGGACATTTCCGCTCTGACATGTATCAGCGTGTGTTGGGAGAGACAGCCTCGTGTATATGCGCGGAGGAGAATCAAACAGCACACTACATTATTTATCACTGCGAGGCCGTCCAACTACCAAAGTTCCATACTGACTTGGCGTCTCCCGATCCAGCGAGTGTTTGTTGGCTGGCTCTGCTTGTTGGGATCGCTTGAATGTTGCTGCTCATACGAAAGAAGCAATAATCTACAGTAGTGATTTCCAAGCTGGGGCACGCCCACGTTGAGCAATTGGATTTAAGAGGGCAATTTGAAAATTAATTTTTTGGCGGATTGTTAGTGACTGGTTAAACGTGTGAGCATGAAAATTGCTGCAATTTTGGTCACTACGTAAAGATGAGTTCATTTTTTAAGTAATGAAATTTCCACATGACAGGGCGGACATCACGACTTTGAGGATGGTTATGACGGGCATGAACAAAAAAGGTTGAGACATACTGATCTACAGCTTTACGTTTTATGCACTGCTTGTCAGTGTTTGTTGAGGCACAGCCAACAGTGAATGGGTGATCTTGAGTTTCGAAATCCAAATAAATTGTTTAAATGAGCGTGTGGCTTGAGTGCCTTAGTTATCTTCACATCGCTTAAGAATTGAGTCAAAGCAGCTTGTTTTGGTCGTTTCTGAAATTTTAACTATTCTGTGGGCTGCGCCACAGCTTTCTCACTTGATTGGTTAAATAAAATCTAAGTGGCTTGTAGTAATGTTTGCAGACTTTTTGCAAACATTTTTCCAGACATTACCAAACAGTACGTATAGACACTTAAGCCACTAACAGGGCCACAAGATTTTCTCAAAGGAATAAAATAAGTCTCATGATAGGAAGGTATTTACAGCTGGTGCAGGCCGCTTACTGCACCCCTTTGAAGCCAAACCATTCAACAGATGGGCAACACTTTCAGAACCTTGAATGCTAAAAAACGGCCAGTTGGGCAATTCTCTCTCTAAAATCCAAATAACCATTTTTAGCTGGATTGCATGCAATGCGACGAAAAGACAATTGGCGGCAGGCCGAGGTCTGGTTGATGTCTCTTCTTTAGTCAAGTTTGTGGGCACAAAACAAACGGCAGCAGACGAACAAACAAAATTAACGGCAGCAAACGAGCAAACAAAAGAAACCAATGACGAAGGGGCAAGGCCAGGGCCGGCGCAAGCCATTCCATGCCTCAGGCGAGATCTATTTTCAACGCCCCTGGCAGCTTGATAACGTCATTTGTCATTTTGTTCAACCTGTTCAATAGACCGTGGCACGACCTTTTTGCAACATTCTCTTTGCACACCTTTTGCCGGTGTGTCCTAGGCACGGTCGATTCCAGCACCCTTTTCCTGACTTTGTACATAAGGTATAGATAGGACTTTTACAGTAGCTTATTTATTGCATTAATACCGAGTTCATGTGGACACGAAGTTCATAAAATATTATTCACACAAGTAACATCCAGCACAGACCTTAAAAGTTAACTGACTGACATTGTCCGTCATGAGAGGAAGTCTCTGACTCAGCAGACACGTAGCTACTGTAGATCCACCAACCGCCTATGCAATATGGTTGTGTGACTTCAGCCGCTTCAGCTGAAAAAAGCTCTTTTCCCTAGAGACTACTGACAAAGGAAGGATTAGCACAATTCGTGAGTCTGGTGATATATTTCGGAAAGGTTTTATCAGACTGTGTCTGCGACGAAAATGCAAAATTTCCTGAGGATCTCGTCGAAGAAATTATTCACAGAGTTCCCGTGTCCGCGTCAATATCTTAGCCATGTTTAATGTTTATTCCAAGGTTTTGCAGTGACAAAGAAAGAACTTGGTTTGGTTTGCTGGAGTGGACCTTTCTGAATGTCATAGAGAAAACCAAAGACAGAGCTATGCTCCTGCAGCTTTCTGGAAGCGTATCTCCAGTGCTGCCACAGGCTTCTAGGCAACAATCACTAGATTCACGAAATAAATTCACTAGATCTGAAAAAAATCACTAGATTTAAAAATTGCGTCGAAATTCAGTTTTGCTTGAAATGATGTATTTATTTACTTTATTGCCGAAAAACCTTTACATTATTTGCAAGTTCGTTAAAATAAATCTTGCTGAAGCCTGGAAAATCTTATACTAACAATAATCCTCAAGCTTTCTCAAGAGCTGAAAATGACACTACTAGCAAGTATTTAGAGCAATCAACCTAACAGGTAATTAATTATTTCAACTGCAGTGTTCTTGCTAAGAAATGAAAATAGTGTCATGGCCAATATTGCAGCAATGAACACTAAACAGCATGGAGGTGCAAACAATGAGAAACTCAAATTAGAAACACTTGTTCGTTATGTTGGTGTAAATCATCAAGCAATAATCATTCACACAATAATCAATTGTTTACAGATTAAAAAAGGCTGAAAATCATTACAAAAGGACTGAAAAGTTGAAAAGTGAGAAAAAAGACAACCGATTTTCTTCAAATACATACTTTGAAAAAAATCATTAGATTGCAGTGAAAAATCACTAGATCACTAGATGAGCCTAAAAATCACTAGATGTAGTGAAAAATCACTAGGCGTGGCACAAGTGCGTATCTCATTAGATGAGATAGGCATGTCGACTGTAGCGCATTAACAGTTGACCTTGAAGCTTTCGTCAGAATCCTCTGCGGCAGTGGTTCAACCTGAGGTCCGTGCACCGCTTAGGTGTCCATAAATGTGTTTCACAGACAGTGTTCTCTCTAAGAAAATTTTACACTGCGCAAATATTTGTTTTAGCGCGCATGCAATTGCGCAACCATGTAGACACGCAACCAGTAAAGCGTTTCAAGCGTTTACCTTTAAGGGCTAATTGGAATGTTGCAAGTGCGTGAATGAGATTTCACTGCGCAGCTCGTCTGGTGGCACTGCGCCGCATTTGCGCAGTTGCGCACCTAAGAGCGAACATTGTTTACAGGGTTCTTAAAAACCAAAATCCAATCAAGAAAATCCGTCAGCTTTCATTTGCTCATTTAGGCCATTAGTCAGCTTCAATTGCACCACAACTGTAGTCTGACATGTTCATATTGCAAGGTGACTGGCATTTTTTTATTTGATTTTGGTGACGTCAATTGGCGGCAAGCCGAAGCCTAAAATTTATTCTTCCCAGGGCGGTCGAGGTGCTCATGCTAAGGCCAAATCGAATTTGCCAATAATCGAAAAACGTTGACAAAGCGATGGGGTCCGCAGCGGTTTTGGGTGCAATGAAAGGGATCCGCAGCGACAAGAACTTTGCGAACCACTGCTCTATGGTGTCATCTTCTGCGTTGTAGTCAAAGTGAGTTTCCTTTTTTCTGTTTGTGGCTGAAATGAATGCCATTGAGAATAAAATTTCCAACCTCTTTACAGCACCCCGCCTGCCTCCCTACCATGCTGCAGCTTTTGCGATGATTCAATTGCAGAAGCGCCAGATAGTCGCAGGCTCATTTTAGTCTGGGGTTGTACAAATTGACGAAGTCCCACAAGCATAACAAACCTCGTACGTTTGCGAACAACCCAGCTGGAATCTGTTTGGTTAAATAAATCGAGGTGGTGCGTTCCATATTCGAAATTTGACTGGTTAAATAGGCTATTAACATCAATAATGCTGGCGTTTCGGTACCGTTTCCTAACCTTACACTGGATGGCTAAAATTTGATTTAGTGAAGTTATCGACATATCCCAATACTCCGGCAAAAGGGGCGCAGTCAGGAAAAATTAAGAAATGAAAAGAACGGAGATAGCCAACTTACAATTTTGCAGTGAACTTGATGAAGTATGGCTTGAAATGGATGCCTGCTGGCTCTGACGGAACGCCATTGATAGATTTGAAAGCACCCTAGGCAAGATCCACGACCGCACTCACCTCTCCTCAAAGATCCTTATTCTATATATCGTGAGGTTGTGCATTAGGAAAAATATGACGTTTGTTTTCCACAAGAAAAGTTTATTAGATGAATAAAATTTATACCAAATTGCGAAACACCTTATCTGTAGTATATATGAAATTTATAAGAATAATCCTTCTGCACCAAATCTGAAATGGCGTAGTACCTGTATCTTCTCATAAACTGCGTGAGCATTTGTTTTATTTACTTTCATCATGTTCACACACTTTTATTTTGTATATGTTCGTCACTTCCTGAACACAATTGTATTTTTTGGTCCTTTTTGGCGTCCCCTTTGGCTCAGCACCCTAGGCAGCCGCCCAGTTCGCCTAATGGATCCGCCGGCACTGGGCAAAGCAAATAATATGACAGGATGCACAAGAAAATGTACGAGTTAAGATTGTCAAACAAGGAATATAGGCCGCCCACTGTGCCTGAGAAATCGAGAGAGTGCTGTGCAGATGACCACAGTTGGTTTAAATCATAACTCCAGATGGCCAAATAGTAGAATATGGATTAAAGTTTTATTAGTGACAGTAGAGTACTGTGGACGATTGTAAATTTTTTCGTTGAGCAAACTATTTTTCAACGCTAGAAGTTGCGATGGTGCAAGGACAAATTGCACTGCGGTCGGTGTTCGAGCGTTTCCATGGACCCACAGCTACACTCACGAAAGGACTTCGTATTAATGTTTAAAGGGCTGCAACCAAGGCGAAACATACAGCGTAATGAAGTGAGGGATGGATTGCCCCGTGTAAGTGCCAATTATAGCGTTGCTTGCCATGGTAAAATAGGGTGATGCGGTTTTTAGATGCTGCAAAACTAGAAGATAGTTTGATGTATTGTGGTAGGGAGCTCCAGTGTATCGGAGCTTTGAAAAAAATGAATTATGTACTAGGAACGTTTGGAGAGGGGAAGCTGAAAATTATTGGCATGACGCAATGTGTAGGTTGAGATTTTTCCTAAGGTCAGCGGTAAAACGAGTGGAGGACAGGAGAGGTAAGACCAGTTTTTGTTTTATAAAAGAACATGAGCGTATGGAATTCTCTCCTATTAGATAGCGGAATGAAGTTGAGATCAGAAAGGACAGCGGCGTTACGTGATGTACGAAAACAACCGAGTATTAATGGGCAGCCTTTGTATGTATGTGCTCAAGGAGCAAGCTATCCGAAGTTGAACAGTTGGCGAAAATCAGATTTCCATAGTCAGCGATTGGGCGAACACAAGAAACATAAGCGTGTGTAGAAGACCTCATGTGGAAAAAGGTGTAAAAGCTGATTTATGCAGTTATGTCTAAGTGTGGTCTTTTGTTTGATCGACAAAATATGATGCCATGATAAGGTTTGATGAAATACAAGACCTAATTATTTGTATGAACCGGTTTCACTGAGGTCAACATTGTCAAATGTAAGAAAAGGATGAGAGATATGAGGTTTGGAAATGATTAGAACTTTGTTTTTTGATGGGTTAATTTCCGTTCCATAGATTTGATCAGTTGGATACGATGTGCAAATCGCGAGTTAAAACCTGGAGATGAAGTGGTCAATTAGAAAAGAATAATAAAGCTTTGTCATCAGTGAATAATGAGATTGAGGATTCTATGGATTCGGCAATATCGTTGACATACACTAGAAACAATGAGGGACCAAAGACAGAGCCCTGTGGTACCTCGCAATTTGTATAGAAGGTTCAGTTCAGTTCAGTTTATTTATGCATCCCGACCAAGCACAGAATACTTCATCAGGAATACAGGGACAGGAAGCGACGGCCGTAGCTGTCATTTACGTC
>JGI24021J15306_10007550_pt1 | contig 13262 bp, 10 predicted proteins | sample Ectturendosymbi1_FD_15306 | JGI IMG/M metagenome (IMG submission 15306) | reverse complement strand
TGCGTATTTTTAGGTCTAATTTTGTAAAATGTTCCTGGGGCCGTGCCCCCGGACTCCCCTAGAATGGTCGTACCTTCGGCACTTCCCCTAAAGTTGATTTGTGACGTCACATGATTGTGACGAAACTTGGCCTCTCCATCTTAAATTTTCTGCGTACGCCACTGTGCCTGAAGTAGGATCTACTTGAGCTTACAAGGTCATTTTTATTTGAACTGCTGAAATCGCCCACATTGTCTTTTTTTAGGACCAGTGCGAAAAAAAATTATCAACACAAAACCTGGGTCACATGACCATTAGTGAGCAGAAAAACAGGTTCGGTGTGATGTATGTGGCACAAACCTTTCACAAAATTCTACGATGTTGATGTTAGGTTGTGTGTAAAATGCTTTTTAGGTTGTCACAAACAGAAATGTTTATTTTTACGTTTATTCATTCCCGTGTGCTTGTTTTCATAGAATATAACAAACTTGCGGACTATGATTTTAGCAAAGCAAATTATTTTGGTAAGGATGTTGATTGTGATACCGGTTTGGACCATTGTTCCAAAATGGAACAAAAACTTCCACCTGAAATAATTTCTTTGCAGATCGCACCAAATACTTGCCCATAATACATCAATACATTCGGTAGTGTTTCTCGTTTCGATAAATGTAGCATTTACCATGAAGTTGTTTTTTTTGAGTCAGAATTATTGAGCAAATGACGTCACTCAAATGTGTAAAAATTTGTCATTTTTTAAGCAGCTGGTAAGAAAAAAAAGAAAAACTTCTTGACAAAAATTTTTGCAAGGCATGCTTGCATTAACATAATTTATCGTACAAATTAAAACTGAGATGTAACAATGACGTGGAAACGAGCGTTGACCACGCAAATGTCATGTTCCAAACAAGATTGATTCAGTAAAAACAAGGTTGATTTAGTAAAGCAAGTTAGATTTAGCAAAACAAGGTTCATTTAGTGAAACAAGCGTTATTTAGTAAAACAAGGTTGCTTTTGCAAAACAAGGTTGACTTTGTCAAGCAAGGTTGTCTTTATAAAACCAGGTCAACTTTGTCATCCAAAGTTGACTGTGTAAAACAAGGTTGACTATATAACAAGGTTGACTTTGTAAAAGCAAGGTTGAATTTGCAAACCAAGGTTGACTAAGCACAAAAATATGGCCACTAGCGACGTTCACTTGTGAAATGATGTTTTTGAAACTACTGTTGTGAAGTTCTTGTCAGTACTTTGATGGAATGTTCCTTTTTGTTTCTTTACTTCACATTGCACCTGCAGTATGCATGCAACTGATATTAATCCAACACCTATATTGGAAAATAATGATCTAAAGATTTTACGAAACGTGGAAAATTTAACCACAGATTCAGGCAGTATTTTACCTTTTTTTCATTAGAATAACGTTTTAATTTTCAGAAAACAACGCTTCAATATATACGTATTTTAAACAATGTGGGTTTCATTTAACTCGAGAAAAATGGAGAACTGGACAAATATTGCGATTTACTAAAAATCTGAATGTAACTTACCATTGTAGATGACAACAGATTCCTTGTACAAAATTGCGCTTGTCAAGTTTGGCAAATTGACAGGCAAGTTTTGGCTCAAGACAAGTATTTCGTAAAAACAACGAGGTTTCCCATTTGACGTATTCTCGCAGTCATAATCAATTTGATTTTTCTTTACAATGCTAACATCAAACACCGTTCCTGGCGAATCTTTTTCATGACTTCGCAGTAGCTGGTCTTCGACAATCGAGATGAATGTTGAGTTCGAGGTGGATTTGTTGTCAAACTCATGGGTGTTGAGAACAACTGATCCAAACACCGATGCCATTTCTTTGAAAAAAATGTTCTAGATTATCTCAACATCACTCGTAAGCACTATGTGAACGCGTCATGACACGCGCAAGGAACGAAATTGTTTCTGGAAACCACTAACATCTTGTGACACCTTCAAACACATGTTTTTTTAACTCTAATTTCTTTGTTTGAACAACATTTTTCACCTCCTGGGTCCACAGTGGGGGTCATGTGTGCCCAGGGACCGGATTTAAAAATGTGGAGCTTTTGTGTGAAAACCCTCAGTACCTCACAGAAATACTATTCAAGGTCAAGGAAATACTATTATAAGTTAGTTGTAATTAGGTAATGTAATCATAAATGAAATCGTACATTGAACTTACTTGAAAGATTGTACAGTTTTATAAATGAAATATTCTAGAAAAACCTTTAAAAAAACGTATTTTATTAGAATAAGGTTTATTCAACTTATTGTTTCTTCAGTTTTAATAGAATAAGGTTTTATCAAAGGTATTGCACTGTACATGAATAAGTAAATAATACAAGTGTTAACTGATGATTCAAATGTTGCTTTCGTTTGCTGGTTGTAGTTTCCCGTCAGTAAAAAGGAAAAAGGACAATAATTTAAAAAAATATAAACTTTTCTTTTTTTTCCAATCCTGTTGTTATTAACTATTTTTATGATTATTCACATTAAATATGTTCAACCAGTTTCAATCAGGGGGCTCACGGCTTATGACTGTGGAGGCCCTGGGCAGGTGCGCACTTTTCCCTCTCCTAAATCCGTCCCTGTTTGTGCCACACCGAGTCGTTTCTGTCCACATGCCGAGCAGCAGAGCTGCCTTAGAATCAAATGCTGCCTCCGCGTTAATTGCAAATTCTGGAATCTCTTGCAACACAAGGACAATACGCTGATTGTAAATGTTTTTCATACATCTGTGTGCAGCGGGGCTTCCTAATTTATTCGGAAAGAGAACTCCTGCACGTTTGAGTAGGCTCTGTTGACTTTTCCAGACATGAGTTTCTGGCATCAAGATGGCGTTCGGCCGACCGTTTTGTGACGCCAACGTCAGCTTAATGTGTAGCAAACATGAGTTCTGTAACGTATGCATGCATTACTTTTTGTACATATCTTATGTATTTTACTTTGCAGTTTTATCCAGAAATGCATCCTTGTCTTTGTGAAGCCTAATATTATTTAAGTAAAGCAGCGTTGTTGTTTATATCAATTATAAAAACAACATAAATTATTGCATAGAAATATAACGTTCGCTACAATCTTACTCGTAGATACGTTGACAGCAATTCCAAAAGGACTCTGAGTTGAATCAAAGGTAAGTTCTCCAGCTTCTAATGCTCTTGCTTGAATAGAATAGTTCGTGTTTGGTTTCAATCCAGTTATTCTGTCGTTTATTCAAACAATTTAAGGTTTTCCCAAAGAATTATCAATTGGAGTCACCACCTTTAAGCAAACAAACGTCAAACAAATGAAAACAGTAAAAACGCTGCATGTCAACATAAATGTTTAGAACNANTTTTTTCATGAAGTTATCCAAACATTTATGTTTGACCAAGGCGAATCGCAGTTTTAGGGAATGCGTCGTAAATACACGGCGGATTCTTTACTGCATTCTTTGTTCAGCAGATGAAAGACAAAACGTCATTTTTTGAAAAACAACTTAAGCTTGTCTCAAAGTATCATTCATTGAAGTCATCATCTTTGACGCCGCAAACGAAAAATTAATAAAAACAGTATAAACGCTGCGTTGTAATAGAAATGTGTTGAATCAATTTTATCTTGAATTTTTCAAAGCGCTGGTGTTTGACCAAGGCGAACGGTAGTTTTAGGAAATGCGCCTTACATTTTAGTAAACTTGAGATAGTCTCTATTGCAATTTTTGTTCAACAGATCAAATGCAAAACGCGGATAACATCAACAACCACAGATTAATTCATGTGGCGTTGATCAGAGCCGAACCCAAAATATATAAGTATCGACAAAAATTTTACCGTTAGACGACAGGTTTTAGCGAAAGTATATAAAAGACCAACCAAGGAGCACAAAATTAAAGTGTTACGGGGTAAATTGTGAATGTGCAGCTTTCATGCGTTGACAATAACGTGATTAGTCAAAGTTATCCAAAATAGTTTCATTGTTTTTCGCATATATTAGGTCTTAACCCTGATATATCTTATGGTTTTCCTCATTTTATCTTTTATGAACGAGGTTACTATTTCTGCTTCTTTAGGTGAGAGAGAAATATGCACACCTGCTTTCTAACCTGTAGAAAATCCTTTGCCAAAACCACAGTAAACCTGCTTTGAGATAAAGTTGTTTCTTTGAATTTTTGTGTATTACGGAAACTGCTGTAAGAACTTTATTTTTATACGTAAGACGTTTCACCACTTTTTAAAAAGTTTTTTGAAAGCATTTGGGACTTTGGAAAGCAGCTTAAATGGCAGTTTCGTATTGCGAATAACCTGGAAGTAGTTTTGATAGGACTCAAAAAATCTAATACCCAAACATTGATATGTAATAGGTGTTGAATGTTTGCAAACATTTTGTAATGTGGTTTCTTCAGGTTTATGATTTTGATGCTCAGATTCAAGCCTTTTTGAAGAAAGGTTTTGCAAAAGGGCTAAAATATTTGATGGCAGAAAATTTGCGTCAAGCTAAAGAAACATAAAAATATTGAAAGCTATTCCAAAATTGTATCATGGGATTTTCTCACTTGGACCGCAAAGGATTTGTTAAACAATAAACAAACAACGGTTTTGTAAACTATATGTGCCGTGCATCAAATCAGAAAACGTTATAGGAGTTTATTAGTTAAGCCATGATATTATTAACTCACAAAACTATGGTGACAAACAATGACATACATCGCAACATGTGAAAGACTGAAATGACGTGGATCGACCAGAACAACATCAGATGCATTCTCGGTGTTTGTTGCTTTTACTTCGTGAGCAGTTACTCCTGGTATTGGTTCCAGAAATACAGTAATGAAGGTTGGTGTAGGAATGATTGTTCCAGTACTGACTCCGTTGGGAGCTTAAACAATAATTCACCAGATGTTTACTGTAATTTACTATATGTGGTGAGAAGAAAGTGTTGCATTGGGTACTGAATGCATTTCCACTAAAGTTTTAAAATTCTTGTTAAAGGAAACTAAATCAACTTTGATCAGACGACCTTTTGCTCAGTTTTGGAATTTATATTACTCGAGCCTGTATCTTATTGGCTAAACCCGGACTATTTACAGGAGTTCCCTGAGAAACTTGGAAAATGTTGAAATTTATGTACGAGGCCAACTGACACAACTGTAACTTATTGAACGTTGTATGTTACTTTGAAGACAATTCAGTGCGTAGAACTGTTTTTTCAAGTTATTCATAACTTCATGCTGTCTTTCAGTCTTGAACTAACTCTCAATTGTTTTTCCATGAATTTTAATGAAATTTTTTATCAAAACTTGAGCAAAGTGGTTGTTTTATGCACTTCATAACAACTTCTACCAATCCAAACAAAGTAAAGATAATCAAGGAAAGGTTTCCATTCACAAACATTGCTATACTGTACTTCGCTCAAAGAAGCCGACAGATTACAACATAAAGTCATCAGGAACATATTTAACGTTTGCGTGTTTATTGTAAATAGGGCTTAAAACTGCGATCAAATCCTGCCGAAGCTATCTTGAAACAAAGTAACTTTTACCTGTTCGCGTCGTTATGCTGGTTACATTTCCCAACTTGATCCCGTCAGAAGCTCGCACCGAGACGTCATAAATGATGTTGCTCCTTTTGCCAGTTATCTAACAAATCAACAAACCTGTTAATCGCCAAAGTTTATCCAACTGCACAAAACCTGCTTATCGCCATGCTTTCTTCGATTCTATGAAACAGGTGATCGGAACAAAATCCAATGAACGCTCAACATCAGTCATGGCCATTGATCCATTGCTCTTGATTTGAAGATATATAAATTAACAATTCCCACCGTGCGACTCTGTTGAACGTTGCTATTTTTTTTTCGTATGATTATGAAAAAACAATTTTTTCAAAAGACACCTTTGTCAGATTTCCCTCAACTTCAAAAATGTGCCAGTCAGAAGAATTATGCCGAGCAACAACAGAAACCGAATATTTGGAGGCGCCAGGAACAGAAGAGAAAGATACTTCAAATCCATCCACTCCTTGGTGAGATGCAGTGAGAGAAGATGGAGCTGAAAGAATTTTGAAAATGTACATGGTAGGCTATACTAAATACTAAAGTTAATTCAACATGAGTTTAACAAAATCTTTGAGCACTTGAAACAGAATCTCTTGATTAAAAACATTCATTTGTGTCAACAAAGTAACATGCATGATGTGAAGTGCTAGTTTCTGAGTTTCATTTTTCATTGTTTTGTTAAGACGTTTTGCAATGTTGTTGGTCATCCACAAAAGCATAAAATTCAATTCAAGTTTTTGTTTTGTGACTATCGTTTATTTTGCGTTGATTGTTTTTTGATTTTGTTTCTCCGGAGATGTTTTCAGTTGAAAGTTTTCGTCTTACTTCATAAACAATTTTTTTGGGAAATTTTAGAGAACAGCGATAAACTTGATTTGTCATACACAGCAATATTACTGATCTTGACACTCGTAGCGCGCAATTCCACACGAAATTTTGATTAAATTTTTGGTAGGCCATAAATTGACACTTTGCACACGTATCATAAGCGCGTGAAAGTGAAATAATATTCACTGGGAATACAATGTTTGAATCTGATCCTTTCAAACACTTAAATTAGAAAACAGTTAATGTGAAGTTGCGACTTGTCAGATTTTACGAATCGATATAGTTGTTTCAGGTGGACGTTCTTCCATGAACTTTTTGATGTCAGTTAGTGCAGGTTGAGTGTATTTAAAACCACGTTAGCTTCAATTTCATCTCGTTAATGCTTTTCTGTCCGCCATTATTCGGCTGTAGAAAACTGTCTTAAACTCACTTGCATTAAACGAACAATGCCGTTCGAAGCCACGAAGATTTAGAACTCAGTCAAGACCTGATGTGTTCGCAAATCCACGTAACACTCAACTCAAACCAGAGGTTGTGTAAAAGAAAAAAAGCGAAACTATTTTTCACCAAACGTCAACCAGTCGTTCAACATTATTTTGCTAAAAAGGTAATCCACCGCTATCTGAGGTCCTGTAGTGAACTTCAAGCCTTGCGAAAGATTTGCCAACAAAAATCAAACGAAAAAAGTATGTTTGAAGGATCTTTTGACCAAAAAGTTTGTCTACCTGAAAAATAGCAAGAAATACGAAATTACGTCATCACACTGTCAAAACATTTGTTTGTCTCGCACACACAAGCGCTTAAATTCTATCCAAAGACATCTGATGTCTTTTGAGAGGAAGTAAGTATTATTTGGCCTGACTACAAGGGGTAAACTCTACCCAGCTGAATGAACTTTCCGAGTTTTGCTCAAAAAGAATGAGGCTTGTTATGGTTGCCAGACGTCTTTGAGCGCCAAGGACTGTCCTTGAATTTGCTATCAAAACTTGCTATGTCCTTCATTCTTGAAAAACATCTTGTTGTCCTTAAATATCTTCCGGCGTCCTTGAAAATTCTTGAATAGTTTTTAAACTGTTCGGTTTTGAACCATTAATTATATTGAAAATTCAAGAATCAAGAATAAGCAATGTAAATGAACAGAACAATGTGTAGATTTGTTCCATCTTAAACAATTGTGTAGCAAAAATGTAAATATTCAAGAACGGTTGTGACGTCTTAATACATTTTGTTTAGTTTTCAATTTCGTACATGATTAGCTTATCCTGATTTGTTGCCTGTACATGAAAGCTTGCTGAAAGGGTTAAAGTAGCCTGGGCGTCCGCATACATTTTTCCAGGGGCGGTGCAACGTCGACATTTTGCTTATCATTTTTTCAGGTTGCTGACGTTGCAATGCAAGTGGACGTTCACAAAACGCTTTCCTGTTTCTACACCGCAAAGAAAACCCCATGAAAGCACGCGCTCCATTCGCATTTATTTTGAAATCTTTTTCAAGTGAAGTTGTATACGAGTTTGCCACAAAGGTGTACTTTCTGTCTTCTGTTGAAACTTTTGCTGAATTGTCGCATAAATGTCGTTATCATTGTGGACTCCATACAAATGAGTCTAAAATTCTACTCTATAATTCTATCATTTAAGGCACATCTCTTGCTAGTGATTTTTAAAAAACAAAAAGTCAACGGTTTTCGATGGATAGTTTCAGAAAAAATAAATGGTTTCAGAAAATAATTACCTGCCAAGCGNCAGTTTTGTTACCTGCCCGATCATAANTGTGTTCCTAAAGATTACGAGTTGTGGCATCGCAAATTACGATTTGTGCCGTCACAAGCACAACAAAAATTTCATTCTGTAGGGAAAATTTGTTCCCAATATCTCAGAACAACAACGATCTTGTTGTTTTTACATTTTTGCAGGTGAAACGAGCGTTGAACAATTTTGGCATAAACTTGCATAAGACATGACGCAGTGGTCAGTGAAGTGCAAAAGTTTGCAGTTTAATAATTAGCTTTACAATAAGACTGTTGATGTCAATTTGTGACCACTTATGACAATCTAGACGGTTCTTGAGACACAGGTAAAAGTTTTCTCATTGCAATGGTTGCAAAATAAAACATTTTAATCGCCGACCAGATTTTCTATGTTCAAAAACAAGTAATTTTTAGTAGACCGAATGCAAATTCATGTTGAGCATTTCGCACACCGATATTTTCTGGATTTTGTATAAAATTGCGTCGCAGCATCCACTAACCTGGTAGCAAAGCATAAATTGGAAGTAAATCCCAAAGAAAAATACCGATCAAAGAGAATCTGAGGTTACGTGACATTTCTTCAGATAAGATACTTTTCACAAAGTGTATCAATTTTTCAATCAAATCTTTTATAGAATCAGTTCAGTATTGAAAAGTACTTTAGTTCAGGAATTGTACAGAAAAAATTCATCGGTAAGATGTGAGATCATCTTCTTTAAACAAACAAACACGAAAACATAGTTTGACAGAAGCAGAGTTTTTAATGAAATCAAAAACGCGAGCAAAAACATACTTTATTTGTTTGGTTCGTAGATAGAAATAGAGAACGGGTTTCATACTCAAATTGCTCCGAGAGCCAACTGAGGACTTACCAAAGGGCCGCTGTTATAAAACTTGATCTTGTTTTCTGCGAAAAATGTCGCGGGTTATAGGCAATCATTTCTAGCTGTCTCTACTTTTGTTTAAAAAAACACCGGTGAATGAACTAAACAACGTAAATGGTAGTTTTTTGAAAATTCCCAAAAAGCATTACAGGCCGCACAAAATGCTCTCGCGGGCAGTGTGTTTGAGACTCCTGCAGTAGAAACATCAACTCCAAGCACTTTGGAACTTGGCCGATCAGCAGCAATTAGTGTATCAGGTTTAGCGGAGCTCTTTGATTGTTTTCAAGGATTTTAATTTGAACAAAATGAAGAAACATCAAAACAACTTATACTACTGTATAATAACACAATATAGCAAGCCCGGTACCAAGTTAAACTAAGTGGAATATCCCCTTAGTTGAAATAAAGTCGCATCCACAAAAACAATCAGTAAGAATTTCCTCCCATTTTTCGCATATTTTGTACATGCCACGCTTGAACTCCTTATATGACGCAACCAAAAACTGCGTCCTTGCTTTTATTCGTTTTTACTTAAAACTCGTATATCATCACAACTAAATTAAAGAAAAAATTTCTTTCGCTAAAATTATTTAACTGTTATCACCATCTGAATCAAACGCAGAATTTCTCCCAAAATGTTTGCACAACCATTTTTCGGCGTTAATCTTATGTTTCATGAAACCATACCCTCCGCACTTTATGCCTAGTCTTGCCGAGGCAAACAGGAATAAAGATTTTAAATGAAACAAAAGACTTATTTAATAAACAATGCTTTCTAAAATCTCTGACACTGAGTTTATAGTCTTATTGCCTAACTTTGCGCCTGGCGTGCCAATGATTGTTGTTCGAGGCTCAAATATCAGGTTTGTGGTGATTCTCGAGTTCCACGCAAATTTATGGTTGATGGTCGACACGCTTGGTTAGTTTCGTATGTTTTTTGAAAAACGCAAAGGAATGTATTATTCGCCGCACGTCGCAATCGAGACACAAAGAAAAGGAAACTCTTTCAAGACGTTTTATTGCGTTCGGGGACACAGTTGCTTCAACAAAATTGTTTCAGAGACATTTTACGGGATTATTGTTTAAAAAACAAGCTGTTAATTGTTACGTAACTACTTGATAAAAATTCCTAATCAATTTACATGTAAAAGGTAAAAGGATAGGGTCCATTTTTGGTCCTCATACTTTCAGCCAATTGCCATTTTTGTTTGATAAGGATAATACTAAAGGCCGCAGTATGCTCCTTAATCTTTCTTGTTTTTAACATGTATTGGGAAAATTTTCTATTTTCCTGTTTTTTAATTCTTATTCTGACAATGATGATCTAAACAACACCGTCTGTGATACTTTCGCAGTAGTTTTGTGGCTGTGCACACATGCTTCCAAAAGGTGCTCACTAAATAATGCGGTAAAGGTAAACACGCGCAAAAAAATTGAAAAAGGAGCAAACGCCTTGAATCCACAGTAAACTGAACTGCGATTTCTCGTCGTCATCCAGAGGTGGTCCGGGTATGTGCGGCAATCATCAGACACACTAAAGTGGATAAAAGGTTTGATGGAAAAGCACAGTGTTGAAAAAGCGTATAAAATATTATTTCAAATGAAGGCATACAAAACTTTGGATAAAAAATTTTCAAGGACGTTATAGCTCAGGCTTTTCAGTGCAGTAGAATGATATCATGCTTCACTGGACATCATCGTCATGCTTCAAATGTGATCGACATGCTTCAACGAGTCCGGATCGAAGCATTGTGCGACAACACAACAATTGACATTTCTGGGATTCCTTGCACACTCAGTAAAAGAGAAATATATTTGAAAGACGTTATCCCCAGTAACAATCTTGTGCTTAGCTTAAACTTGGCAATGCCAGTAAATTACCGTAGTTCAGTGTTTTTCAACCGGGGTTCCGCAAAACCCCAGGGTTCCTCGAGTGGCTGCCAGAGCTTCCGTCGAAACAGACCGAAATTGCCTGGGACGAAATTCGCAACCACAATTCTATGCGGTTGTAGCAATATAGCCACTTGGATCATTCCATAGGGTTCCATGAGCAAAGCAAACATTTGCGGAAGGTTCCGCTGCAGGTAAAAGGTTGAAAAACACTGCAGTAGCTTTTCTAGTTTCTCACAGAGTCAATAATAAAACAAGCTCTAGCTTGGTAGTGTTGCAACCACTCCGCTGGCGTTGCGCTGAATGCGCGGTTCACCACGAAAGGAATGTGCGCGAAGAACAACACCACATATATGTGGCGCGAACAAGCAATAACAGAATGATCGCGGCCTGTGATCTCTATTGTTGCTTGCTCCCACAGTGCGAAGCTTTGCGCACATGCCGCTCGGGCTTTCCGATCGCAACAGTAGTAAGCTTGTGAAGAATCTGCTTGCTGGGCTGCGCTTTCATCTTTTCCGACGATTCAAACTTGTTCATACTGTCTTTCAATAGGTTTATACCACAGTAGTGACGTGCGCAAGTGAATACATTGCAATTTATTTCGTAGGGAAACTAGTTTCGTGTATTTAGCACATCTTCAGTCGGGCAAGCAATAAGAAAACTTACCAGAGAAATGTTCACACTGATAAAGAGTTGAAAAAAAGAGGTGAGCCAAGTGTGTGCTCCGATTTCTCAATAAATGAGTTCTCACAGAGCTCGGAATATTAATTTCATGCATGCGGCGTTTGCTACTGCACGCTCAACAGTTCATTGGCTGTGTCTGGAAACTTCTTATTTTAATGCCTTGGTCTTCAGAGTTCTCTTTCAGCAATTTATGAAAGTTCGGTCTGCTGCAATCTTAAGGAAATTCGCAACAGTTACAATATACCTTGCAAATTTATAGATATATCAAAAGCAGGCATGATTTTTCCCAAATCAAGCTAACACCTTGAAAAATTTACAAAAATTGTGATACGGCAGATAAAAACTGTCAAGATGACGCTTGATCAACGATGAACACAATGAATTAAAAACGCCCCTATACAAATCAGTCTCAGCAAAAGGCAAATCAATCACTTCGACTTGATTTCCGAGTTAGTCTGTGACTTTTCTTATATTTCGCTTGCTTCAATTTTTTCCATGGTTTGATTTGATCACTGGGCGTTAAGCTGAGGAATGAAAATCAATTTTATAGATTTGAGCGAAAGATCGACAGCTTTATTCGAGTTTTCACGCTAGACCAGTTCTTACTCTTGACTTCCTTTTTCAAACGTTTCCATGTGTGCAACATTATCAACCACACATTTGGATTTTTTGTAAACGATGCACAAGTCTCTGAAACATAAATTGTTTTGAGAGGAACGCTTTTAACGCTTTCGTAGCTTTGTACATTGGAACGCAATTTGACCTTAATTTGTTTCACTTGGCCGATGAAGCTTAGTTTACTCTATGCTTGATCTCATAGCATGTTCCTTGTCACACACGCTCTCCGTACTTGAGTGGGTTCTGCATTGTCATGACGATCGGGCTTGTGGCTGCACGAACAAGTACTGTTTTGCAAATAGTTGAAGGAATTTATTAAAAAAAGCTTTGGTTACAGTGTGGGGAGATTCCATGTCACCAGCATGACTTGCTGTCTGCAAGAAGCGTTGCTGCAAAGTGTGCTGCGGCGTCTGAAATAATAGCTTTGCAGACTTATACCGTTTGTTGCAATTTTAAAGATGTCGAAACAATATTTATGGAATGCATGTAATGTTTCATTTTGCAAAAAAAGTTTCTCATCAGCAATGTTTTACTGACATCTGCCCTCAGCTTTTCAGATTACTGCAGCTATCTAGCATAATTTCATCGATTTCGAATAAGTTTTGAAGGCAAATCAACCAATTTTGAGTTGATTTCTGAAAAGGTAGACGTTTGCGATGGCTGTGTTTACAAGAGCTCACTGAGAGATCCAGCATGGGTAGCAGTGATTGCTCTCGTAGAGACAGGTTTTGCAAGCATTTCAGGAAACGCCGCAACTGGGGAGGGCCACGCGAAGACACCGTCATCCTTTTCTTTGAGTGCACGGCCTGAGGTTCTGGATGATGAGACATGATTGGCTGAGGTTCTGGATGATGAGACATGATTGGCTGCTCAACACCTTCCCAGAGATATTTGATTTCAACAAGTATTTGATTTCAACAAGTATTTGATTTCAACAACTGGCTCTAACGACGATGACTGCGAGATCCAACACGCAACTTACGCAGATAACTTTTTCACGTGTCCGCCTGAGACAACAGTTTTCGAAATCACCAACGTTACACTAGATAAGGGATTTAGCAGAACTTCATTGCGACTAT
>JGI24021J15306_10007549_pt1 | contig 13262 bp, 7 predicted proteins | sample Ectturendosymbi1_FD_15306 | JGI IMG/M metagenome (IMG submission 15306) | reverse complement strand
AGGGTACTTCACCGGCGGAAAGCACCCTATGACAACGGGAAGCAAGATGACGCGGCGCAGCAATGCGAAGCGAAAGTGCCTAAGGACGAAAGTCGAAACACGTAACGCCTCGATCAGAAGTGACGAGGAAAGCGCTTCTTTGGTCAAATCGGTTAAGCCTTACTTTAATTTGGCCTTAGATACTCGCTGAGAATCATGAGGGTACGATTCTCAACGGCAAGTGGAACCTCGGGCAGTTCCACTTCATAAGTGAATGAGATGATGATAGCTATCACCAAACTATAGTTTGCAACAATGAGTTATTCAGCACTAAAAGTGAATCTATACACAATGGTTTGAAATTAATGCGCGAATGATTTCTATTGCAGTACAAATATTATGCGATAAGATGCTGTTAGCAACAGCTAAGAAAAACATCAACTACAATAGGGAAAAACACACTATGACTGTTTCATTTTAGTCGTTCCTATAGCTTCAGCTAATTCATGTTGACGACCATTCTGCGGAAGATTTTGTGCAACTGATGAACAAATCTATTTTGATAAAAGTCGTTGTCTTGCAAACAGCAATACAGTTAACAAATTCAAATGAAAAGGTTTATGCTCAAAAGAAGTGTGTCGTTATCATGAGAAAGAAAAATGTTTTCATACATTTCAGGTATTTGCATATATTTTCAAAGAGTTTTGAAAAAGCCTCGAGTTACACTCTGCTCAAAACTTGTAGACATTTTTGAAAAACCTGGAGAATGCATTTCAGCTTCATATATCTTTTCATGGATAACGTTTGCAGATTTTTTCCCATCTTTTCCATACCATTTTTGCGTCTCTGCTTATTGCGTCGCAAACGATAGTGAAACTTGTTCGTGAAACCTCGGCTTCAACTTTTACAAGCAATGTTTCCAGTTTGGCTTTTTTGAGTACAAATTTGTAATGTTTGGCTATTTTTACCTCCTTTGTTTTTTTTCTATTTTTGGAAAAAGGACAAATGAAACCTGGCTTTTTTGCCTTTTTTGCCCAATTAGAATTCTTATGTCGATTCGGCAGATATAAAGAAGATTTTGGCAGATTTCTGGGCACTGGCAGATTTCTGGACACTGTTTCGGGACACAGAATGATAAATATTGAATGGAAAATTGCCCTGGAATTTATAACAATTCTTAGTTTTGCTGTTTCATTCTTACACTTCCGGAAGACCAAACGTTTCGAGATGTTTATTAGACCAAAAGTTTCGAGACGTTTAGTGAGTTTTATTCTCTTTATGTATATGATATGCATATATTGCTTTTCAAAAGTACGTTTGGGTGTTTGAAGGTGTCGTTGTGTAATTATCTTGCATTTGGCTTTTTTGGTGCTATTTGACTTTTTTCAAGGGTTGATCACGCCTTTTTTGCTTATGACAACCTGGCAACCCTGTTTACCTGCCGCGTGGTGAGGCGTTAACTGAGCGTGGAACTTGAGAGAGACTTTGTCGTAATCTGCCGGAAAAACCAAGGCAGTTTCGCTGTTTGCGTTTTCGCATGATTCGTTCCTCACGTGCACACAACAAGTTTATGTGGAATTGCGACTGTGTTGCGTGATTGTTGGCTGCGTTTAGGCATGGCGTGAACAGTTATAAACTGATTCTCTGTAGCAAGGCTAAGTTTGAGGCCGGTTTGTTTGCTTGCTGCAACGTTCGTTCCGAAAAACCACGTGCTTTGTTTTTGTTTAGCATTTGATTGAAATGTCAATCAACATACCAATGACGCAAGTGCAGTAAAAGGAAACCGTAAAGGAGGTCCATCAGAAACCTTCTTCAATGTTATAGTGTTTCAAGCGTGTTACCCGATCCAAGTCAACTGAGCCAGTCACTTATGTCTAGCGCGTCCTTAATCGTGTAGCGTAATGTTATACCCATCTTGTGAAATGAGTGGTTTTTATGAAGTTGCTAAAACAACAATTTGTTTGTTGATTGGTCATGCATTACTACCATAAAAGTCTAGTTAACGGTTATTATTTGCTAGTAAATGTTTTGAACTTGACCGAAGTATGCCCAGCAGGTCGCGGTTTGTTTTGCAAACAAGATTATGCAAAGCATTTGTTTGAAAAACGTTTCACTGCATCATATCTTTCAAGATCAGGTATCAACAAGGTAAGATGTCTTGGAAACTCGGTTTAACCAGCTTCATGAACACACAAATAATTCTTGTTAAAAACTTCACAAAAGTAGTTGCGCTTTGCCCACTTAATTTGAAATTTGGGGGGAAGCACACTTTTGCTGCTAACCTGTTGTTAAGGACTTGGCAAAAACTTTTAGCACACTTTGTGCTTTGCTTCATTGCAAGTCAAAATTAAGTTTACTTGGCTTCTTTCGCTTTTAAAATGATTTTCGTAGTTGTTCAGTGTGCAAAAATCTTTTAGATGTGTGTTTTGCTGTACCACTGAAATATTATTGAAAAACCAACTGCCTTCCAATACAAGAACTGTCTGAAGAATTTATAAAATGCAATCCAGTCAAGAAATCAGTTAGGACATCTTGAAGTCGTTACAGTTCATAACCTGAAGTAGAAGATACCATTATTTGTCATAAAACAATAGTCGTCTCAAACTGCAGTTTCACTCATTTCCATCATATGTCCAGGCTACTCTTTACAAACATCGGTTGCACATTTGCTTACTTGTCTTCTCAAAAAATACGTTTGGTCATTGAAACTAAATTTACTGAATAAATTACTCGACTTATTTCCGACCTGCAAGACATATGTGACTGCAAAAGTACGTCTGATAATCTGATTAAGTAAAAAATACTGAAGGCTTACATTCCACTGGTCGCAAAAACAGAGTTTAGTTCTGTGGTCGGTCTCAAAAATTAATTCGTACTTTGTGCATTTTCGGTTATCATTCAACCTTTCCCACCTTGTGAGAAGCAGGTGTTTCCATCCAGCCATGATGCTTTGCACCAACTTTCATTTGAAGAGTTGAAGCGTTCCTGATCAAGACTTTATGTCACGTTAACCGAAACAAAAGCAACACTTTTGGTTTCACTGCTTCTTTATTCAACGTTTTCAGCATAAATGCTCATCTTCCTTGAAATCGACGATTTGCTACCTCTGATCAAATCAGTGTTTCGATGAAAATATTTCTCGAGCGAGGATGTCCAGAGTGACGTGAAATCGATTTTCTAATAAATAAAATTGCTGGTTTATTCCACAGCGTCACATTTGTGGAGACAAAAGTTCTGTCGCTGATTCCGCGAAAGCTTGCATCAAACCAAGAGCTTTCAGTTGTCTTCCATAAGTAGGTGTGAAGTGAAAGAACATTCAAAGTTTCCCTGATCAAGAAATCTTGGTAATGTATGTTACTCTTTTGACCTTGCCTCTCACCAAAACAAAGTGAACCCTTGGTATAGCGAAAGTAGATTCAGGGCTCGGACACAAGAACAATGGTCCTATGTTTTCTCTAAGCATCAAACACGCACAAAGACGCCCAGACGCGTTGGGTCATGGTATACTGAAACCAGATACATTGCTAAAATCACGTAAATAGCTAAATTCACATTTCAAATGAATCGATGGTTGCGAGCGAGAAGGTTGACACATTTTGATTTGTTTCGAATCCAATGAAGCCTTTCAACGTCGTATATCTAGTCATCTGCAGTAGGAAATTTCCCAAAGCACGTATTTGTTGCCAGTAGAAATGATGAATCAAGGAATTTGTTACTTCACAATAGCTTATTGTTACATGGAAATGATTCGTGATTTTAACTCAAAAAACGAAAGTTGATGGAAATATTAAAAACATCATGAAGAAAGCTCAGGACTGTTAAAACCTTCTATCATTTTTCCCTTGATGATTTTGGGCAAGAATATGTAACATTCCAGCCATTTATTGAGCAAAGTCTTTCACAAACTTTTAATACACGAAGTAAATACCGCTGCATAATGGGATGTTCCGAAAAAGTGTCGGGTTTTCCGAAAAATCTAGAAAAAACTCTTTATGAAAACGTAAGCCACAAAAATGGTTCCAAAAAAGCCGACGTTTTTGTTTTAGCAAGAATTATTACTAAAATTAGGTATATTTACTCAGTAATTGCTTCCAAATTATAACTTATTTGGAATGATGCTATTTTTGTTACATCCTGACCTATAATCAAAAGCGAAGACAATACTTTAGTTATTTTTCGCCTGTTCCTCTTTTCTTGCACACTGCTTGCTAATGTGCGACTTGGTATCATAGATCTGACCATGCACATCACAAGTGTAAACCTAATTTCTGGGACAATTTAAACATCGGAGAATTAGTGGTCCATTAGACATAGCTTGATCTTTAGTGTGAGTTCGAGAAAGCTAATGTCTAGGACGGTCTTGACCACAGCGAATGACGGCTTAATCGCCCTTAAAATGTGACTATTCTACTTTTCAATGCGAGAATATATTTATCATAAATTTGGGCAGTATTCCTAACATGAGAAATTACATTTGACATCTGAAATATGTCGTTTCGACTGTCAGAGTTTATCACCCGGAGTTTTTGTTTTTAGTAAATTTTATTTCAGCTTCTGCCTCAAGGGGATACAATATTTGAAAGTACAAGAACCGCCATTAATGGCTGGTTTCATGTCAAAATGCACGGTAATTTATACAACATTTTCATTATTTCTTTTGTTCATCTTTACGGCGCCGTGCGTCATGTGGGGATCACATGACCACGTTTTGTGAACTGTTCCCTCGTTCCGCTGTGGAACGCCTCGAGGAACGCCGTCATTTGTTCGGGCTTCTTTACCTCCGAAGCGTAACAGCTCGGTATTCACCCTTCTTTGGATAGGGTGTTTTTGCTTCCGATGCACGTTTTGAAGGCTTGCAGGCTTGGGTCTCCATATAGAGTTGTCTTCCTGTGTCGTCATGTCTTGTTCTGTTCGCGAAGACCGTCAATTTTCTTGTGGAGTGTCTACTTTTCTACCCAAATTGTCTTTAATTTAACTCTTGTGGGCTTACGTTAGCATTATCGTCATAGCTGGTGACGTATTTCCGGTCACATGGTTAGTCCATATGTCTTTGTTGCGCAAGTCTGTGCATGCAGAGCTGTTTTCATGGAGTTTTCTATTGGCCGCGTATTTTCCAAAGTTTTTCTGTGTTCCGTGACCAGGCTTATTCGCAACGTTTGAACTTTTTCCCAAGACTCTATGGTTGTATAAATGTTTTCTTTAGAATCCTGTATTCTTTCTGGGTTGGAGCATTGTCTTAGAAAACTTTTCTTCAGATCGTGTTGAGGGTACGGAGCTATTTGCGAAGTAACCTCTGCACAAGTATCAGAAACAATTACATTTATTCGCTGATTGAAGACGAAATTTTTTAATGCGATACATCGTCAGATAACAAATAACTGTGCCGTAATTTGGCCATCAACATAAAATACAACCAGATTTGAAATAAAACCGTTTCATTTGAGCGGTTGTTGTTGTTAATGTTCGAAACCAGAGTAAAGCGTTCAAAATGTAGAACGCTTCAAAGGGTGTTTTGACAATTCTTTTATCTTTCTAATCTTTTCAGTTCCATGATTCAAGTGGAAGCGTTGAGAATTCTCAGAGCAATTCCATTACTTGTGCTCCGGGCCAGCCCTTCGACTAGGCCAACTAGGCCGACGCCTAAAGCGCAGCCTTCAGGGTCTAAAAATCCGCTGTTTTCTTGGTGTCTATGTCCCGAATATTGGAAAAAATTCTGGCAATATTTTGTGAATATTGAAGCGATCCCAGGAGGCAGTACTGTCTAGGCCTGGCCCTGCTTGTACTGTTGATGATAAACTCGTGCATCGCCGTGTCGCATTTCGTTTCACGCAATGTCGACCTTCGTTTCGCTGCACCTTAATCCAAATCTATTATTGAGACGCTAAAGGCAAAAAGATATTTCACAATAAAAATTAGCTAGGGTTAAAGGCAAATAGCGAGGATGGACCAACTGCTGTCAACACGCTTGCCACGATTTCACAGTCACTCCACGTAGTTTTGGCTGCGGGGCCCCCTGTGCATTTCTGGCTCTCATCCAGACAGCCTGGGTTCACTTGCCTGTCTGGGAACCTACGTCGTATGGCAGCTGTAAGACCTAGATAAGTGCGTTGACGAATGCTCTTTAATCATCGATGTCTGTCCTCATTCCCAGCTGGCATTTTTGTCTGAATAGCTGTTCCTCCTTTGACGAAATCAAAATTTAGAAAAGTTGACCAAAACGCATAATCGCGAAATCGAAAGTTACAGACACGTGATCTGAGGACCTATATGTCAACCATTTATGTAATCAACCAAGTCAACAAAAAATGGCACTCTGATTAACATCATCCTAAATGATTGTTGTTTTCGTTTAATTTTTCCGCTGTGATCACTGCAGTCACAGTATGAAGCGGTTTCTACGAGAGTCTATATTTCACTACATCATTCGAGTAGATCATTGATTCCCAAACTTTTTCTACCAGCGTACCAATCGGGGGTTTCGTGCAGCGTTCACGTACCCTCTATATCAGGGGTGTACAACATTTTGTTATTGCCGGCCGCTTTACTTTTATTGATATGAAGTACGGCCGCCAATGAGTTTGAGTTATGTTTATGATGTACGTTTAGTTAAAGAATAGGTTTCATACTATGTATGTCAAATTGCATATTCATTCTATAATCTTTGTGACATCACCCTCCAGATTGTTGCGCATCGTGTCGACTGATTTTCTTGCCCTGAGTTTGTTTTGCTTCAATATACGCCAACACGGTCTCCAAACCTTATATTTCAAATTACATGTGGACGGCCGCAAATTTCATTATCGCAGGCCGAACATGGCCCTTGCGGCCGTACGGCATTAGGTTAGGGTTGACAGACAAATTGAAAACTAAAAAATGAATAAAAACAAAAACAGATGGTTTTAATGACATGGATGTCATTGTTTTGCCTCCACCAGTTGGTCAATGCGAGGAAGAGCATCGAAAACCATGCCCTGGTGCAACAAAACCGTTCCGGCTTTTCGATTTCATGGTCATCAAAGCCAAGAAACCCTGCTCGCACTCCCACGTAGATGGAAAAATCAGCAACTAAGGAACAGCGTGACAGGCTAGGCACGGGTACGATGACGTCATGCTTAACCAGAAATATATAGGACAGCATATGTTTCATCTTTGGTATCTCTTCAGTTTGAATGTCTGTTAGCTTATCTTGTTCCCCGGTGCCCACAGGCAAATCGGCTGGATCAATGAAGAATGGGTTGGTGGAGTAAACACAAGATGCAACGTCAGGAAAGTAATGCGTCAACTCGTTTTTTAGAGGCGAAAGACGACAAACAATTTCGTTTGATTGTCCTAAACGGAAGTGAAGAATTTCTACATTCCACAGGTTTTATTCTTAGTATTCCTTACCCAGAGGCCGAGCTTGCGGACAAATGCTGTCAGCTTCGAAATGAACTCTGTTACAATTTGGTTGGGCCCTTGGAACGACAGGTTGAAGTTGCTTAGAACTTCGAAAATGTCCGAAAAGTAGGTCAATCTTGCTCTCTAGCTAACAAAATCCTTTCTCTCTAGATCCGCTCGGAAATCGTGATTCTTCTCTAAAATATTGAAGCATCTCATCCCGCAGTTCGAACAGGCGCATTGCTGCATTACCTCGGGAGAGCCAGCGCATTTCCGTGTTGTGGAGAAGGCAAGTGTGGTTGGAGCTCAAATCTTCATGACGTTTTAACAAAATTTACCAGTTTGATAACTCGGTTCAAACATAATAACATATTCTAAGGAAGCACCTTTGTGCCAAGGGAAAATCTGTGTATGACCAAATGAACAATAGTGGCATTGTTCATTTGTGTATGACACAATTTTTCATTCATGCATGACGCATATTGTGTATGACACACAATATTGTGTATGACACAATATTGTTCATTTGTGTATGACACAATGAACAATAGTGGCGTTTGGTGTCACGCAGGCCCGAAACTAGGGGGGCGAAGCTACCTGAAAAAATGTCTCGGACATTGTTTACAAATATTGGACGCAATTAGATAATTTCGGGCCCCTCTTAGAAAATTCTTCGCCCCCCTGGTGTCCCAAGCTGGTTACGGGCCTGGTGACACGGATTTCATATGAGCTGTTAACCCTGATTTACGTCCTAGCACAGACGGACCCCGTCTGTTGTACCGCCAATCAACTTCCACATTCCAGTTAATTCACTTTGAAAAAATTGTCCAAAACTTTGAAAAAATCCATCCTTTTGTTTACTGGAAAGCTACTTGATCATCAGTAACTCAGTTTTCACAAAATTGTCTTCCGTATAGCAAACATATAGACAAGTAGCTGAGCGTTGTTTGTTCGTCCTTCGATTCGTCCAGTTGAATGTAACATCCAAACTTTGAGTCTTTCACTCCCGAAATCACTTGCTCGGCAATATCGACTGACATCTCCTCTATTTGATTCTTAACAGTGCTGTTAGAGAGGGACACACTTTCTAGTTTCGCAGCCACCTCCTCTCCAATCACCTGCTTAACCAAGATCATTGTTGCTCGGATTACGAGAGACACTCCAATAGTATGCGCCTTCGTATTTTTAGCTACTAGGAGAGCGACTACGTGCGATGCTTTGCCAATACCCTTCTTTCTCTGGTATATTGAAACAGTCTTGTCCAGGCAGAGCCGCTCGAGGTTCTCGTCAAGTCCCTGAAAGTAACTCTCACCTCGGTCCTTCTTGTTAGAATGATTTGAATCCAGATGACGCTTCAACCAGAACCGTCGCCAGAAAGTCGTCAAAACGTTTGTGCGTGGGGGGCTTGATGTTTGTGCAGGGGGGTTGACATTCAAATTTAACAAAAATTATACTGATTTATAATGTTTCATACTTTAATTTGGGAAGGCTTGAGCTTTGTTTGTGGAGACTAAGCCCGCCAAAGACCCCCGTGGCGACGGGACTAGCTTCAGCAAGTTGGGTTTCATAGCTGAATTAGCAAGCATCTTCATGCAAATTACACATTGCGGCAGAGAGTCTCCACCATGTTCAATACCTCTGAATCCGTTCTTTATGTAAGTTGGATTGTACTTTCGCTCCGACTTGTTACGAAAAGCTTATATATATTAAACTAAATATAGTTAAGCTGTCGCACTATTCTTAGATCAGTAAATATCAATTTAAGCATTAAACTTCAACACAATTGGAAGATCAATAAATCGGCTACACTAATACTGTTACCACCACTACAGTATTGTACTACATTGAGAAGTCTTCGCAGCTGGCAGCAGGAAAGGCGGAACATTTGAATAGTAAAATGTCTAACAACGTGGGCGTTGCGTCGTAAACGTGTGAAACCCAAACAAAAGTACAGTAATAATGACACTACCGTTAATGCATAGCGCGCAATCTGAAATGTCTCGTAAATTCTATTATTTTATCTTAACTCTTGTCAACTTTGGTAAGTTTCTCGCGTACCACCTGAAAGACTCTTACGTGCCACTGCTGGTGCGCGTACCACAGTTTGGGAACCACTGGATTAGATACTGTGAAAGCTGGAAAAGAGTCAGTTCAATGCAGTACCTCCTCCACTCAAATGAAACTTTAGGAAAATGTTTTCTTAGCTTTTGAAATACTTTTATCCATAGTACAAAGCGATTAACACGGCATGTTATAATGAAACCATATTGAAGTTGCAAATGTCGGACTTGCATGCTTCTTGTGTTTTTTAATGTGTTTTTACAACAAATAGGTTGCAGACGTAGAGCGTTGTTACAAGAAATAAGAAAGGTTTTGTGCATAGAATTTGAATAAACGCAAGAAAACGTATCTTTAGAAAAACGTGTAACGAGGATATACAGGCTGTGAAAAGGTCTCACGAAGGAATGCATGAACTTATATGAAGTAGAACAGTTTTCACTGACCAAAACTCGAGGACACAAAAGCAGTCATCTTCCATCTGTTCTTCTGTATTTTTTGTTAATTAGGTCAAAAATCTAAGTAAGATTAATGTTTATTTCATTTCTGAAGCAACTCAACACAAAACACATTGATATTATGATCAAAATTGATTTTATTTTATCATTTTACACGCAGTTTATTTTTTCTTTGTTGAACATTTTCGTACGCATCTAGTCAGAATGTAGTAATTTAACATTTTCCACTGAGACGTTGCTGTTTATTTTGTTATCAAACTAGAACAACAGCATTAATTTTGCCAGATGAGCAACGAAAATCAAGTTTTTTGAAGAAAACGTTTTGTCGGTCAGTGAAGATGTTATGTATTTGTATTCCGTATATTTCTGGACTTTTTCTGTACCATTCATTTTTTAGAAATGAGCTTGATTAACCATTGGCTGGATTAGTTTTACGATAAACTATTTAGACTTGTGAGGTAAATGTTTGCTCTGAAATCCTGAAAATGTTTGGCCATACAAGTCAATGTGTTTTTTCCACAAGTTTTTTAATGGTAGTGTTTCTTAAACATTAGCTATGATCAGGGCGTAAATAGGTTAGGTGGCGCCCGGGACAAGAAGCAGGTTTGGCGCCCCATGTTCGAAACTTAGGTCTTTCGGAAGCAAATGTACTGTATTGAAAAAAGTACTTGTGACATTATTCGGATTTTCCTGAACGCCCCGCAATGACTTGGCGCCCCGATAGTGATTCGGTGCCCGGGGAATTGCGCCCCTTGCTCCCCCTCGTTACGCCTATGATGCTCGCTATGATGTAAAAGGAGCTGCGTTCCAAACAATGAAACGTAACTAACGACAAAACCTCAGTTCCGAACCGTCGCCAGAAGGGGGTTTTACATTCATTCAGGGGTGCTTGGCATTGTAAAAATTGACAAACCTCCATTAATTCATAGTGCTTCATATTTTAATTTGGGTGATCTGGAGCATTGTTTGGGGGGCTTTGCCGACCAAAGCTCCCGGTGGTGAAGGGACTGCATTAGTTTCGTACGAAGCTTGAAACACAATATAATGATCCTATATGCCAAAATTCCTAAACAATTTGTTCAACAGCTGCAGATTACGTAAATGCAATACCTTTTAAAAAATACATTTCTTTAGAAAATGCATTCCTCTCATGTTGATTTTGTTTTTAGCTATTTTCTGATTGCGTTGGTATTACTATCTTTTATGTACATGAAAAAACATAACAAAGTCCAAAATGTTTCCAACCAAATTTAAAAACATAACTTTTCACGATAAGATCTTTTCACGTCTAAGGAATATTTGGCTTGGCCTGCATCATCCGAAGTGTTGTAAGTGTCATTTTTGATAAAGTTACTTGAAAGTGTTTCTGATATCTTCACAAATCCGGTTTGTGTTTTAAGAACAATTACGTAAACCAATTTTCAGCAAACAACCTGCTGCAGAACATCACACGAAGCATAGAGTCGATATCATTACAGTTAAAAAATGACACCTTGCGTCTTAACACAAGCCAATCAATTGCAACAAAAGCTATTAAAAATAGTAATAAGCCTTGAAATAATACACGAAAGTAAAGTCAACAACTTTCTTGTCGTTGAAATAACTATAAAAGAAATAATCGCTGAAAAAATCTCCATATGGTGAGGCATGCTAAGTTCTTGAAACGTGAAAAGACCATTGCACAACCGCTGATTACTGTAGTTCCAGGCTTGGTAACATTAAAGAAAACATAAAAATTCTGGAGGTTGTTCTTTCGCACTTGGTTTCATTTTAACTCTTCATTCTTTTCACAAGTGCCCAAATACCTTGTTTTGCTATATGTTTTTCTTAAATATCTTTCATCCACATTTTAATTATCCTGATTTTGCGTTTCACCAATCTTATATGAAAAGTATTAACACGAAAATTTCTAAATGCAAGTTTCTGAAAAATCAGCACATATCAAAATTAGGTGGAAGGATGACTGAAGCTTTCTCTCTGCTTGACGTACGACGCATGATTCCGAAAATGTTCTGTAAGCATGTCACTTTTCATGAATTTTCAGTCTGCAAAAAGTAAAGTTTGTTTTGCTATGTGGTGTAAATAGTTTCACAATATTGTCGGCGATTCCAAGATTAAATATTTTAGCTACTGGTGAAAACAAACAAATACGTTTTGTACAAAAATTCAAAGCAAACACTGCGATGTTTATTACATGAAAGAATTGTCTTGATGAAGCTACATTTTACGTCGACAACCCAAGCTACTTTATTAAATTAGTTTCTCAGCGCGGACCGAAACATTTCTTACACCTATCTAGGAAACCTGTTTAGTAAAGTACTGTTTGTGTGGCACCATGATTTCAGGTAATAGTACTGTGTGTTTGACAGTAGTTAAAACCTTCAAAACAAACGGAACACAACTGATGCGTTTGTGTTATTGCGAAATACAGGGTAAATTACCTGAAACAAGATTAATGGTTTGGGAAAACCTGAAAAATATTGCAACATCAAATTTTTAAGTAAAAACGTTTATTGCATCAGATTAGTATCGAAGTTTCCATATTGTGAAGGCAGGTAACGTTGTTTGCTGTTTCTCACCCTGCAGCAAAACGATTTGTACGTAACGAAATCAAAGTTCGGAAGAGACTTGTGAGATGAAGAAGAACATTTCTACCCTCAAACTAATTGACATATGCGTGAAAAGGATCAAATTTGCAACTGCTGTTCACGACGTTGAATTTGCTCCTCACAGAAAAATAGAAAATTGTACCACACAACCCTTAAAAAATTTTTTACAGAAAAGTGAAATTAAATCTAAATGAAAGACACAGCGCTTGATTATAGATAAACTATTACTACCATTCAAACACAGGGAGTCATCCACGGTAATTTCATCATCATAAAACCGATATCTCAGATGCAAATCTTACCTAATCGTTTCAAGACAGCCAATATGGCAGCAAGATGCTCACCGCTCAGCTAGTATAAAGTACATTTATTTTTGCGCGGTGGCACGCTGCAACCTTGATGTTGCTCTAACCAAAAATGTGCGGTATTTACTTTACAGACTCTAGGTCCGGATGAACGCATGACAAACCAACACTATCTTTGCACAAACTATTCACTTTCTTGGTTTTACTATACATGAGTAAGGTGATCAGTTCCTATGTCTCATTCATTTTATAATACGAATTATTACTAAAAATTCAGGGGACAAAACAATGAATTTTTAACGTTTTTGTAATGGTACACGTCAGGGCGGAGCTAGTGGGGTGCCAGGGGGGGCCACTGCCCCCCAAAAATTTTGCCTGGCCCCCAGTGGCCCCCCAAAATTTTTCAGGTCTCTTTCTGAAAGTCCTACACAGATCATTGACAGCTCCCCTTGTTGCAAAACTGGCCCCTCCAGTGG
>JGI24021J15306_10007547_pt1 | contig 13262 bp, 4 predicted proteins | sample Ectturendosymbi1_FD_15306 | JGI IMG/M metagenome (IMG submission 15306) | reverse complement strand
GATAACTTGGAAATTTTTTCTTATGTGTTTTGACAATGAGATCAATACCACTATCTATTCCAAATACAGTCAGACCTGTTTGTCCGAACTCCGATCATCCGAATCCCCGCTATCCGAAACAAATTGCTCGGAACATATTTCTCCCAACGCATTTCACCCCTTTAATCCAGAAACCCCGCTGTCCGACAACGACTCAGAAATTTATGAATGGATATGTCATATCAACAGAAAGAAAACGCCAAACCGGAAGGGTGAAAGTCCATTTTCTATGCACAATGAATCTAACAGTGGCAGACCCTGTAGGACGCAGTTATAGGTCTCTGTACAGTTTTTTACGTGTTAAAATCTCATTCTGATGCATGCTGGCTTATGTATACGGATCTGCTAATAAACAAAAACAAGTATGAGAGTTTCATCAACACTAAAAAAGCCTTCAAAAACTATACATGTTTTATTTTGAGACGTTTCGGATTATTCTTAATCCATCTTCAGTCAAAAAATAAAGCAACACTTGGAAATGCTAGCAATTCAAACCCAAAAGACTCTGTGACGCAGGAAATAGCAGTGTGATGCAAAAGATGTCAAAAGCAAAACCAAGACTGCCAACCCTGTCAAATTCACTAAAAGTAAAAGCAGGACCAACAGCTATCCAGAAAGTGCTAAAACAAAACCTGCATAAGATCGTTATCTACAAAAACAAGCCAAGACCAGCAGCAAGAGACTGTTCACAGAGCACTGCAAGCGAAAGATGCAAAAATTTTAACAGTTACCAGTACTATAATCAGCACGATATGTCTACGTCAGCACCAACAGCAATGCATGAAATGTAGGATGTAGACAATTTTTCCACCCCTTTATACCTCTTCAATATGTAGATTTTATTCTCTCTGCCCTGTCTTTGTGTGTTTTCATTGTCATTGTATAAGCTAATGCTCATAAACATTCGCCAGTAGAGCCTGATTAAATTTGTTTCTCATAAACATTCATTAAATTTAGCTTTTGCCTTCTTATGGGTGTGGAAAAAATTTTGAACTTCTGTTGATAAAAATTGGGAGACTGATTTGTACTTATTTTGATGGACATGCTCATTTGTTGCTTTCCAATATATAATGCACCACTGATGGATACCATTTGGAGATAGAACAATTGTTGCAGTAAAGACGAAAATGCTATATGTTCCAAAGAAAGAAAAATCAAAGGAAAAATTTTACAGACTGTCCAAATAAATATTGTATGATTTTATTTGATGAAATCAAGCTGTGATTGTGCATGTGGCTGAAAAGCACATATTGCAAGTGTTGTATAATTATTATAACATTGCTGCTATATTGTAGGGATGTTTTTTCTGTTATGGATTCAAAAAGTGAAATTTCAATGGGTGCATCGCAAGACAAGGATAAATCTATCAACAGCCATCAACATGCACGTCACCGCAGAACTAATGTCTCAACAAATTCAGGACTATCTCTGACATCACAATATGGCGCCTCAGCGTATGGTTGTAGCTTGGAAATACAAGTGCAACCTGAACATCAACATCGTGCAAGATACCTTACTGAAGGCAGTCGTGGACCTGTGAAAGATGCTTCACAGCAAGGTTATCCACAGTTACAGGTAAGGTTTTATTTNAAACATGTCTGGCTTAGTGACATGTTAGCNATTTAAGAATACATTTGTTTTTATCTCCACTTGTGCAGCATAACNAGAAACTTTAGTGACAGTACATTGAAGCATAGAGTTNCATTGATACAATACAGAATACTAGGGCGTTTTAGACCTCATACTGCTCTATATTAAGCGTAAATTTTAAATCATGCAGAATCTTTTCAGGGCAGTTCATTAAAATATGAACTGGCCGTCCATGGTTATTCTGTAATGGATTTTTCCTTAGTAGTGTACACAGGCTTAGGCAAAATAATCAGACTGAAAAGAAGTAGGTGATGAAAGGTTTGTCAATTGGATTGTCTTGAGTTGGTGTGACAATGGCTATGATTCTGCAAAGCATTCAAAAGCATGTTGGTGACATCTGCATGATCTGTTTTTGTGACACCTAAGCTGAAATAAAACGTATTGCCACTTTTCATCTACTATTGTTTGGATTAAGATTTATTGAACCACAAGACCAAATCTGAAGTAACAGCCCAACCAGAAAACATTGTCAAAATGCTATTTCGAGATTGTTGGTGGTGCATGCTAGGAATGCCCATGACACCCTAATCAAAGCCAAAAAAGTGACTCCACCATTTCAAGCTGATTTACGCACCTTGCATCCTAGTTACTACAGTATGTGTTTGTGGTGATGCAATTGTCATTCCATTGTTAATTTTTTGAAAGCAAAGGAATGCATTCATCAGCTGTAAAGTTGCCTGCAGACCTGCAAATGAAAAACAATGAATGCTCAGTTTTACATTACAATGAGAGATTGTTACTGTTGCTCTGTTTTTTGTTTTCATTTTGTAGGTTTGTGTAGACTTATAAAATATGTTCTTTACTGTTGCAGTACTGGTTATTTTGATCTTGCTTTATGTCTTGAAGCAGATTGTTTGATCTCTGCAAGATGCTTTTTATGTGCATGAAAACCAAGATTCTTTTATAACAAATGCCTCAAGCACTTCTTGGTCTTCCGTAAAATCTTTGAATGTATCAAGCACTATGGTGCATGTGCTTTCTCTGGTATTTCCTGTTGTTTTGAAAAGCATGCAGTATACCATGTGTTGTTTTTGCCATAAAATATTTAGAAATGCTACTGAGTTTTATCCATGAAGCTTGCATTTGAACTTACAACATAGCAAGTGAATGTGTTTTTGTAAATAGCTCCTGTTTAGTGTTTTAAGTAATGGTAGAAATATTACATCACATGTTCAATACACAAACTTGATGTTAGATTTTCTTTTCCAAATGTATTGTTTTGATGATGTCTTTTCCCTCATGAGGTGTTCATTTAATGAAAAAATAACAAGTGTGCCCAATCGTACATGTTACTGTGATGTGTGCACATCTTGTTTTTTTGTGAACTTTTTCACAAAACATTATTCAAGAATTCATTTCTGCAAATGTAGATTCCAATATAATATGTTTTCACAACCTGTAAATATAGTTTGAAAAAAGACCTCATTGTACAGTGGCTTGACTATCACTTTTCTTGGATTTATCAAATGCTTTGCTTTCCTTCGTACAATTTTGAGCTTAATGATTTTTTTACTGGATGAATGCTGATTTTTAATTAACTTTCCTAATTGTGTGGTTTGAATGAAATAGTAGTTTAGTTTAGATTAATCTTAACCAGCACAGCAGCCTTGTTTGCTTTAATGTCATTCATTGTGCTGCTTGCTTAGTTTCAGGTCACCATAGCTAACTATTTTATATTTTTTCAATCAGTTGAAGGGATATGTTGGAAAGACCACTTTACACGTTTACGTAGGATCAGAATCCGAAGATAAAATACGTCCTCATGGGTTCTACCAAGCATGCAAAGTAACTGGCAGAAACACAACTCCATGTGATGAGGTGCAAATAGATGGTACAAAGGTTATTCAAATACAATTTGATACACAAGAACCAATAAGGTGTGTGTCTGCATTTAATATTTTAAGGTGTAGACTAATGCACAAGGTTAAAAATATCATATATGTCCAATTTTTGATTCAATGAAATTCATTTGTGATCAAATGTCTGCAAATGCGCTTTGAGGTCTTCACAACCATCTACCCAAAGTCTCTTTGAAAGTAGCACTTTGTGGGTTGCAACATGCTTGTTTGTCGCATTATTTATCCTGATATTTTCCGATCCTTTAAGCATTTTATTTTACAAAATGCTTTTCAACTCTGAGATAGAAGTGCAATTTGTTTAAAGAAGTATTATGTTGTGCCACTGCTTCACCACTTCCTTACCTTACAGTGTGGATTGTGTTGGAATATTGAAGCTAAGAAATGCTGATGTGGAAGCTAGAATTGGTGTAAGCCGTGCCAAGAAAAGGAATCAAATTGTGAAACTTGTTTTTCGAGTTGTGCTTGAAGATGTTCCCAATGCTCCCAATCCATTGGTTTTGCAAGTGGCTTCAAATCGTATAAGCTGCAGTATGTAGTCAACCTTTTGTATTCATTGCATGCATGTTGAAATGGTTAAGGTACAGCTTTTGCATGTTTTGCAGAGACTGTGATGCAACACAAGAGATTGGTATAGGATGCTCTAATTTCAAATAACATTACGTTCTTTACTATACAGCAAAGTGTGCTAAATTATGCAATTGAAGTTCTTTACCGTTTTTATTAATAACTCAGGCGTTAAATGTGAAGTTCTCTGTTAGTTATCAATTGTTGAGTTGATGATTTCAAACACTCTTGTCAAAATCATGCTAATGTCTAGATGCTGTTTTTTTCACAACAAAAATCATAAAATTATATGCTGAAAGTTACTAAACCTTCAAAGAGTCCTGTACCTAATCGTTTCGGTTTCATGATTTTAGAAATGCAGCATGAAAAATAATTTCCTAGTTGGGTTAAGTGAAACAACCAAAAAGTACTCCCATATATTGATGCTATATAATTTCGTGGTTTCAAGTTTATAAGCTCAAACTAAATGATGCATAACTGCCATCATATATACTTTTTTGATGCAAGATAAACTNCTGCTAGCTATGAAACAACCATAAAAATGATAAAAGAAAACATCATAAAATATCTTGATTTAAGTACTAATGATTTGATGTTTCATATAGACCTGACTAATCACTTAATTTTTCATAATTTGTTTTGATGACAGCATCACTGTATTTATTATCAGGAAGTGATCTGAAATGTAGTTTTGAAGAACAAAGGCATGTGGTCAATTTAAATAACTTAGATGTCAATACTTAGTTTGTAACAGAAGAGTTAATCAGGACTGGCAATATTGCTTTTGGATCATGTCTGTTCTACATACCTTCAAAGTGTACATTAATTTTATTGCTGGAAATTTCTGATGGAATTCAATCTGTTGTGCAATACAGTTTATATCTTATTATGAAAATTTGTTTAAGCTCTCCATTGCAGTGGCAAGGTTCATTTTCAATCTTTCTATTACCCAGTTCCACTTTTCAACATGGATTTCATGTAGTTTGATAAAACCTACAAAGACTGAAGTTGATTTTGCTAGTAACTAAATCTGAAATTTGAATTCATATTGAATCTGCTGATTTTTATACTACTATTGATTGAAAACAACGGACTGGTAGGAAATCCTGCCATTGTGGTGGTTACAGTGCAATATCATATGACTGATATTACAAACAACGCCTGAGGGAAGTTCCTCTACTTTGTTTTTGGCTACAATTCTGAGAAGTTTCTCCTAAAAATAATGCTATCAGTGATGCTGACTGTTGGTCATCATATCAGTTAGTCTCTAAAACAGGTGTTTCCTAACTTTCTTTGGCCATGTACCCCTTCAGCATTTTGATAGATGAGCATGCACCCCTAAAAGTTCTTATGGCAAAAAGGCTGGCGAAAATAACAAATACATATTTAGCAATAAGCATAATATAATGATTTTGAAAATAATATTCACTGATGTATGTATACATATTTCGAAATTAATAATATGTAAACATATTTTTCTCTTATATTGCTAACCTTAAATGCACCCCTAGAACCCTTGCTCTAAAAGCTAAATATGGTTTGTCTTATAATGGTGTTTCTGGGATATGTGTCCTAAACACAATTTATATATGACTTTTTCAAGTTAGTTTGAAATATGAAACATTTTGCTGCAGATTTTTAACATTTGCATGTAACTGGCTTGACTGAATTACTGAGACAACAAGTGGATCTTCAGCTGTGTATACATGTTTAGATGCAGCTGAAGGTGGTATGACTAGCTGGTTAGTTAATTGTTCTTTGCTTGTTTTCAAACCCTGGTTAGGGTGAGGATTACGTTCTGCTGAGTGTGTAGCAACCAACTTTTGTTATATTTTGAAATTGTAAGTATTGTGCAGCTGAAGTAGACATTAGGATTAATATATTATTTTTTGCAGCTCAACCACCTGGCCAACCTGAAATAACCAAGAAAAGTTTGGACAGATGTCCCGCAGACGGAGGGGTTGAGATGTTTATCATTGGCAGAAATTTCCACAAAGGGACCAAAGTACTATTTCAAGATCCTGAAGAAGCAGATGGTGTGTGGTCACTTGTGTTGCCGGGCAGGCGTAGCTACGTGTAGTGAGACTCTGATCATTGATCTATTGCAAAATAATTTGTTCATGCATTGGTGAGCTGGTGTAATACCACTGCGCAGTCAGAATGCTCATCATGCACTATTTCTTGTTTCACTGCTGGTCATATTAGAAGTTGCTAATTGTTTAGGAAGTATGCTTTGAAAAGTCATCTTGTTATGTTTGTGGTTTGGACAAGTGTAGTAAAACTATACATCAGCTCATGCTTCATGTCGTCCGTGAGAACTTTCACAATTGCAGACAATGTTCCCTGAGCCTGACTTTCGATAATTAATCAATTGTTGTTCCACAATTTATCCCAAACTACAACGAAATAGACTTTAGTGACCTGTGCCAAATTTATTTTAATGCATTTGTCCCTTCAAACTTTCTGAGTTATGCAGGCCTGTTCAAGATGAAGATACTGTGAACGATTGACCTAGGCAATGCAGTTTGTATCTTCAAAAAAGAATTCAAGTTTAAGCATTCTGCTCTGTTGACTGAGTCCCATTTTGCACCCAGCTATCCTTAGGTGCAATGCTTCATCCGTTAGCATTTCAGACAATTTTACGTAGCAAATTTATTTATTTCTTATACAGTAGTTCAGATTTTTAAGGCCTTTTGGGACCTGATTCGGGCCCCTAAAATTGAAAATCGGGTCCCCAGAATCAGAGAAAATCGGATCCCTAGAATCAGAGCAATCAGGTCCCTATATGTCCATACCAGGTACCTAACATTTTCCTTACAAAAATACCTGCAGTAGTTAGTATTTCCCTAGTGCTATGCATCAATGCATTTGTTTCACAGAGATAATCGATGATGTTTTTTGACAAAGTCGATTTTATCTTCAAATAAATCGCAAACTAAACTGATCTAATAAAGACATTTTCCACATGGAGACCGTTTATTTATCAATGAACAGGTTGCTAATGTCGTCACTGCTATTATTTATATGAACCAGCGCCACAGAGGATTTCTTACCAACGCAGAGCCGTACTAGAGCGACAGTTGCGCTTATCCGTTAGCGTTTCAGACATGTAGCAACAAGGCAGTAAGCTTACCAGGCTGCATTAGGCAGATCTACTGCCATGTTGCAAGTAGGATAAATTTGCATCAAGGTTTAGTAATTAACCTTGACAGTCAAAAAAGCTCTAATAAATCAGATAAGTGAACAAGATTTGTAAGATTGTCTTGCATTGTTAGATACACTATTTTGTAATCATTGCAAATTTTTTGTCAGGTGCGACTCGTTTTGTGGAAACAACAACTTAGGATAGCGTGAACATACTTGGCGTTGCTACAGTGCCATCCCTGTTCAATTACAAAAAAATTACTGTTAAGCAATAGTAGCAGTGCTGAAACATGGAATCGTGAGATGACAAGGCCACCAATTGTTGATGCATTGTAACTTTCAAGTATTAAGTTGGATCTCATAAAATCATGTAATAGTAAAAATTAGAGATAAGTTTAAGTGCAGTGTGGATAGGATTGTGCAGGTCATTGAAGATGATGGACTTTTATAGCAAACGGACTAATGGCCTGAAGTTTTTCACGTCTTTGAACTACCCAAGTCTATCCTATTATCCACACCAAAGTTAGATTAGATGCATGCACAGTTATTGTTTTAATCAAGTTTAAATTTAAGTTGCTTAAACGGTTAATAACTGTTACGATCAATTTGCTGTAATAAGCTTTTATTTAATAATAATATCTGATTTGCTGTTTCTACAGCATCGATTCTTAATTTTTTTCAGAGGTCGTTTATGTATGCATTGTACACTAATTGCTGTGCACTAGCTAGATGATTAAAGCTTCTGTGCATAAAATCCATGTGAAAAGTGTTCTTGCGTACTATACCGGCTGCAGGGTGTTAATGCCTACGCTTGCAAACCATTTGCTTTGTTCCCCCAAAAGTTAATTTAGGTCCCTTAGCAGTTCGCAAGTACCCTTGTTTGTAAATTTAAGCATGGTTAATTAATAGATTGACCGTTAACCAATTCCTTACCTTGCAGAGAGCACACCCCTCCAAACTTAGTCAAAAGTTTTAAAAGACAGATTTCCAAATCAAGTTGATGAAAACCTGCTTGCAATCCAGAAACTAATGTGCTGCTTTTAATCTTTGTGGTTACTAAGTCTGTATGCTTGTCTGTACCATTTGCGGCCAAATGTGGTTGCTACTACTGATAAACTTCATAGGCCTGGCTGGCCGCTCATCTGAGTTGTATGTATGCAATGAAGTGCTTAGATTTTCTTTGGCGATTCAGGACCTACAACCTTGCTAATCCTGACTTAGCACCACTTACCGAACTAAATTCTACGTTAAGCGATGGACAATACTGAACTGACAGTTTATCTTTTTACTTCTTGATTTTTAGCAATAACTCAAGCATGTAATTACTTATATTTCGTAGGAAGCCACTGGCGATCTTATGGCCAAGTTGACAAAGATACTTTTAATCAGGTGAGTTTATCTTATATTTCCGTCGGGAGAACATTTTCAAGTGTGTCATAATAATCATGGCGCTTCATGTCACTTTCTTACTTCAAATGCGAATAATTCCGAGTTTGTTCATTAAGTTCTCGCTTTGTTTGCTCGATTCGTTGATGCACACGTGTGCGTGGAAACGTCATTATAGCAATTGCGTTCGTCAACTGTGTTATCGACGTCTGCATGTGTTTCATGAACTGATCACTGCCATCTGCTTGAGTTTTATTCTTCAGTGCTTTCTTTGTAATGCTGTTCTTCACCAACTTAAATATCACTATACTGAATATAACAGAAGACAAGTGGCTATCGCTGAATTGATTTATCCGTCTTGACGAGAGTGTTTACACCAACCAAATCCAACTTTCTAATAAATTTTGGTGCTTCAAATTTTTTCTCATGTTGGGACAGTGGTCAGTAAAGTCGACGACAACAGTCCACACCCAACTATGGCTCGTTGCGATCGTTAGTGGTGAAGAAACCACGGTAGCCCAGTTATTGAAATGTGCCTCATTCAATCTGGCGATTGTTGGACCGATGAGTGATTTATTGTAGCGATTGTTGTCACGCGGACATTTGCATGCAACGAAATATGCAAGTCAGCGGTTTTTTTTCGGGTCAACGAAATAATGCAAATCAGCGTTTCTACAGGCTGACTTGACGTGCGCGATAGATCTCATCTGTTGCATCAGGACTTATCCAGAGAGCCAGGGAACGTAGGGCCTTTTCCAATTGAAGCATCAGATCTTTTTTCGAGATTTTTGCTGCAAGTGTTTATTTACTGGATTATTTTAATTTCGTTTAGTGTCGCATGAGCTGCTGTTTTCGGATATTGCTGCTGTAAAATTGCATTTGTCAGGCTACAAGTTGGTCTGCACGCATTTAGTTCCTTTTCGTGTAGATAACTCAATTCCGTTGACGCGGCGTTGAGAGCGGTCGCTTCACGTCAACACAAAACTGAGCTTGCTTTGTTGCAGTTGTTTTTATCGACAGGTTTTCATTCGATTTAAGCGGAAAGTTATCGCTTTACACTCGTGTCACTGTATCGTGCCATGCCTGAAAGCCGTGCAGGCTTGTTCGGTCAATTTCTTGCCTGCGTCGTCCCGACCGACCGACAGTCGTTCTTCTGGAGTTTTCTTGGAAACCTGTTACGTTTAAAAGTCTTCGCACTGCTTTTGCAAAACTAGACTGTTGTAATGGTGTGCAGCGTCTGGCTTTCAAATCCTGGTAGGCGAACTAATCCCACGTGCAAGCGCTTCGCACGCTTCCGATTTCTTGAAAAGGTCCCACTAGCTGAAAAACTTGAGATCCGTTTGTATAGACTGTGGACAACAGCAAGGTAATATACATCACAGGATCCGTATGCGCTATTTTCTTATTCACTAAGGACTTTTTTTGTGCTTTTGCAGGCTCGTGTGGTAAATTCTTTTCTTTTCAACGTGAAAAGGTCGGAATGGCGACTGGTTCATGCCACTACTGAACCGCTTAACTGGTTCATGCCACTACTGAACCGCTTAACTGAGTACTTTGCGTCGCCGCCCAGGTGGCTCGAAGTTGCACCGCACACGATAGTGGCACCAAATGTGCCTCGTTACTCACAAAGCAGTTGCTGTCTTTGTTGTTCGCGATTGTTTATGTGCGGCAAGATGTTTTGAAATATTTTGTACCGACAAAACGTTCCACAGTATTCTGTTTTTAATGGCGACGTCAAAATTCTGGCGAAGTAATTCAATGGTATCGTTTTCTTATCAAGAAAACGACACAATTGATTAAACTCGCCAAAATTGTTTACTTGATTGCTTAAAGATGTTAAAAGCTTTATAAAATCACGTATGTAACAACGTGATGCCTGCGCAGGTGCGGTGAAGTTTCCTGCTACATGTGTGTGGTTTCTGCATGTTTAGCGCTTTGCTGCAGGCTTTCTGCAGCTGCTTGACCGTCATTTGGACACTTGCTAGTTTCTTAGATGTATGGTTTGCATTGATGGGAAATTATACTGGCAAGTTTTATTGCTATTGTTGGTTTCTCAGATATACGGCACTGTATGCTTTAAGGGGTGGTCGCCCAAACCTTCACTTTCTGTAATTATCCTGGGAAATCCAACTAGTAATTGGTAACAAGGCCGATCAATAATTCATCTAGCGTTTGTGCTGCTGCACGTATTGCCGATGTTTTAAGCCGCTGCCGCTGCAAAGGCGTAGGTCATTAAAGGTGAATGTAAGAGAATTCTATTTGTTTGTCACATTTTAGAAGCGCCCACCAAGATCAGAACAACAAGTACATGCGTGTTTGAACAGAAGCAATAAACTCGAATATCACGTCAGTGTTACGTTCTGTGTAACGGCGGTCCTGCCCTAAGGTACCAAGCTGGCAGAAGATCTCATTTATTTTGTCCTACGAATCGCTCTTCCCAACCGACCAGTTACTGTTTTTTTAATGCATGCTTCCTTGCCAACGTGATTCCAAAATACTTGTGTGATTATTACATCATAACCGTCGTAACCACACGACCAATGAAAGTTGCAGAGGCGCGAGTCCCGACACCTGCAAAAACTGACATGCCTTTGCCCTTCATGGCGCAGTTCGCGGTTGAACTGATGAGCAGCTGTTATGTGCAGATGGTGCAGTTGAAATTAGAGCGCACGTCGTTCCGTTTGACATTTCTCGTGCGTGCGAATGCGCGGCAGGTGTGCCCAGCAATGTCTTGCGTTTGTGCCGACGTGAACCTGGGGTTTAGTTGCGGCTTTTCTTTTTTCTTGGTTAGACCCACATGGTTGTTCGCGTTCCCGCTTATCACGATCGAAGCATCGGGAAGCCGGTCAGCGTACAAGTCCTCGTCGAGCACAACGACCGCAAGTGTGATCCTCACAGCTTTACTTACGATCCTATCCCTAAGCCGAAACCTGTCGCTGGTCCTGCCGGTGACACTCAATCTGTCAACGCTGATGAAGAAAGTGTGAAACCAGACCAAGGTTTGCGCTATGAGAGGACGGTATTAATTCGTCGGAATTAGGACCTTTGTCTGCTTGTAAATAAACCTGAAAACTGTTTTTTATGCAAAGCTTTTTTTGGTTTTATCGCTAAAAATTCTGTTGGAAGATAATTTTTGATGTTGTTATTTTCAAGCTTACCGGCATGGTTATTAGAGATCGACCGATATGGCTTATTGGGGGCCGATACTGATACATCGGCCATTCATGGACCAATAACCGATATTTCCAAAATTTTTAAATCTTGTTTTCTGCTTATCAAAAATATAATTTATTCTGGGCCCTACCCTTTTTGCAAAATCTTCAAAATTCAGGAGTTATGAGCTAGAATATTTGAACTTGCAGCAATTTCAGTATTTGCTATGATTTTTAATTCATCTGATTAATGGTGATGCTTTAGTTTCGGCTGCGACGGCCGACGTGTGCTTCATGGTTCATCTTGTCTGCTTGTTTATGAACACATCAGCTAGCGTTGCTGCAAGATAACTGTCTTGACTTGGTTCATTGCGCAAGTTATCTGCATGCTTGAGGTACATACCAGCATTTTGTCAACACCTGCTGAGGCCGATAAAATCGGCCGTTTTGGCCGATACCGATATATCGGTGAAACCCAAATATCGGTCAGGCCGACATATCGGTCTATCTCTAATCGTTATTTTTCAAACTTACAATGCATGACTGAACGTATGAACAAATATTAAACTTTTTTGTGCGTGATCAGGGCCGCTGCAAGTTGCATGTTCTTACAGACAATCCTTTGCTCAAGACACTCTTCGGCGGTCAGATTGATCGCAAACTTCTCGAAGCACTCTTTTCGAAGTTGCTGACCAACTCTGAAAAAGACAGCAGCGACTCCCAACCAGCTGCAGCAGGTACGAGATGGTACAGGCCGCGCGTCAAAGCAGCTTCTGATTTCTTTGTAGGTTGTTCTTGAATATCGTGCTGCGATGAACATACGCGAGACAATCGATCAAAGGATCGGTTGTTCACTGTTTCACGATTTGTTCTAAGCCGTTTTTCTTCAGCTTTTGATCACGTGGTTCGAATAGTTGGCAATAAAAACTTTTTTCACCTCGGTTTCACGTTGGCTACAAAGCTGGTGCACGTTCTTCTGATTAGTAAGTGCTTCAGAAAGGCATGAGGCAGTTTTTATGCCGTCAATTAATTTGTTTCTAAACATTTCTGGTCTTATTGCAAAACATTTCAGGAACCACCGGTGGTTCATAACTCACTGGTAAAATCTATGTTTGCACTATTAGCAGCACTTCCAGTGATAGAGTATGTCACGGTTTCGTTTGTTTTGCATGCTGCTAGTGACTTAACACTGGCAGGCACGGCAGTTTGTCCAGACGAGAACTTGACTTGTAATTTCGCCCATCGTCGACCAACCAGTAATTCGACAGGTCGCGTGGGAGCATAGAAAGAATGATGACTGTAACCACAGCAGAAAAAGCCACGTTGCTTTAAGGTTCTTCGTGAATTCTAATTTCTAAACATGTTCACTGTACAAACACGAAAAACGGCTGTCGGACAACATGCATCGGGCAGGCTCGAGCACGCCTGCTGTTCCACGCAGTGCTATTTTGGTTTTCATGTCCCGTTC
>JGI24021J15306_10007544_pt1 | contig 13266 bp, 4 predicted proteins | sample Ectturendosymbi1_FD_15306 | JGI IMG/M metagenome (IMG submission 15306) | reverse complement strand
CCCAACCTGACACGACACGCGCAGCAAACGCGTCTTGAATTCGCGTGCGACTGCACAGCGAGACGGTCGCGGCTAAATCGCGTTAAGCGCGTCAGATACTATAGCGTGTTGTACCGCGTGAGAATCGCAAATTTTCGTGGCTTCAACCAACATCTCGCCTGCTGCGAATCCTCCCGATGCGTCGGCATAGATGGGTTTAATCCGCGTAACGAAATCGCAATTCCACGTTACTTGGCCACGCGCGCACGCCGCAGAAAAAAAAACATTGTTTTATTGTAATTTTACGTATGTTATCGGAGAATCGATGTCGGCGGATCTGTGCATCAAAGTACACTAGGTCCGGAAAGAAAAGCCTGTATTTAGTCAGACCTAAACGCAGATCCTCGGCCGTTCCATTTTCATCCCTAATTCTGCGACAGTACCTCTACCTGAGCAAAACTTTTTCGGTTTAACTTTGCAGTTTGTAGCTTCGTTTCGCACACAGAAATCAGTTCATTTGCTTCTTGTCGTAGTAAGTTGCTTCAATGCGTTTTTTTAAAGTAGTGTTATATACTATAATTGTATATGCAGTGTGCGAGTAAGTGATTTCTCAGTTGCACCTAAGTTTTTTGTGTCAATGTGTTCTGGCGGCATACCTTTGGCCCCCGATTGCAAAGAAATACACTCACGGCATTTATTGTAAGTGCCACTCCGCTTACCTTGTTAGACAAGCACTGATGAACACCGCTCTCCAAATGTAAACGCTCTTCAAGGCACGATTCCAGTCAAAATGGCCGCAACTGTGTTTGTCACGAAGAGCTTTTGTTTTGGTGTATGTGGCGTCGTCCTTCAGGCACGTCCTTGATAGAGAATAGGACTTATTTTAAGTTTCTGGGCAAAATCTAATTTGATCTCATTCCCAGTTGCACCGAATTAGCAAAAAAGTAGATGCGATTTTTGGCGTTTTGTGAACACTCCAACACGCATTTGCAGATTGCGAGACTCGCCGCAAATAACTAAAAGACACCCAAGGTTGTGGACTTTAATGAAAAACAATTGTTCGAATTATTTCCTTATTCCTGAAATAGTTTACTTCCGAAAAATTTCAAAGCAAAATCTTTTCACAAGGTATCGACTTTTTGAGACTATTTGCAAAACAATCATATCGATTTGTGTCGTTTGAAGCCAAAGTCAAATCCATAGCGGTCATTTTTTTCTGTTGTAGCGATTAAAATAACATCATAATTTCGACAGAAATTGCAAATCGAGTATCGCATCCGAGTCGTTTGACACACGTTGTTTTGAACTATTGGAAAATGAAAGTCGCGTTGAAGGTTGTTTGTATCAGCTACTGGAATCTTCACTTTTTATGCGAAAGTTTGTTCCCACGCTGGACATAGTGAAACCCTAGCAGACTTGAAACTTCACTCAATTGACGGATTTCTTACAATTTGGCAGCACCCGTATCCATCAGAAGATCAAAAGAAATCTCTGGCGACGCAGACGGGCCTGACAATATTACAAGTAAACAACTGGTAAGTGTGTCTTCACTGAGCGTTATAGCTTGAATGCCGCCGGACTGATTTGCGCGGGGTGGTTGAAAATTTCAGAAATAATGTTTGAGGCGACTGCAGGGCTCGCTGGGGTGCAGCGAACTTCTGATCCCGTTTCGTCGAACGCGGTTTGGTTGGGTTGGGATGATTGCGAAGCAGTCTGTTTACCGCAAATCGCCGATCGGTTTTCACGTTGGAACAAACGCATTCCCTTTGTGAATGGGAGCTAAACGAGAGCTAGCGGAATTTGTTCAACTCATCTATGATTTCAAGCAAGTGTTCTGGCGAGCCACCAGCTGGCAAAGTATGTGCTGACTGGTTTGAACGCTTCGCTGGCCGAGCCTTTTTCCGCAGACCTTCCTGAGACTGCTCGAATGTGCTCTTTGGGTAGTACCAATCCCTTCGTGGTTCCGTTACTGCGAATGAAATTCATTAGCGCTTATGGGGCGGGCTCCGCCTGGCGGCGGTTGNGATGCGCGGACATTGACGGTGCGGTCGATTCGGGACCGGCGCCAGACCCCCGAGGTTCGTTGACACTTGCGCAAAATTGATCGCCTTTCTTTGTTTGTGCGAAGTCGAGTTGAAACAACCGGCTCCGCGATCCCGCGTCTCGGCCGGGCAGAGCGGGAGGCTTATGCACGGTATGTGGACCTAAGCCTCTTCGGACGTACAGCACCTGCCTGATACCTACCGCAGAGCCGATTACCAGACCTCGGAATGGCGAAGTTGAGAGCGAGTTTAATCGTTGAAAATATGCGCACAGAAAAGCGGTTGCAGAAATTACCTTTACCTTTTTTCGTCAAATTACGGTATACGCAGAAAGAAAAACGTTTGCGCTGAGTTACTAGGTTTCAAACAGCAGTGTTGTTACGGCCTTGCTTGGCCACTTCAAAGAATGACAGCAAATTTAAGTCTTCTAATGTTTTGCTGATATGGTGAACACCAGAGCGGTATCCCACGCTGTTAAAAGCTCTTCGCAAGCGCTGCATTAACTACAATGTGCAAAACCCAGCAACAAAAACGTGCATCTGTTTTTTAGCGGGCTACCGTCGGGCACATTTTCCAACGGTGTCCCCGCTTTTTTCAGATGCGAGCGTAACCAAACAGACTGAACTGTTACGGTTCAGTGACGGAGGCTGAAACAATGCTCGCAGTGGATGTCCAGGACATATGAAACTTGAAATGGCGACAGCCGTTGAGGTTCCAATTTTTAAAGTCCAGTGTTGCGCAACGGTTTGTTTTCATTTTTGATGCAAAATTGCAGCACAAACATCCAAGACTGAGCATGAGCATCCATTCCGAACGTTTTAACTGTTCAAACAATGGCTAATGGTTACGCGATTGCCGCTTTAAAGGGCGCATGCAGAAATTTTGCTGAAACCATTTTCTAATTTCTAGTGGCGCTGTTGTTTGCATTTTCGGCTAGACGCTTCATATCCGCTTATTTGTTGGCCATTTTCAGGAGAATAACGCCCTTTTCGTTGCGGGTATATTTTGGTAGTTATGGTTGAAAAGGTGCTAAACGCGCAACTAAACCTGCGATAAATTTAAATTGTAACAGGGCTTGTTGTGGTCGCGCGCAGTGCCATTACAAGTGAAAAACGCCTTACGCATGTTTGCTTCGGAGCAGGCAGGAAGCGCGTTTCAGGTGTTGACGACCTTCGAACAGACATCAACAGTCGTCAAGTATAATTTGCAAGTTTCTCAAACGCAGAAGGCCACCGGGATTCGGCCGTGGCCTTGCTTACCATAGCGCAGCGGATTTTTCAAATCACTTTGACGGCGATCACGGAAAAAGTGCGAAGGCAGTAATTTTTGTGATCGGTCCGACACGCGGCGGCGTCCACTTGCATTCGCGACCAGCAGAAATCTTTTCGAAACCGTCAAATCTTCGACAGCCTCTCAGCAGATCGTGACTTATGCTGAAGTGTCAGTCCACCTGTCGAAGCTCATACCCAGATTTGGCAGGACCGCCTAGCCGTTTCCAGACAACCTTGATTACACAGGGCGAGATTAACGCGACCGATCCAATTAGGGAACGTCACAGACATCGACATCGTCAGGCCTTAGCGTCGCCACTGCCACCATCACCATTCAATCTTGATCAAAGCCGTGGGTGGTGCACGGAGGATCTCCGCTCGCCAATGGCCCGAGATAGAGCCCCGTGCGAAATTTTTCTGCTTTCGACTCGAAATTTTCGCATTGCTTGACCTATCTGATTGTTGTCTCGTCATTGCCATCTCGCTTCCGGCTATCACCAAGGCACGGAGATATAGCGTACACAGGAGAAGACAACTTGATTGACTACCGATGAATTTTACTACGGATTCGTTATTCTTTATCTTTCTGACTTCAACGTACGCACAGTACGACTGTACTGCTAGTTCCAGTATGGCGCATTGTTGTTTTGATGCGTTCAAAAATTCCTTAGTTCGTTGCTACCGTGTCTCGTTGTGAAAAATGCTTTTCAGCAAAATATTGCCAACTTTATTTGCTGAACTTGGGGGACGACATCCAAACGCGTACGTTCCGTTTATCAGCGAATGGTATCAGTCAAATTTTCTTGACTTGGCACTCTTGTTTTTGAAAGTGTGACGCTAAATATTTTTGCATTGTTACGTTGCTTATTGGATTTTTTAAAACCCATTGCGATGTAGCATCGCCTCCGGTAACCCATTTGTGAAATTTAAACCGTTCCCGGCTTCTCGTTTTTTCGCTCAAGTCTTTGTAGTAGAATTACGCAGAGCAGAACAACCTTCAACGTGAACTGCATGTGCAATAATATATCCTTGCCTGTTAGTGACCGCGGGCGTAGGTAATTTCACGCCTGGAAAAATTGTCAGTAATCTTAGTGTCGTGATCCCTGCGACGAACAGAAGACGCTTGCACCTCTTGCTTAAGACGGTAGTAGCTCCCGCATTTCACTGGATAGTGAATTGAGGAAGAAAAGTCAGNCGAATATGACTTGAACTTCGCCGTGTGCGGAGACATTTTCTCACCGTAGCAGATCGAAGGAAAGTCTGTGGCGGCTTTGTCTCCACCTGACAACGCATTGTAGCCTTGATTTGTGACCAACACGCGCAAAACCTGGTGATCATGTTGCAGCGTCGAAGCCTGCAGCGAGTAATTATTACCAATGAGGAAGCTTTATGGTTTAAGACAGCGAATGACAAACGACGCAACCTATTGTTCGGGCAGATCGGCATTTAGCTGGCGGCAGGGTAACCGCCTGTACAGGTCCACGGTTGGTTGTTCTACATTTTTGCAGTGAGAGACTGCGTCTGCGTGTGTGGTGGCGAAGCACAACCTTTACATTGAAATCACCAAGGAGTTTTCATTCTGGCGATCTCCATTTTTTTTTAAATGGCGCAACTATTGAAATGGTAGTTTTCTTCAGACAGGTTCGGTTTGCCACGGGCCATCGACTGCATTCCGAACTTTGTCCGAAAACATATGCGCCTGTGTGTCTGACCCTGCCGAAGTGCGCGGCCCACCATAGTGGAAGTTTTTGCCTTGTCCGGCAATTCACCCTTAACATGTCATTGTTCGCGCTCATCCGCACTAACAAATGAACAAGCGCTCCCGTGATCTGCACCGAAATACGGGACCTGACGCATTGATCGTAATCGAACGCATCCTCCGCTTATCTCGGCCGCAACCCGCCCGGGAATGTGCTTGTTTTTAAATGTTTTTGTTTTCGTCGTTGGAAAGCAGTTGCCTCCTTGCGGAGACAGGTGAAGTATGGATGGAGTCATTTTTGACGTTCTTGTGCTGATTCACGACTTGCCGGGCTCTCTTCGCAACGGCAGCGCTTCGCAGTCGGCATGCCCCTTCGTCCGGTGTCCGAAGAACATCCCATTCATCAACCGAACCACAGAGTCTCGATGCCAATTTAGGCTTTTCCTATTTAGCGCTGCTACGTCGCACAGATGACGGCGTCATATTCACGGATTAGTCATAGCCAGAATCAGACGTTTCGGATGTTGCCGAGCCTGAGGTTTGGTGCTGAAATTTTCCCACGGTTGCCAATCTGCAGCGTGTCTCTTCCCTAAACTTTTTCTACAAGCGGCTGATTGATTGCTCGCATTTGCTTTCGGCTGCGGCTTAATCGGTGTCAAACTGAGGCCTTAGCGTCGCCGATTACGGTTGTTGCATTTGCGCAGTTGAAATCGGGCGAAAACGCTTGTGAACGATTGGGGAGTTTGAAACAACACCGTGCCGTCGCCGACAGCGAGGAATGTAAATTGAGGTCACTCGCGTGTCAGTGGCCGGGATAAATTTATTTGTCATGATCGGTTTCCGCGCAAAATAGTTGCGCTGCTGTTGCTTTCACAAAGCTGACTCCTTCCGTCACAAATCTGCGATGTCTGTCCTCTTAGCCGTCGCAGCTGACAGGCCCGCTGATCTATCGACTTCAGCCCTGGCAGTTGAGTTTCTGTTCCACCGCGATCGTACAAGCGGGTTTATTTGCCCCGCTTAAACAACAGTCCGAACACTCTCATTGTTCCCGAGGCGGTCTCGGGTGCTGGAAGGCGAATACGCCATTGTCATCTTTCGGCATACGCCGCCCATAGGCAAACACGGCAGCGTCAACGCGATTTTGGGGCGCTTATCACGCGAGGCATCGAAACTATTTGAATAAACGTTTTGATAGACGCGAAAGAGTGACGGAACCGCGCGTTCACTGCCTGCACTGCACTACCCCACTTCAGGCCTCCGATTGTAATTTCAGTTAATCCCTGTACCGCTGCGCGATTTGTAGTTTTGCTTGTCGCCGTGTTATTGCGAGGCTCTTGAGATCTGGCCCGCACGAAGAACAACGGTTTCAACTCTTTGTCGCCACGCGATGATTTCGTAGCTGCGGAGAAGCCGCAAAGTTAACTGCGGGCATTCGGCAAGCAGTTGTAGACAGCCGCTAATCCTTTTCGCGTTTATATTTAACCTGAATGAACCTGCGCGACTCTCGTCGGAGTTCCGCAACATCCAAAGTTAATTGTAAGTTGAACTGGATTGCTTTGCGTAAGTGCTCGTCCACCGTGCCTGACGATTCTCACGGAGATACTTTGTAAGAAAGTTAAATGTAAATAAACATAGAAGTTCGAAATCGCGCAAGAAGTGATCTTAACTGCTGGTCAGCGGTTGAGTCATAAAGCCCACGTGCCGCTTGCTCTGCTGTGAGGATGATGGCGTCATAGTGATCATTGGCAGACCACCTGCAGTGGACAACCGTTTCGTGGCACCAGTAAGGCTGCATGGATATTTATCCGGTATCATCTCCTTCTCGGCTTTACTCCTGCCTCTCGTGATCCCGGATCGCTGCCGGCATAATCCACTTACGCGCTTCGAGTTACGCCAGTTTTGCGACAAGGTTTCGACGGCAGCTGATATTTTCAACAAGCATAAGCTTTAACAAACTCTTAGACAGGAGCAATGTTACTTTACCCTTGCTTAGTCAGTGTAAGCTGAAGCGCTCGCTTGTCGTCGGACTAACTTCCTCCTTAGTTGCAGCGTGTGGAAGAGCCGTGGTGATGTGATCCACGCCATGTCAATGTGCTGTCGACTCGGAACGCGACTGACGTCTAGTGTCCACGTGTGCTTCGCAAGACGCCAGGAGGGTGGTGGCGGAAACAATGGCGCTTTAACTCCACTTGATAATTTGGCGGGTGGTAAAATAAATTTCCTATAGGCCTACTTATATAACGCAAGTCGATGCTGAAGCGTTTTTCGGCCCTGATCTGTCAATCTGGAGCTTCAGTTTTTGTCGAAAAATGGATAAATGAAACAGTGTTGAAACAATAGACCAGAAGGCTTGAAAAGCATACCTCTTGCGTTTCGGCTCTGAAAGCCTGCCTAAGACCCGCTTTTTTCCTGCATGTCGCGTATAGATTTAGTTAAACATGCTTACGCATTTGGAAGCACCGCCATTGACAACACATTCTGGTTTAACGATTTCTTGAGGCTATGTTACATCAAGTACTGTTATGCGATCCTAATTACCTCTTCCACTTCTATCTCACAGTTGTTCCGCATAAACGAAAAAACAAGTGATGAAGTGTGAATTCCACAGTCACTTTTTGCAGTGCAACTAATACATCTTTTTCATCGGGTAAACAGAAAGTGCTGTTAACGTTTTGATGTGCGTTTACAGATGGGCCAGTTGTTTTATATATCGTTGCATGTCATGCAACAAAAACCCAAGATGCGACTGGATAGCGTAAGCGTTTGTTAGCTCGGACTCATAGCCTGATTAAAAAACTTTGGTCCGGATCATTCCATCAACTTTTAATGCACTCAAGTGANTGATAATGCCAAGCATTTGGAGTTTGTTCAGTTAGTCATATAGGCTGAGTTTTCCTTCCGATGCTGAAATCATTTTAACTTCACTTCAAGTTGAAACCAGCACATTTTGTATAGGTTATCTGTAAGCAGATAAACGCCAACGGACTGCAGCGGTCATCTCCATGTAAAAAAATCCCGTAGGGCAGTGCTTCTCAAACTCTGGGTCGCGACCCAAAAGAGGGTTGCTGTTTGATTTTGGTGGATCGCTGAAATATTTTTATTCATTTTTTCAAAAATTTCATGAAGTTCTGTTGACACTGAGTACTCCTTTGTTTCTGACGCGAAAAGTGTTGTAGCAACCGGTTGCTGCGATAACAATTGTCATTGTGACATCACAATTCTTTACCTGCTGACCTTCTACCGGCAATGTGTTAGCTAGTGGTTGTGACCCATGTTTTGAAAAAGTGGGTTGGTACAGTGAGTCGCCGAAGCTATACATGTTACTTGCAGTTAAATATTTGGGTCCTGCATGCGCAACAACGAAGAACAGCCTGTTAATTTGTCCCTTTTACATCCTCTCCAAACCTTTGCACAGCATAACTTCTTTCATTGCCACATTGTACTTTTCTAACATTACGGCTTTTCTTGTCCTTTTAGATTGATTAGTATGCTGGTTCTCGATTACTTATGTGGCTTTGCACAGGGCGTGCAAAAAATTAGAAAACCTGTGTCTCCAAAATTGAAATGTCCAGATTTTCTTAGCAATGAGATAGCTGTAGTTGTATGGATGCTTGAAAGTGAAAGTAATGGCCAAGTTAACAACTAGTGCTGGCTTCTCGAAGTGAAGTATTTCCTGGTACTGAATCCACAGAAGCTAAAGTAAAATTCGCCCGCCATGACACAAGATTTCTGAAGGATTGGTTTTAATTGCTGTTGACTGAAATTAAAATCAAAATAATATTGTAGGCTACCGTAAAGTTCTTGTATTATATGCAGCACATACACTTTAAAATCTAGCAAGGGACTGATGATATTTGCTCGTAGTAAGAAAACGTTTTCAGGTACTAAAATTTGAAAGACACAAAATGGCAGTCCCTCAGTTCTTCATCGAGTTGCCTTATCTGTGTTGAAGCCAATGGAAGGATCCACAGTTTCAGAGAACGTTCATGTTAAAGCTATATCACAGATTTGGAGTATTGCTAAAGTTTTTGTGAAAGAAACTGTTTGTCGATGGAACCAATTTTTTCAATGCTGCTTCAAGCAGTTACGCCCTCCCGAATTTCGAACGTAATGGCGCATGTTCAAAGGCCTTGACGACCCTGCATCTGTTACCAACAACCAGTCGTAACACGGACGTGTTTTGGCAGCTTGTCAGTTCGCTGTCCGCTCGACGAAAGCGTCGAGCCGCGATTTTTCAACATCTCTGTCCCATCCGTCAGCTGGATAGGTCACTTAATCCACTTTTTTACCGGAGTTTGCATAAACGCCCGGCTAACCTTGTCTCCTCTTACAGGCAGGGACGCGCTAAACAGCTCTCGTACCCTTCGAGTGTTTTTACAAGCCTCGTGTTCGGCCACTCCAGCTATATCCCACGGTCGGCGAAAACAGGGTAACGGGATAGCGTTCACCTTTCGGTAACCCGCTGTCGGGCAAGCCGAAGTGTCTCTTTGTTAATTTTGAGGTCGGGCCAACAGCAACAGGGGCGAGGGTCAAGTCCCCGTCATCGCGCCTTCAGTCATCGCGCACTCGACGGTCGCGGTGACCCTCCTTTTGAAGTGGCGCGTCGTCGGTCCAGTGGCGATTGTTCGTGCGGTGACCTTAGCAGAATAGCGCAGGGCAGCTTGCAGAGGTGATCCGCGTTGAGTTTACGCGGCGCAATCCCAGTACGAGGAAAGAATCTAAATGAAAAGATGCTTCGGATGTTTCCGCGTTCCCAGAGGTTTTGCGAAGTTGTGTTTTTGTTCGAATCATTACTAGGAACAGAAAACTTGCTTTTTTCGGTCAGGCCCTCCCCGAATTTCCGTGAACGGAAGAGCACAAGACTCCCTCGGTGCGCTAACAAAATGCCACGACCGGCTTCCTCCCCGAATATTCCGAATCGCGTTGATCGCACGTATTTTGGTTTGCAGAGCAGGCAGTCGTCACACAGGTCGCGTACTGAGGTTTTGCGAGCAAGCGAACCGCGAAAAGGATTGTTTACTCCGTAAGATACTCCCTCCTGGAATGGCGGCCTGTGCCACGCGTGAACTGAACTGATCAAATCGAATTCGCCGCCTCATGCAATATCAAATGTTCCGCAAGGCCACTTTTCTTTTTGTGCATTGTTTTTCTCGAGCAAGGTCTCTCCGAAAACGCCTGGCGCGCTTCAGGGATTTCAAAGATATTNTCCTTTTTGCTTTCTCCGCATGTGACTTGCGGGACATTTCAAGAACACATCTGAGCCGTCGGCGGTGCCTTGGCCTTTAGCGTTNGAGTGCTTGCGCCGATGCGTGTCCGTTGTTCCATTGTGACGAAATCGTGCGATGAGTCTCCGAGATTGCATCATTCCTTAGTGGGGCGGTTCTAATCTTAGTCGTCTTCCGTTCCAGAATCGCCTCACTTCGCGCGAATGGCGCAGCTGTGGCCCAAGGAAGGTCACGACCTTTGGCCAAGTTTTTGTTTTTTTGGAAAATAAACTGCACTTCCGTGATTCACGTTTCTAAAGCTAATAACACTCCCTAGCAACGGAACATCGCATTTGCATTTTCGTTTCTTCTTTATGGAGGTAACCGTGTCTCGCACCGTTTCTCTCTTGGAATCAGCAGCCTGCCGACCATCGGTTGCTCCACAATATGGATAACGCTAAATTTGTTGTTTGATCTAAAAAAGATTCCGATAGCATAGAAATAGCTGCAACGTCGTTACAACGCCAGAAATAGCAAATTTTTTTTCCAAAAGTCAATATTCATTTCGCGGAAATTTATTTTTGCGGCCATGATGGGTGGGCTCCGCATAATCACCTTTTCATTCAACCTGCTCCTCGATTAGGAGATAGTAACGCAACAACCAATGTCCGGAAGGACCTCTACGACAAGGGGTGATCGTTTTGAAAAACTTCTAAAATGATCCCGGGGTGGTCAGGCTCTTCGTTGCGTTCAGCGTCGGAGGATGTCGAAGGAAAAATTATCTGCGACTGGCCGTAAACATAGCTTACGGATTGCTCGCTGCTAATTCAAAGCTGTCGAATAAAACGTAGGGGAGTGCTTTGATTCTTAAACTGAAGCTTTGGGCATCGTGTTTAAGAAACTTTGTCGTCTACCCCGAAGCTGGATACGAGGTCTTGTCTGTTTCGTGCCAGAGCTGTTGTCGCTTGTAGTCAACAACTTTTTCGCTGAAAACTTTTCGTATTCGACGACGTCCAACAATGTGGTTTGCAAAATGCGTTTTGAAAAGTTACCAGCCATTGTTCGCGAACAACAAGTGGCTTTTTCTACAAAAATTTTGTAAAGTTTTTCGCTTGCCGGTATTCCCGGTGCATGCACCTACGGGTTTGATGAACGTAAGAAATGTGCGAGCTTGGGATTCCATGAAGCTGTTACGATCCGTGTGTCGGAAATTGTTTGGGTTGTTTACGAATTTTTATCCGCCGCGTTTTGCCCTTATCAAGCCATCCGTGGTTCAAAAGAGAGTCGTGGGATCGCATGGGCTGCAAAACTCCATGCCTGGGTTTCGTCAAGCTTATCTTTGAGCTCTATCAAAAGAGCCACGCAACTGAGTGGGTTAAACAGTGTCGAGTTAAAATAACTCGCGGTGGAAAATCTGGCGGGCGTTAAGTGGCCGCGGTGTCGGATGTCCCCCCGGTTCCTTATCGTGGCCGCTAACAGCGCACATGCGGCTGCTAAAACCGCAGAAAAGTTTTCGCATTAGTCGGAGCTCAACGCTATTCTCGCTAATTAATTTGCTTGTGAGCTTAGCGCACCGATTAACTCAGCACTTCGTCTTGCCGCAATACACGCCATGGCCAGGTCTGCGCAGTGTTTAACTACAGCCAAGTCACATGACCGCTGGTTGATCCGGCCATCCGTGACCCGGTGACCTTTGCGTAATGCGAAGGAACGCGGTTAAATCTGTTTGCAGTTCGACCATCAGAGGTGTACTATTTCGTGGCTGTGCAGACGGGCCACGGGACTCGCATGGTCCGTTAACGGCGAAAAAGCAGCGCCGGCGCCTGCGTATGACGTTATAATAGCAGACATTATTCAGCACAGAGCGGCTCACGCGCCATTAGGCACCCGCCGATGCTTGGCCCACTCATCGTCTCGGAGGTTCTTGAAAAGCCGATTGACTACGTCGGGTCGGCCTTGATACAGCGAAAAGTCCGGGTTAGGCAAATTGACAAATTCTCACCTTACAAACGCTCTTCAGAACTCGGGAACCAAGCAGAACATCGGTAATGCGTTGCTATGGCAACGCGCAGACTTCTCGAGTGTCGTTGTTGTTCTAGATCTAATGGCCTCGCGAAAGTTTTTCAACAGTTCTTCTTCGACTTAACATGTGTTTTTGTATTTTGCTGAAGGTTTATCAACGCACGGCGGCGAATCGTACAACCGATGATCGACCAGTCAAACAGAGCAGGTGTGTTCTGCAAACTTTACTTCATGTTTAAGTTCATATTGCAAAGAGTGCCTTTAAAGAACATCAACCCGACGGTTTTCGGCCTTAGTTACACAAACAGAAATTCCGCTACGACTTTGCACCTTTTTCGCTTATTTGAACAGAAGACTCCACCGCGTTCGCGTGCATGTGATTTGATTGGTACCAAATTTACAACCAGGGGTATACATGTTGCTTTCATTTGCAAAAAAAGTGGCGAGGCAAGATACGTATTATTGCATGAAATGTTAAGAAAGGTTTTGCCAGTACGTCGCGTGGAGAGCTGTGAGATGTGTTTTAAGGACAACTTTTTTGCCAACTATAGACTATCGTGTGATGGAAGACTTTGATAAGTTTTGCTTGTGAATTGCAGTGAGCAACGCTATTGGACCTTACAGTCCTGATGGACAGGGAATGGGAGGTTTCTTAATGGATGGTCAACCCCCCCATATGGCTATGCGTACCCACGCTGGATGGCCTTCCGGTAAAAAAAACCTATGATCAGTAAACAAGCTCGTGTTTTGTTAATAAATTTTAACCGCGAGCTTATGTTGTTTAGCAAAGTATTACTTATTGTGTGTAACACTGCACAAATTAGCGATAGTGGAGTTACCTCATATAAACCCAAATGTTCGTTTTCCGTAGTGATTGCATGCCGAGCTGTGTTACTTTGGTCAGTTCAAATACTGTGCACGACACTTTTTAATTTAGTCGATCGTTTCAAACTAACTCTGCTTTTGTATTATTAGGTTTCCAAGGCATGCCCGGCCCTGCGGACATGATGGCAGCACAGCACATGTCAATAGCCAACAGTACCTTTTCC
>JGI24021J15306_10007540_pt1 | contig 13270 bp, 9 predicted proteins | sample Ectturendosymbi1_FD_15306 | JGI IMG/M metagenome (IMG submission 15306) | reverse complement strand
AATCTACATTTAATTTTAAATGGTTGTATTTTGGTGGGACTCATTCCGATTTTAAAAAATATGCGGTGGGACATGTACGTGCTAGATGTGTGTTCATAATGTTTACGAAAGCCTTTGTACGAATACTGTCACAAATTTATTATGCTTTCAGTCACATTGATGGCTCTTGAAGTTGGTCAGCTCTAGTGATGTAACTAGAGGCTTGAGCCAGGCGGAAACTTAGCTAGAAACTTAGCTAAAACTTAGCTAAAAGGGTGAGAAACTTAGCTAAACGTTTTTGCAACTAGCGCAAAAACGTTTCACTTTTCGGTGACTTGTGGCTGTGCAAAAATTGGGGCTATTCACCTCTTCTCACATACCCCCAAATTGGCAAAAACGATTCTGGCATAAAAAGCAATAATTTTCTTTAGATTTAGTGGAAAGTGCATGACAAAGAAACTTTTGCAAAACACTAAAACCCACAGAACACAATCTTTTTATCCATGCGAAGAGTTTGCAAAACAATTTAAAAAGGTTTACAGCGTGATCTGAATCTTGTACTGCTGTAGGTAACGCGGCAAAGCTTTGTTCAGCAGCCAAGAAGCATGGTTTCGTAATAAACTTACTTCGACAGAAAGAATTTTCGCAAGCACACATCTTTGGGCAAGCTGCTAGCTTCGGTTGACCTGAACTGCTAATTGCCACTATGGAACATAACGCTAAACTTGCGCTTATCAAGAAACTTCCTGTCATCTTGAGCATTTGAAGCCGCCAACAATACTGCTACTAGTTGAATCAGACAAATGTCGGTAGCAGTTTGCTTCGCAGCAGTTTAACTTTCTGGTTTCCGTCCAAATTGATTGCTTTGCTCATCCATGGCGAACGAGTACAAACTTTACGCATGATTAGTCGATTTTCGAGAGAAAATCAGTTGCACTTCCAGAAACACCAGAAATTGCCTCGTTATCAAGGTTGTGATGAACTCTTCGGTTGTCATTATTCATAAACTTATTAAACAAAGCCTGCGATTAAAAACGTAAAGGAGCATACCATATTTCAATTTAATGTCAGTGCATACCTCTTGATTATGAAACTTGTACACACAATGTTGCTTGAAATTTCGGTTTATAGCTTACAATATACCTTGTTTAAGGATTGCATTACATTTCGAAGAAATTGGTCTCTACAAGAGTGAAGAGTTTGAATCCATCAGTAATCCTACGTATTTTCTGTCCTGCAATCTCATTTAAATAGATTTTCGAAAAAATGTGAGTGTTTGTCAGCATCGGAGAACGCAATTCTGCAACATATTGATATTTGATGTCTCTCTATTCTAGACAATTGAGAGACACATTCCCGGCTTTATTCACTCAGTACAAATGTGTGCTTTTACAGGCCTTCATTTTTATCCTGTGTCTAAACTGAATCTTACCTCCGTTTCTTGTGATTCTTGAATCTTTAACTTTCTTCATTCATACTTAATTCTTTGTTGTGATTCTTAACTTTTTTCTCTGTTTGCACCCTTTTTAAATTACCAGCCAGTTTTCGCATCCCTTACAGGACGGATGATAAACAATATTGATCTCACTTGTAAACAAAAAAAACATCATGTTTTTCTATTCTTTATTCGCATTTAAATGACAACGAAATATTGCATTATAAAAAATCAGATTACTTTCATATCAGCAAAAAAACAAAACATTCGTCGTGAAAGACTTGGAGCAGGCCACGAGTATGAACCCATTTTGCTCTTTTACAACTTCTGCTCGTTCGGTGTAGTACACACTTGCGCTATAGAGATGATAGCATTTGTAAAACTGCTGCAATTTAAAAGTTTTATATCGGAACCCTATAGCCAATCAGTATCATCGCAACCCTAGGCATCGATTTCGCACCCCTGAGAATTGCGATCATCCCTGTTAAGAGCCACTAATCAACAGCATAGGCCGCATCAGTTGAAATTTGCGAGTTATGGGTAAATTAGCACATGAATCATGTGCTATTTCTATGTGCTAATTTAGTTATGGGTAAATTAGCACATAGAAATAGCACATGATTACAGCAACTTGTTCTTTTTATGAGCTAGAACCAAGTTTCTAGGGGTGTTATTTTTTCATGCGTGTTTCAACACAATGTCGTGTACCAACACATAGTGTATATGAACAAGTTGCTGTAATCATGTGCTATTTCTAAATTACTTGTAACTGTGTTACTGTAAAACACAAGGATGTATTCAAATCCAAATTTTTTATGCTTCAATTGAAAAAAGCAAAAAGGAATAAAAACCACCCGTAAAAGTTAAAAAATGGTCTAATTAGCAACCTTTCTGTTCATTTGGTACAACTTCCACGGTTGCACATATTTCGATTTTTGCTGAACAGAAAATGAGTAAGTCAAGTGAATTTTGAATCAACTCTGGATGATCTAAGTTAACACCACAACTTGTTTTAGCCATCAAACATTTTAGTGTACAGCTCCAGGCAAACATGACAAAAATGCATCTCCAAAAGTTTCATCAACACCATGACTTTTTTTGACCAGATATTTTCTTAACATTTGATATCTTAGGTAGAAACATTTTGTTGAAATAAGAAAGCACAAGCTTAGTGGCGTATTAAAATGTCAGTTGCCGAGCGAGAATGATCAATTTTTCCCAGAAAGTTTAAACCATATTTGTAAAATCTGATGTTGCAAGATAACAGTATAAGAGTTCAGTCTATTTTCAGGATTGCGTCTTATATCCAGTTTACCCGCAAAATAACATGACTTGTGCTTTATTAAAAACAATCAGGACGAGTTTTCCCAAAAACGCGTTCAATAATATCTTTTTCCACAAAGTGCAGTAACATTGTGGTGACCCAACTAACCACAACAGGATGAAACACAAGCCGGCAATAACTTTTAGGATGAATAGATGCGTGGTGGCCCTCACCTTTTGCCAGGTATGGTTTTTGAGAGCTATACCTGAACCGATAGAGCAGCGGTGTTCCTAAATTGATTTTCTTTGTTGGGGGAGTTTCATCGTTGTTTCCCGTTACTGCACTTCAGCAAGGATTTCACAAACTCAACTCTTTGTATAAACTGAACTTAGCTTCGGGCGTTTGCATTTAAACGAAGAACTTCAGGCGTTGGCCCGACAGTGTTCAATGGTGAGGTTAGGACCAACATTACAAAATTCTTGGTGAGGCCCTTTACACCTCAAATGTTGAAAATCGACGTGTTTTGCTTGATATAGCTTCGCTTATTCAGTCACGCCTAAAACGTGAAAGCGGAAGAGACCCAATACCAGAACATAGATGTTAAACTATGGTCCGCAGGCCCAATTTGTCCCGCACTGTAAGTATATTTGGCCCGCAATCAGAGCCGGAGGAAGGGTCCCCCTACCCCCTTGCGGGGGGGCGAGCAAAAAGGGGCCCCCTAATCTGAATGAGTACCTTTGTTGCGGCGTATAGAGACACCAGATCTGAACCCACGAAGGACTCATTTCGCATATTTCCCCTTTCAATATTCATATTTATCTAATACGTAAAAGAAATTAATTTTCACACGACCCATAACTTCCTAAAGCCAACCGTTGCTAAATGCATTGTATATAGCTTCGTTGTCAGGATTTGCCGTGGCAAGCTGACTGTTGTGCAGGTAACGTTTGCTGAATCCACGTTGATTGTAAGCATTTTTAGTATAGCTTAGTAAAAATTACTCAGGAAAATTAAGTTGTAGACCAGTAACGCAGCAAGAGTGTGAAACGTAGCTGAAAGGGGCCCACTGGCCACCGTAGGGGCCCCTCGCCAACATTCAGAAAAAAGTTTAGAAATGAAAGTGTATCGGGATGTGGATTTCTGTATACTTAAGCCCGAAATCACCGGAAAACAATAGCCCAAAAACTTCGAAAAACGCAAAAAACAACAACTTACTGAAAACCATAAAAAGCTGAATACCGAAATATCAGCAAAATGGGGACTCAGTTTTTGCATTTACTTGTCGGGGAGAGGTTCGCACCCATGAACCTCCGTTAATCACGCCACTGTTGTTTGCCTGTGTTCAGTTCGTTTGCTGTACAACAATAGAATAACCAGTATACAATCATATAAAATTGTATTCGTAATCGTAGTCCACGCCTGTATTATCCAGTGTATCTTGCATCGGAGTTGTCCAATGAAAACACGGAACTATGTAACAAAGAGAAATCCAGTTGTTTAACGAATAACACTGTTCCTAGTGGTGGGCCGTTCAGCACTTTTTATTGGGCCGCGCAACACTTGTTGTGGGCCGTGCTTGCTGCGCTGGTTGCGTGGAATCAAACATAGGCTACTGTAACAACTATATAATTATAGAACATTGATTATTTGACGTTAACACGGCATTGACGTTGTCATTATACAGTAGGGTTTATTACATTAACATAGCATCGCTATGTTACCGATAACTGAATACAACATAAGTTTGAAATTGGGCCTTCAAAAAAAGCACGGGCCTTCAATTACCAATGAAAGGGCATGGGCGTCCGCATGAGAGGAAAACGGTCATTCGCCACACCTTTTGGAAATTGGCACTAAGAACCAAAATTTTCTAGCAAACCAGGAGCTTAATAAGTCAGGAGCTTAATTCCGATTAAGTTGATTTAATTCTTGCATTGACAGTGCATTTGTCGGTATGACACCCACAGTGCACAATAACCAGTTTCACTGTCCTGGTGTTGTGCAGTGATGGGTTCGCAGGTCACTCATGTCGCTGCTTTGCCTGTCTGCAGAGGCAAGTTGCGAAACTTGCTGTCTGACTTTATTGCATAACAATAACATGGTAGCGAATCTTCACGTGTTCACTTGAAACTACAGTAGGCGTTTTGCCGCATGCCGGTGTTGAACGCATGTAATGCAGGGAGACAGTGAGGTCTGATAGCGGATAGCCACGTACTTTTATAGCGTAGTGTGTGAAAAGAAGCATGATAAGTTTGAAAAATCCATTGTTAGTGTGAGACTAAACCCTTGTCCGGTTTGTACGGATGAGCGTTCACCGTGAAAAGGTCAGCAAAGGCAAGCAAGGATTTCTTGAAAGGGTTTTTGATTGCTTTGAACGAGATTTAGACGTTTGCAGCACTTGCTTCTAAGTGGTGCTGGCAAGTCTTCCTAACAGAGGATTCGCAATTTAATCCTGCAGAAACATTTAGTTATTAGAGTTTCTGGTGCTTTTAACTAATGGATATACCGTTGGGAATTTCTGAGAAAGATAAAAACAAAGAGAGTGCAACGGACTACTATGTCACAGTTTTTCAAACGAGTTTCTTTTTATGCGTAGTTTAACAGAAAAACTAGCAAAAATCATTATTGAAATAAGTCAAGAAAAGATGAAAGTACGCAATTTTCCGGATAAAAGTATATGAAAGAAGGCCTTTCGGTTAAAATTGGATTCATTCATGATTTTTGAAAGAGAATCCAAATTATTGGTTCTAAAGTTTAAATGCTTTTCCAAACTTTTCAGATTAGATTTTATAATTATTCCGAATCTGCAGACAGTGTTCTTTAACAATCTGCAGACTCTTTTTTTAAATATCTCACGACAGTCGTGTTCAGTTTAAATAAATGTTTGTTACAAATTAAGGACAGGTTTCAGAGTGGTTGCAACTTGCAAGACTACCTTGTTTCATAAATGATGTAATTGGTACTGACATTGAGGCATATTCCATTTTAGAATAAAAACATTTGGTAACAAGCAGACCAGAACCTTTTGTTGAGAAAACCGCTATTTTTGGGAGTGCTTCAGACGTTAAAAAAACAAAAGCTGCAAACGCGCAGTGGTTTAGCAAACGCTGTAATCACCGTTTTTTGCAATACAGCCAAGATGCTGAACGTTGGTTTTTGCAAGTCCAGTGCAATAAAACTCTTGAAGCATTACAGCGATCACGTTTATGCTGCCTGTTTCAAATGATATCAAGTAAAATCTATTAGGGGTGATATTTTTTCTTCTGACATTTTATTTATAATTTGTGAAACTATGCGACATTCATGCATTGCTATACACTTTCAACCTGAAATCTTCAAAACAAAGTCGTGAAGGAATATTGAATTCGACAATAGTTTGACACAAATATTTCGTGAATGATTAAAGCTGTTAGTTGCTTTTTTGAAAATAAAGTTTGCAACTTCAGAGGGTCAATTCTTTTGGAAGCATTTGCTTCACCATCGAAGGTGGTAAGTTTCAACACTTGGCAAGTCAGACATTCAGACATTGCACGTGGGTTATGTACTCAGTGTCTCTTCAACTATATCTTTTTCTCGCAACTGTTTCCAAGCTAAAATATATAATTTAAGGTAACATCGCCACCTCACCGGCTAGAAACTTACTGTGTATTGTACGAAACACGGGAAAAAACGTGCAAAAAATAGCTCGCAGAAGCTTTTAAATTGTTTACTTTTTCCAATAAAATAAATTAAAAAGTTGAAAGTTGTGGCAGTGTGACCAACTTTCACATGGCAAACTTTAAACAACTTGCCAAAGATATATTAAACAAAAGCATAGCCTAAGGTTGCGCCAACAGATGTAAAGTGCGGCTATGAATCGAATGGCATTTATTTTTATCAAACTGGATTGGTGCAAGCGGTTAACTTAACTCTGCGTTGTACGAGTATTCACGACCCTCTGGTTGCATCGTAAAGTGCTAAAAAAAGGAAAGCTTACATAATATCAGTTGTGTCAGACTACACCTCCAAGCAATTTGTGAAATAAAAGCTTGGTACAAAAACAAGCCAGTGAAAGCTCCATTTTTTTCAAGCAACTGTGTGAAAACATACGCTGTAAAAAAATCATAACTAAGTAAAGACATTCAGGATGGATGTAACACCGCAACAGCAACAACAGGCAGTTTAAGACGTTCTTGTCATTAGATGTTTGATGTATGGGTCATCACGTTTCCTCTTAAAGCAAAGAAATGGAAAATGTTGTGTAGAGCGTTAGAATGCTTTGGCACAAGCAATTTGTCCTCCCATATTGACTAGCAAAATTGGACATAAGTTACAGGTTATATATCTTCGCACACACAGTGTTTTCAACATCTTTCTCAACAAGATCTAAACAAAACATTCTGACAGATGAAGAAAAAGTTTCGGACGCGCGAAAGCGTGGCTTAAAATTTAATGGGAGGCATTAAATTGTGTAATCGCACACACATCTGCTATACCGATTGGATGGAACCGCATGTCCGTTTTTACTTGCGCACGCAAGCCACTTTTTTGTTAAAAAGTGAAGCTTTTAAAGTTTTACTCAAAAAAGTTTCAACTCTTATCTCATATCAATCGGTAGTAAAAGCTCGCACAGTGGTCAATTTACATCAACTAATATGAAAGAAAAACTTCTGAATGCACAGGTTTTCCGAGATACAGGCAGTACTTCATGTTTAAAAGTATCCAAAATTTTGAAAACGTTAAGCGTCAGTGAAAGTCGTGCTGACGTAAGATTTTAAGAGCAGCAACTGTTCCATCTTCAGTTCAACAAAATTTGCACGTTTTTCTGCAGTTTTTTCGCATGTAACCTTTGTAAGCTATATCGTGACAAAGGTGGGAGTACATCTCACATGCTGCTTTTGACTCGGGACTGTCACGACAGTTCGTAATTTCTGAAAATAAAAACAGTTTTACCTGCCTAAATTTTTGTTATCAAATGAAGGTGATGCTGAACAACGGATTTCGCTGATGAATTATAACGAGTAATTAATTTATTTCATCACATAAGCACAAAACTAGGAAAAAGCACAAGTAGTATGTTAAGGTTTCTCTTATTCTACATGTGGTGGGAACATCTGAAGCTATGGTCGTTGAAAGGTTTGCCGGCCACCAAATGGCCGGTGCGGAGGTCAAAAGGTTTCAATCCACAAATATTAAATCTATCCGTCTGTCGAATCTGATTTGCCCTGGGACGGAATTTTCCCTTTAAAATATTTCATAAAACCTCCGTTTGTGAATCCAGGCTCAGCTTTATAAATCCGTTTGCAATTCGATGTGTCTGTATGTGTAAATGAAGAGGCTATTAAATTTTTGTTGGAAACCCTGCGCTACAATTTTATAATTTTTAGTTTTGCTGTTTCGCGCTATTTTTATGCAGGTTTCTCCGTAACAAGACCAAAACTTTGTAGGCGTTTATTAAATGAGTCATCTTTATTCTGTATATGTATATTTTGTCTTGTAACCTGCATGGGTGTTTAAAATTGTCGTTGTGTATATATCTTGTATTTGACTTTTTGGTGCTTTCTGGAATTTTTACGGTTGATGTGACCTTTTTCACTCATGACAACGTGGCAACCCTGGTTCATGCACCTGCATCAACGCTCATTAAGGAAATCGTCTAAGACAGGAAGCCGCCGATTTGCGTCCAAAATAGCAACCCGAGCGTCTCGCGAGATAAAGAACACTGAAAGAAAGTGCCGCGCGACTCACGCGAAAAACGCTTGGAAATCACGCACATTTGTTTAACTCAGCGGTTCCTATTCGGGGTTTTAGGACCCCTGGGCATCGGAAACAAGATTTTCAGGGATCCGAAATGTTTAATTTCGAGTGTGAGAATTTGTGTTCTTCAGTTCTTGGAAGTACTTTCTTTCAAAAACAACCGAGGTTTATAAAAGCTTGCAAGTGCTCAAAAGAACATTACCCAGCTTAAGTATTGCAGTTAACGTTACTGATTTAACAATTTAAATTGCCCAATGGGTGCATTGCTATTTCTGCTTCACGCTGCGGTTACCACGCTGAAGATGGCCGGTGGTGCGATTGTAAGCGCATTGCGACGTTTAAATGTTTATGGCGCAATTGTGGCGAGATTGTTGTTTGATGCTGTAGAATTCGAACGTTTCTGGTGTTCAACCAAGCAAAGTTACCAGAAATTGTGTACAAAATCCCTATCTGTTCTAGTGCCCTTTGCACCAACGTATTTGTACAAATCTGGATTTTCCTCTCTACTTCATTTGAAAAACAAGTATCGGGACCATTTGAACCCCTCGAAAGATTTGCGAATGGCTCTGAGTAATTGTGTGCCAAGGTTTGTGCGCATAATTTCTGAGAAGCAACAAAAAGTCATTATAGGTCTGTTTCTAACGAGCAGTAAGGTATAAAAGTTAAACCGTACGACTGAGTGTTTTCTGTTGTATTGTCAGCAGTACTATGTATTGCGAGCATAAGTAATTTAAAAAATGAAGAAACTGCAAAATCTCACTGTTTTTGTGATTTCTACGCTTTTTTAAAAACGAGGGGATACGAACTTCACTTTATTTTCATGAAAAGGGTGACAGCTTCGAAAAACGTTGGGAATCTATGGTTTAACTATTTCACGCGAAAGTCGTATGAGATTTGCGCACGTTTATCTATGTTATTCACAAGTTACGGTGCATCGATCCTTATTATAATTGCGCGACTTCTGAAGGATTGCACATGAGTTTTCCCTTAGATGACGTTGCACAAGCAACACAGTTTCAGAATGGGTTTCCTAATCGAAGATATATAGTGGTAACTTGGAGAGAGCTGCTTGGTGCAAACTTATAACGGTGCCAGCCAGGGGCGTAACGAGATTTGATGGCGCCCGGGGCAAGAAGCAATTTGGCGTACCCATGTTCGAACTTGAGGCTTTTGGAAGCAAATGTATTGTATTGAAGACAGTACTTGTGACATTGTTGGGACTTTTCGGCACCCTCCGCAGTCATTTGGCGCCGCCCGCAGTCATTCGGCGGGCCCATAGTGATTCGGTGCCCGCGGAGTTGTGACCCCTTGCCCTCCCCTTCGTTACGCCCTTGCTGCCAACGAAACCAAATACAACTTTGCATTGTTTATGCTGTGCGTGAACTGATATCAGCCGCGATGCACTTGGACGCAGTCTGTGACGTTGTTGCTGGCATTGAAAAGCGAGCTGTGTGAACGATGGCCGAGTTAAACGTTTCACAATTGATGCTGCACAACGTTTATCTGCATTTCACATGGTGTATCTGAGAAACACGCAGTGTACCTAGTTGTATTTCTTGTGCTGGTGCATCGCGAGCGGTGGCTGCAGTGCAATTGAAAGGCACGATTGGCTATGGGGCGACGTTCCTAAAAAATTTATATCGGACACATTTAACACAAAATAAACTGCTAAATCAGACAGATTTACTTAAATCGGAACAGATGTAGTTCCGGAACGATTAATTGTCCAAACAAACGATGAATAGTCCAGTAACTCGGGCTAGCTAATTTGAATTAACCTAGTACGCAGAGGACCAAATGGCGTTATCACTGTTTTGTTACGTACGTTACGCAACAGTGGACGAGTTCTCCTGAGAACTTCTCATTCACTGTTACGTAACTAAAGTCACAAAGCAACGATAGTGCCAGCTAGAATGACAGCAAATGGAAATTTCAGTGACGCAAGCCTCGAACCGTTGCATTTAGTGTCAGTCAGTATAGATCGCGTGATGAGTGACGCTATTGACCTGGAGTCGCCTCTCAACTGACGTCATCTATACTCCGTTCCACCTATCTAAATCGTGGCCTCAATACGTCATTTCGCTTAACCCAAAACATAGCATCGGAAATGAGACAAGACTAGGGAGCGAAAGGAATGCCAGAGGCGAAACTGCAAACACTGCTACGTCGCTGCAAATCCCATTCGCGCACTCCAAGTTCTTGGTGCCGCGGCGAGAGTGTTCGACCGCATTTTTGCACCCCTGGTTTAGTGCCATGCTTAGGACTTAGTGTGTTCTAATAGTGCTACTTGTAATACTCCTCAAAGAACTCAGTTAACTTAACTTGACGTGAAGATTTATTTAGTCATTTTAAATGTTATTTGCGGTTTATAGAACAGGAGCTGTATTGCCCAAGATAGAGAGTACAAGAATGAGCAGGCACTTTTCACAAAAAATTAATTTGTAGGATAAGTGATTCGGAAAAAGTCGAAAAACTTTGAATACTTTTGATTAAAAGTGTTTTATTGCAACTCTGAAGCGCAAAGATCTCCACCATATCCATAAAGATCTACTAAAACGTTATTTAAAAAATTGCTATGTTGTGGTTCAATCCTTCACCAGTCTGAAACTTTTGAAATCAGCTCATGATTGTGAAAAAATCGTACAGCTGATTAATTTCTTATGAAAAACAAACAGTGTTCCATTTCTGTTTGAATTAGTTCTCACAAAAGTACAAAAGTCAACTCCTAAAGACCAAACGAAACTGAATTCTTCCTAGTTTGTTTGAAGTCAATGTTTGGCAAAGACTGTTTCAAGTGCATGACATGGTAGTCTGGCTTGTATGTTAGGGACAGGGCCTGATTTATCAGCAGACACTGGAATGGAACTCCATCGGCCTAGGCCTACTTAAAATAATAATTCGTCGCACAAGAATGGCAAAAAGATTCAACATGGCACATTTTTTTTAATTTGGGCACCCACTAACGAGTTGGGCCTATAGAGGCCACAGGTAACGAAATCCAGCCTAAGAACAATGAAAAAGTTTTGGTGGGAATGGGACAAAGCACAGTGACAGCGTAAAGCTGAAAGCAATGGTAGAAGCAATGTTTTATGCATTTTTTGATTTCAACTTGACACAATTATTAATCTTTCTTCGAATTCTCTATCCTTGATTTTGTTGTAACAGTTCTTCTGTAAAAAGTAACTCGTTACACAGAGGCGTATAAGCTTTCCCCCCATAAACATGAACACGTTTTACATGAAAGCTAATATATATACCGACCCTTCTTGCTATACCTGCGTGCTTCAATTGACAACAAGCAAGGTTGCAGTTATCTTCCATGTATACAGGATATTTTTCGCAGTGATCTAGTTTTGAGTGACAGTCGTTGTCTGTGTTTGTCTTTCCACGACAGGGATTATAAATTTTTGAACCTAGCAACAGCAAAAAAAATGTCTGATATGAGGCCAGTTTTGCTTGTATGTCATATTGCAATACATTTTCGCAAAATGTTTCGAAAATAACCGGCTAATACTTAATTTAGATTGACAGTCACATATTTTTTGACTTGCGTTCTCGTACAGAGCTTGCTTGCTTCAACTCCCAGGTTGCGACGTATCCAGACGTCATAGTTTAAGACGTTCGTGTAAACTCCGTAGTATCCTGCCAAGCCACAGCCTTTACCGAAGGAAGTTATCCCGGCCAAATACCAGTCGCAGGAATCAGATCTCTGACAGGCTAATGGTCCGCCTGAATCTCCTACAAAATATTTAATAAATAATCTGACGTTTATAACAACATTAAATTTACGCAAGGGTAACAAGAGACAAAACCACGTCCTGCTGCTAATTACTACATAGAGAAGCACGAGGCATTCCGTTAAAAAAGCATTTTTCTGTTAGTTACACAAAAGATGTAGAAACAAAGTGTGCGTAATCACTAAGGTTTGAGTGTGAGAGAAAAGTTTTGGCGTAAACAACAGAAATTGGTCTATGATTGCATTGTTTTCGCGCATCAGCCGGATGATGAAATTTGATCTTAAAATTTGATTCATTGGTGGGGGTTCGTGCTTTAAAAAATTAACGTTAAAACATTGCGCGTGCAATGTCAGCAAAAAGATGACACAGCGTATTTGCAGAGTTTATGCCAAAGCAAATGTTTCTAAAACGCAGATGAAGAATTGAAAATTCAGGCTATACAGATTATTGCATTCGCCATTGGAGACATGTAGTAAAACAAAATATGCATAGTTTTCAATCATACACAAAACGTTCGAGCTCCAGTTTAAATGAGCATCATGAGATAGCTTATGATATTAAAATAGCAATGTCGGATGCATTGTTTTTAACGTAAAGGTGTGTAACTCAGGTGTTGATTTCAGGGATTGTAAAGATTGCAATCTAACTTTCAGAAAGAATCATTTTGTTTTACTCTTTAAATACGTACCCCAGTACTCCATAACATGCATGCTGCATATGAAGAAATGTTGGCTTTGCATTTCATTACACTGGCTTTAGACTCTTTGCACCTATAGTCATGAATCTGGGTAATGACTGAAAGAATACTTCCTCGAGTGCAAGCGGTAGAGATGTTTTTTTGCGAAGGGTTCATGGTGTGACACTTTACAACAGGGGTGTCAAACTCGTTTCAGTTCAGGGTTCACTTCACGCAAATTTTAATCTCAAGCGGGCCGGACCAATGTAATCACTGTATAACACCCTGGTTATAAGTAATGACAACTTCCAACTGTTTTCATAACTTTGGTGCAAAAAGTTTAAGCTTATCTGAAAATGATTATTAGCACATTTAAGGAGCAACCTTTACGAAACACCCGATGTTCTTTCATCACTGAAACCTGCTGTGAACACACCAAACAT
>JGI24021J15306_10007539_pt1 | contig 13270 bp, 18 predicted proteins | sample Ectturendosymbi1_FD_15306 | JGI IMG/M metagenome (IMG submission 15306) | reverse complement strand
ATGTGATCTCAGGTCACTATATTTTGAGAGACCGTTGGAGGAATTTGAGAGACCGTTTTGGTCCCTCAAAACACCTTAAAAAAAGCACTGCGTGTGGGACTCCTATAAATTCGCAAAAACTTCGAGTTTTCCGCGCAATGGTGCTGCAACAATGCGAAGACTTTGACAGAGAAATTCACACAACACATGCAGCAGCATTTCTCATGACTGTTACCGTACACTGGATATATATATATACAACGTCTTTTACCCCCTACATCTGTAGGGTTCCTACGTAATGTGGGTAAAAATTAAGACTTTCCGAGAAATCTGTCCGGATGACATGCCCAGGTTAACTGCAGGTACAATGACAGTTAACACAATGAAAGCAAAATTCTCAATCTTCAGTAAAATATTGTGAAAATGCATGCCAAAAGATCAAGTCTGGAAAATTAACTTCTTTTTCCGTATTAACAGACCGAAATAAAATTTTTCCAGACTTGTCCAGGCTGGAAAATGAACTTTTCCCATACTTTTACGGACGCCGTAGGAGCCCTGCATCTGTTACCGAAGTTACGAGCGGACATCGTGCGCTGGCAACTGAGCAGGATCTTACTTGCATGCACTCGTTCTTTCCCATGACCGCAGCCATTTGCAGATAGCACTTGACCTGCTGTCGAATCTTCTGGAAGCAGTCGACGATCGGGACCGACGGTATGGCGTGGATGCGAGACAGCGAGTCCAGGGCCGAGTTTATCTGGCCGTGCTTCCGGGCCACTTTGCCGTAGTGGATTATTCCGGAGGCGGACGCGTGCACGCCGAGCATGGCGTGGGTCGAGCTGGGGTCTTGCTGGGACCCGGAAGCGGTTTCGTAAGCGTGGACTATGGCCTGCGCAATGAACACAAGCAAACAGTTATGACGTTGAGAAATTCTTACATCACTAGAACGTGTAGACCAGTTGACAGCCATGACGGCATCCCGACATCAACTTAATTTCTTTTGTTTGGAGAGGATTTTTGACAGTAAAAATTCCCCTTATACAAACTCTGCAATCACGGCACTCTGCAATCCGTGATTGCATGGTGAAACCACAGAGCAAAAAAACTTTGGTCGGCTTTTAATGCTCGGGGTAACAACCTATTCACCATGCGGTTGAATGTTTAGAATGGTTTTTAGACTAGCAGCGTCACTGCTGAGCGCAGTACCTGGTAATGATGATGACGCCATGTGAAGATGTCACTCCAGTGTGAGAGGTCATCCGAGGTCATGGGCAAGCGGTTTCTCCAGGTCTTGACAATCGCTTTCATGTCGTGCAGCGAGTTGCTCCGCCCGATGTTGCTCGGCTGCAAGCTCTGGTGGATCTGCGAAACGAGGAGGAAAAGTTGGAAACGAATCCAGAGCGCGGCACATTAGAAACTCGTGTCATTCCAGCTTTTTACCTGGGCTGCTTCCTGGAGTTCGATGATCTGTTGGGCAGCTTGGAGTAGCGGCGTGTGGACATGTGACACGATTCGGGGGATGCGCTTCCATTCCTAGATGGGAGGGAGTGTTTTTGTAAGTGAATCACCGCCATGCCGTAAACCGTGTTCAACTACACATCGCACTGAGCATTTAGACCTTACTTTGCTGAAATCTTAGTGAAAGTCTCTCGTTATTTTCATTAAAATGTTAAACTGGCAGCACGTAGGAGCACAGCTAGGTGAAGCAATGCAACCTATGTATAAACACAATATGATACCCGTCGTATAATATTTAATTACGAGGCACCTTGATGGCTTGAGAGCTCGCCATGTCCACCAGCCTTTCAATCAGATTGATGTGGTGTTCTTCGGGGTGACATATGGCCAGGAATCCCCGGTACATGTACACTTTCCACGCCAACTCCTTCGGGTACGCCATTTCAACTTGAACCAAGGCATCTACAAAAAACCACTTACTTTTCACATTGAAGTAGACAAAACGGCAGCACGGTTTAATCTACTGTATATTGATCAGTCATTGCTTTGGGTTTATTTTCGATAGGGGGATAATAGGATTGCTGCGCGCGCAGCCCTCCACCCCCCACACATACGAAAACAGTGGTTTCGGGCTTTACCTTTCATGTTGTTCCAGTCCGGCAGGCGCCATGCGCATTCCACGACGAGGTGGGGGTTACAAACGCTCTTGCAGCTCCCGTACTCGTTCAGCACCTCCCACTGCAAGCAACAGGAGATAAAATGTGCAACTAATTCTCGATACCGACGCCATCGGTTTGAGCCACACATTCAAACCAACAAAAACACCACATTTTTTATCAATCACCCAATTCAATGCAGAAACACAAGTGATTACACTACCGAAACTGCTGTTGGGTTTGCTGAGGTCACCTGGCGAGGCACCACTGCACGAAACACGTTCTTGAGCGCCCAGCTAAGCAACGTGACACTTGCGCACCTGGTTCAGTTCCTGGCAGCACCTTATCCAGTGGTTCTCCCAGAGTTTGTACTCAGGTATGGCGGCGACTGGGGCGGGGCCTTTGTTGTGCTCTTCCCTGGCAACGCCCATCAGCGATTCGTAGGTCGACTGCGAAAGGAGAGAGCAAGATACGTCAGTGACCTTAATATCTGCTTGCAGTGGAACGAGCGAAGAAGCTACACACTTGAATCTTTGCAAAACTTGCCAGGGCGAATAAAAAAATATACATGGTTCATATTTTGAGCCAAAATATTTTGAACGAAGAAGAAGAAACTGTTCACCTGCGCTTGTTCAAAGAAACCCTGCTGCTCGTACGCCATTGCTTTGGCAGTGTCTGCGTACAAACACCTTCTCTGCCACAATCCTGTCCACATGTCTTCCTCACGCAACAGAGAGTAAAGTTGGCACAGAGCGTCCAAAACCTGGAAAAATCCAATACAAGGCAGTGACGTGTCACGTGATCGCCGAAGAGAGAAACAGGGATCAGTGCAGGCAATTTTCAGAGTGATTAGTCGTGTCTTCTTGCAGAACAAAAATTACATGATATGACGGTGCGAATGGCGGGCAACTCCTTAACAAATTGACTTCATACGTGGCGCAAAACGTTTACTGCACATGTCCTCGCTCAAACACGCATCAACGCTTTAGGTTAAGTGTAAACAACGACGTACTCCTTGTTGCTTCGTCGACACAGGCTCAGGCTCATAGGAGGGACTGTTGTGTGTTTTCGGTTTGAGCGCGTCTATTCCGCAAGCTGTCGACATCTGTTCCAGTAACAGGACGCAGCGAAACCAGAGATTGTGCGACCTGAGGAAAAAGCAAGTGCTTTGTGTCGACGTCACCGATGAAGGCAGGTTTTGGAGGCGAGATGGTTGTTAATTCATCGAGTTTCCAATCACATACAACAAGTTTTGAGGATTTTATCAGAGTGAATAAAACTTGCTTATGGATACGAGCACGCCAGGTAAAACGAATCACGCTTTTAACGAAAATCAACTTTTAGAGTTTGCATGACAACCTGTAACGCATTTACGTTTGTTGCAAAGGACACTTTTCGCAAAGGGCCGCATTTTAGTGCAAAACTTACTTTCCCAAATATTTGATGACGGGCGGCTTGAGGGGTATGGGGGGCACGCACTTGCTCATCGCTTCAACCACGGTGTGCACCGATGATGGTTGGCAATCCTGCTGCACGATGTGGGCCCCGCTGCACACGAAGGCACTTAATTCCTCGCTGAGAGCCTGCGTTGCAAAAAATCGTTCAATATTAACGACAAACAAATAGTACGGCATGCCATAATACTGTTAATGACCACAAGACGAAAGTCCACAGATCATCAGTTCAATCTTGATTATCAGAATGACTACATCAAAACGTACTGTTTGTTGCCTGTCAGCAAAGCTGTTCCAGATCCTGGGGAAGAGGCGGCACCAGACGGTGTGTGCGAGTTGCGTGTCGTTGTGACACAGCTGTGTTGCCGCAAGGACAAATGATACGGTCTTGGCTTCGGAAAGCGAGTCAAGGAACATGCGATGCCTGAAAGGGTGTAACCGACCTATTAGACTGATAAAGTCAGCTTGACCTCCTTTGGAAAACACAACCTTGATCGACATCGTTAATCCGAACAATTGCGTTACTTTCCGTTACGCTAGGATAAAATTGTTTTGACTGAAATACTGAGAACAACACGCACTATTTTCACTGAAATGTTGAGTACATTTTCATGGTTTGTAAAATTCACCTGGATATCAAGGCATTCAGTTGCTGGTGCCTGTCATTGTCCGATGCACTGAGAGAAGCGTTCCTGTCTCCAGCGTTTGAACATCCGGGACTCTGTGAGGTTTTGTGGTTGTAGTCCCCGTCCCCGGTGTCCATCATGCATTCAACTTCCTGGCGAGGCACGAAAAGAGTGAGTGAAGCTAGCATTAAAAAGATCGGCAAAATAACAACACGTGCGCCGCAGTAAACCATCTTCAACCAAACCACCACCAAGTCTGTTGATCGCAACGCAAAAGCAGTGAGTTGCCTAAGCGACCAGTTGAGTGGTTACCTCTTCCTTACTGTCCATTTCAATTTCCATCGGTTCCGTCTTGACCCGCGCCAGGGCTTCGAAAGCCGCCCTTTCGCCCGCGTCCGCCATTGTGATCACGTGTGTGACAGAGGGTAGTGTGTAGGGGCTTCCCCGACCGATGACGGAGGCGTCACGATCGCAGACCGAAAACAGCAGCTGCAGATGAACAAGATTGAAAATAAGATTGCGACAAGTTGGCAAAAAATGCTTCGAGATTGCGACGGAAAATAAATTTTTGTCGCCCAACTGCACGTTCGTCAAATCAAGTGCATTGATTTCCAGATCAGCTTCTACAACTTTCTCGTTTATGCGCAGACGACGCACCTCGATGCATTGCTTTATCCAGTAATGAGAACCCATCGCCTCCCAGTTTTGCGAGCACGTGATGTAGAGGATCCGGTCGAACAGGCTCCGACGGACGCTGCTGTCGAAGACCTCGAAGAAGGTTTTTCGCGTCGCCGGCTGAACGCAGCGCAAACCGGCCAGGAAGGCCGGTTCTAACTTGCTCGTCAGCTCGCTTCCGCTAAGGCTTTCGTCTCTGTGAAGAAACATTCAACACAGTTGAATTTCCTGCTGTGGCGCACGCGTTAAGCAAGCGCATAACTGCGCAGTTTCGAACAACAGTTCATGTAAGCGTGCACGCAGTAAAATTATGTTCGCATACTTTTCGCTTTTTTTTGTCTAAACTTTTGTTTTTCAAACTCATTAGTTTTATGCTTTAAAGGAATAAGCTTAGTTTAACAAGTAAATGTTGTTTGCTTACACGGCGGCATTTTCCTTGCACAATAATGTTGCCTAACTGTTGGTTTAGCTTTATTTCCGTAGTCTTGTCAAGGTTTGAAAAGACTCGTAAAAACGTAGTTTCGTTGAAACAAATGTTGACATTTTAAAGAAGTGCAGAATGCAAATCCCACAAAAACGTTTGTACACGGTAATGGTCAGTAACAACGAAACACAGATGTATGGACTACAGGTAATAATCAGGAGTAGACAAATGATTGCAAGAGCAAATGCGAAACTCCAGCTGAGTTTGATGGCTAGACCATAAGACTCAGAGAAAATGAGCTTGCGTTTTTCACTCAAATTTCATTGCACACAGCAGCTGAACATCGTTCATATCTCCGTTAAGTAAATGAGAGAAGCTAGACGCACTGTAGCTGCGCAAGGTGCTCAGCCAAGCCGCCTTAGATCGTTGCAAGGAGTTGCGGTTGACTGATGACAATACTCAACCAGAGGCTTCGGGACGTGACGAACTGACTGCAATGCCGCAGCAGGAAATGTACATCTGTCGTGCTTTTGCAAGGTAAGCGCATCTGATTTATAGCCTTTACCCGATCTGGGCTTTCTCGGACACCCAGCTTTGTTGTGGTTAATCCGTTGACTGCGCTTAACCCTTTGATAAATCAGACACATGGCTGCAACATTTGTAACACCGAATTATTTCAGAAACCACAGCCCTGGTTAACAGCAACTTGCTTCAAAAACTTCTCCCGATCTTGCACGCGGCACTTCTCAACATGATCAACAGCTCACCTGTAGACGTAATTGACCAGATCCAGGAAGCCGGTGTGCAGGTCGTGTTGGTCGGGGAAGCGCTTCTCGACATTCATCAACTTCAACAACAACAGCGACTTCTCTCTCAGCGACGGAGCCTGGTTCACGTCGGACGCCGTTCGGGCCTGACGCAAAAAAGATACAGGACTTTTCAAGAAGACAAAAAAAAAGGATTTTTCACGATGAGGTCGAGCTGGTCTGATGGAACGTCACCCACGCAAACGCAAGCCTACGCCTGGCGCAAGCTTTAATACTGACAGAAATCCTCTACTAATCCAACTGACAACATACACATTAAGTACAGGCCAATTTAATGCTGGGCCACACACGACTCTTTCACAAATGAGATGTTCTCTATCAGAAAAAGGGATAAAGTCGTCAAGAGGTACAAAGTTGCTTGTACGGCGGCTTGTCAACGTAACGGTCGCGCACCTTCAACCATTCGTCGACAACTCGGATCACAGCCTTGATCAGCTTCGCGTCCGGAGACTTCTCGATGATTTGGACAAGAACGACGCTGATCAATGTCTTCCGCGCGTCCGAGCTCATCATCGCCACCCGGTGCTTGACCAGGTCCAAGCAGACGATCACGAGTTCGCTCAGAACTGCGAAGAAAAGGCATTCTGAAAACTGAAGAGCGGTTAATTAGTTGACATCAGACTTGGCACGCTAAGCAAAAAACAACACTTAAACTGCATAAGCGATTCAAACACATAAACTCTTGACAACATTGTTTACAACCACGCTCGGCAAAGACTGACTAGGGTTCGGGTCACCGGACTGGTTCCCCCCCTGGGTATGAGGTTGCAGGTGTTCTTTGACCAACTTCTGAAATGCTCGCACAAACAGCGACAGCATCTGGTCGATATATCCGGGAGTCTGCGAGCACGCTGCCTTCAGAATCATCAACGTGGAAAATAAACCTAAACGTAAAATAAACATTTTGGACACAAACATAAGCGAGCGAAAAAAGACCTTAGACAGTGCACAGTGACATATACATGAAGAAAATTATTTTAAAAGGCGGAACGTAAAGTTCATGGGATTATGCGTTGATCAGGTAGACACGTAAACAACATTGAAAACCACCAAAAGCATTTGGCAAAAAGCAGTGAATGTTGCAGGGGCGTCCACAAAATACACCATCGAGCAGGCAAGAAAGCGTCAGTTGAACCAAGAGTTGAGCGCAACAACAAAACCACAGAAGTTCGGACAGAGTTCGCAAAGTTCGATCACATTTGCAGCTGGTGGTTCAGACAAGTTCGCCTCAAAAAGGAAATCAAACCTCATCTCGGCCTCACCTGTGGGAGAGCTACTGGTTGTCGCCTTCTCATACGATCCCAGCCCTTCGGTGATGGTTTTCGCAACCGCCCCGTAAAGGACTTCCAGTTCTTTCTCCGTCGCACTGACCTCGGGCTTGTTGTCGCCCGCACCGTGACCAGTTGTTTCGTCACCGGAAGCGGCCGGGGAGGAGGGTGGGAATAATCCGAAGAGTCGAGTCAGCAAGCCGTGAACGGAACGGATGACCTGGAAAAGCAATATCACTCAGTTAACCTTCCGAGATTGAGCGTTGGGCTTGGCTTCGGGTAATCATCATCATGTAGCATCATTACATATCACCGATTGCCGACATGTTTGCATCATGGCTCTTGGCTCTTTAACTGTTAGGTAAAAAAAAACAACTTAAAATTCGTCAGACCCTTAATACGAAACTTTGATGTTTTGACAGTTGGAAATCACACAGAAAAAGTGAAGGTTTGTACAAAACGTTCATGATATAATGGCAGTTAATATTTTAGAAGCAATTCTGCAACTAAAAACGTAGCTCACAAAAGTCAAAGATTTTTATCGTACCTTTACATTAGTAGAGCCCATGCAGGCGGCAATGCCTTGCTGCAGGGGCCTCAAGGTTGAAACGACTGATTCTTTGGGTATCAGCGACAGAATGAGGTTGAGGATTTCCAGGCCGGTACAAATGTTCCCAGGGGTGCCCTGGAAAGAAAAAAATGCAATTTATTTATAACGTCTGCTTCGCAAAATGTCAAGGGAAGCAAGCGGCAGACGGTAACCCAGCTTTTTCTCTCGTAAGCCGCGTCACTCGCGGTATTGTGTATTTACCTGAAAGTCACCCTTTTACGCACAACGTTTATGCTGAACACTGATGCAACGCGTGACGAAATCCGAACGCAGCGAAAAGGTCAAAGGTCATACGAGCACGAAAATATCAAAATGTTCTCTACTGCGTAAACGACGTAGTTCCAACGGTAAGGAAGGTCTACAAATGCTTTGGTAAACTTTTCGAAAGCCATTCTAGTGCTTCCGGCATCACTTTAAAACTCGATGTTCAGGGCCTTCACATGCCAAGGTGTCTGCTGGAGCGTCTCAGCTGGTTTACACCCTTTCCTTTTTCGTCCACGCATTGATTCGAATCTGACGTAATCACAATAAACTGCTCCATCGCACGAGCGTCACAGACACACGACCGAACCGGTGAACGCACCCAGCATCGCCAGATATGTACCTGTTGTGATGGTTCCACAGTCTGAAGTAGTTTATCCAGCCAGAGAAGATGCAGGTCGGCGTTGGGCCACAAATCGGCCCGAAGGCCCGTGTGGAGCAGCGCCACACAACGGCGAGAAAGCTGCTCTCCAGCGGCACCACCCGACGACTCGTAGACCTGGAAAAGCACGGGCATTGCAACTGATGTCGTCATTTGAAGCTGTGGTAGCCAAACGGCTTCACTGCTCTGACGATTTTACGCGATTCTGATGCATTGCCGCAAGTTTATGACGCAACAAACGCTGCTTTTAAATCTTGTGACGTAAGAGCAGAAATGTTCACATGCAAAGCCTAAGAGAATGAGACTGAAGGCAGCGTTAATTATGAAGGTATCCATCCACGAACGGCAACCGCTACAAATAACTTGCCTGGCACGTCATCCGCAGAAGGAAGTTAACGATGGTATCGGAGTGCTTCTTGTCAATGCCAACGACGACACCAGCCGGGTTGGATTGTGACGTACCAGCCTGCTGACCTTCTAGCTGGAGGCTTAGTGCGCTTACCGGGCTTATCAGACGGTTCACTACACAAGAAATCATAATATATTAACAGATAGAAATGTCAAACGTACAGCACACACAGTGCATATAAATCTCAACGTTAAGACTTGAACGTGTAACACAATCGTACACCACCGTTTTTCCGCTTCCGAACCTGTTATATTTTACACAAGCGGAGGGTTTTCTAGTTTCCAAGTTGTTTATTCCGAACATTAGCGCAGCACGCCACAAACTCATGACAAATGCTGCTGGCAATAGACTTTGGTGCGACCTTCCATTACACCCACCGTCTTTACTCGACGCCTCCTGCTGCTCCTGGTTTCTTCTTTTCTCCCACTTAATGAGCACTTCTGCAACGTCAACAGCCAATCTGCACAAGGCACACAGCAATTAATCCAGTTCCTGCATGGATCTCACCATAAACTACCGAAAAAAACAACAACAAACAAGTCGACTAAGTAAACACTTGGGAGCGAGCGGCTTCACTTGATGTGCAAAAGCTTGCAGCTCAGGAGACTTTGGCAAGTACAAACAAAATTAAGTGCAGAAGGATTGCATTCGATACAATTTCAAAAAACAACCTTACTGCAGCAACAGCGCGCGTGGAAAGCTCTTATCTTCTCAGCAAACCTACTTTCTCTGTTCCAAGTTGGTGTTCGGAGCGAAGCCGAGACGTTGCATCGAAGCAACCAGCTGCTGCACGAGGGCGCTCGTCACCGGATAGTAAACCTGCGATCGAAGTAGCGAGGGGGTTAAATCGCGAGAAAGAACCTGAATTACAATTGAACGAAATTTCATTTTGAAGCAACAAGATCACACAAGTGAAGCCGAAATGGGTCAAGCGTAGAACTACAAAAATTAATGTGGAATGTGCTTTACGTAAATGCAAAACAAGTCAACAATTCTACCAGGGTTTTTTAAGGTGATTTAGGGACCCGAGATTCGGGTCCCTAGAATCAGAGAAATCGGGTCCCTAACATTTTACTCAAATGTTATCCTAACATTTTCCCTGATTATACAAAGCTCAGTCTGATTTTATTATATTTTTAATCACGTCACGTTCGCGTCAATATTTTCAACAATTTATCACAAACAACACGCAGCAGCGGCGAGGCAAGAAAGCCTGACCGGAAAATAGACAATAAGGCACATAACACTGTGAAAGGCGCTGTTTCAGCTACTGACGTCACCTTGTGATGACGAACAACGACTTGCAGGACATGCATCAGTTGCGCCAGGGTGTGGCCCTCCTCAACAATGATCTTGCGTGTCCAGTGTGTCAGCATGTAGTTGCCGTCCTCCATCCGCTCTGGCATGGCGGGGGTCAGAATGTCCAGGGCCTGGCGGACCACGGTCCTCGCCTCCAAGGCATGGGCCTGCGCAACGAAGCGTGATGGAGCCGTGAAAGGACGAGACATCATTGGTCAGTGGCAGCAGGGTTGATTTTATGCGCGAATGGTTTTCAAACCCCTTAAAAAAAACAAGCAGAACACACACCTTGAGCAAAGAATAGAAGGTTTGCAGCACGATCCTTTTGCGTATGGCGAAACGGGCGATAATGTGCGATAGGAGAAGGTGGCCGTGGTATTTGGACGCCGGGTCGACGCAGTTTCGCGGCAGGAGACAAGGCCAGGCGAAGGTCATGATGCGCCGGAGCTTCAGGCCGTGCTTCTTGTTGGTCGGGTCGTGGATATGATTGGGAGCCCGTTCGACCAGTAAGGAAAGGAAACAAAAGACTTGGATTTGAACAGCGTCGGGCGCGGCGTACGGCGTGTCTGGATCGATGAGTCTGCGACGAAACGATCATTTACTGCTTTTAACAAACAATGAATACCACAAAGGGCGCCCCATTCGTTTTGTAGGTCGCATCCAATGAAAAAGTGCACAAAACAGGACACATATTTTGTAGGTCGCATCCAATAAAAATATGCCAAAACAGGGCCCATATATTTTGTAGGTCGCATCCAGTGAAGCATTTCTATCACTACATAGCCTAATAACGAATTTTCTCCAAATGCTTCTTATCGGATTTTGATAGCAAAAATGGGCTCTCAACGTAACTTTGTATCCCGTAGAGTAAGCGCGATTGACTAAGAATACCAGAAATCCTGCTCAGTTGCCACCTCAATATAAACTCGTCCACTACAGCTACTTACTGAGTGATGAATACACTGACACAGTCGTTGGGATTGTCCACGTCAGGATTAGGGGGACCGCCAATTAGCTGTTCACCCTCGCCGACATCGAAGGCTCTCTTGAAGATCGGTATGAGGATGTGCTGGATAGCGAGCGCTTTGAGTTCGGACGGAAATCCTGCTTGTGGGTAGAGCTCGGCGAATTTGAAGAAAATCTGATACGAGGAACGGACACACGTGTTGGGAAAGCTTTTAAGCGCAACCGGAGCGTTTCCTTTGGGAGATCAAAACAATGCACTGACGGCCCGAATCAAACGTGGTGCGACGGCGAAAAAGAACGGAACTGAAACTCTCTATGCATGAAATTTAAAACTTTCATAAACAACACATCGCGCCTTTTGAATTTGAGCATGTTGCCGTGAAGCTGCTGAAAGAAGCAGCCAGCCATTAACTGTACTAGTTACGGCACGTCGTCGTTTATAAATAGCTACAAGTAAAACCGAAATACAAAAGGCAAGCAATCAAAGACTCCGATTGCACTGAGTCATAACGGAAAATCAGCTCTGGTTGCACCCGACAAAGAGCATTTGTGGCAAGGGACGAACTCACCGTGCGCTTTTGCTGTATGGTGTAGTGGCACGGGACGTGCTCTTCGAACCATTTGTGCAGGAAATGGAAGTCGGCCAGGTTTCGCGTCGAGAATGCCCGCAGAAGTTGAAACTGAAGCCCGACGTCAGCCGGGTTACTGGCGGCATACTTGAGAAGACATTTGCACAGGAGGCGTGGTTCGTCCAGTCGTGAGGTGAGTGTATTGTCTGCCAGTTCGAAAAAAGCCTTGTGCTACTGCTTTGCTTTATTACGTGCGATGACGGTAAAATACTGCATTGTGATTACGTTGCTGCTTCAGCAACAGGGATTTTTCGCCCTTTTACGATGAAGCAGATGATATTGTATACGTTCAGTTAACGTCACACACGGAGAAAAATGAGCTGCGGCGTACGGTTATTATTTTGTTTACGAAGAGTGACAAACAATTTGATCGCTTTGCCAAATTCAAATAGCTTAGCAAAAAACGGCCCCCTCAACAGTTTGCAGTTCCGTATCCGACTGTTTTTCCTCATACAGGTTTTGCAAACTCTTGTTGAAGCTTAACCAGAGAGAAATTAATTCTGAAACCAACACATACCTTTTTCGTGTCTTTGGTGAAACTCGGGTGTGATCCATATTTCGTGAAGTTTGTTGACCAGCGGCATGTTAAGAGCTAGAAATTTGGGATTATGCTTGGCTAGTATCCAAGTGATCTGCAAAACCAATAACGAGTATTTGTCAGAGAAAGATTCAAACAAAGGAAGCAAGGTCTGAAAAGATTTACCAACGTTGACAGCAAGAACGCTGAAGTTACTGGGTGGCGACGACACCATAAGCAAGATAACAAACTTACTTACTGCAGAAAAATTACAGCCTACTTTTTTCAAGTCTGAATTAGCGAAAGCTTAGCCTGGGCCTCAACAAAAAGCGCAACTACAGTAACAAAACCAGTTGTACGGGTTAAGTGACCAACTGGCACAGTGAACATGGCGTGATATCATCCGAGCAACAAGCTATTGCAGCTTTCAGCTCGGCTTTTAATCAACTGAGCATATCGTGCTATGGATCAGCGAGCGTTTAAACGAAACGCGAGCTCCACATTCAGCCAGGAGAGTTAACGAACTAAAGATGGCGATCTCGTTGCTTGATCGAATGCAACTGTGTTTAGATCTTTCCACATTTTGATACGTGGCACGGGAGGCAGTGCACATCCGGGGCTAGAAATTGTTGCACATTTATTCCAAAAAGTGGAATTGCCAGACATCAAAGCAAGTGTCGCCTATATACAGAGAACCGCAGCGATACTACATCAGGGCTACACTGCATCAAACTTCACCATTCAGATATGAACGAATAATGAGAGAAACCTACCTGAATGCCGAGATATTGAAATTCGGCGAGTTGGGGGGATACGGTGATTTGGGGGGG
>JGI24021J15306_10007538_pt1 | contig 13270 bp, 8 predicted proteins | sample Ectturendosymbi1_FD_15306 | JGI IMG/M metagenome (IMG submission 15306) | reverse complement strand
GGGGGGGGGGCAATCACCCAAGTTGGTCCCTCCGGACCCGCCCCTGCTTCCCGTTTGAAGGATTCGAAAGGTTAATAATAAAACCGGATGCTTGCATGCGAATCTGCTTTCCAAGCTCTTTTGTTATCTGTTGATTGCGGGCCTGATTTACAAAAACCTTCAAGAGCCTCGTTCCATTTATTAAGCAGACGCCTGACCTTCCTTTGGTGTTGACTATTAAGTTCCAATGCGATATGAATCTTTCCAAAAACCTTATTCCCAAACTACAAGTTAAATATTTCTGATTTTTCAAAATCACTAAATATGCCAATTGATGCAAAATTGCTAGATTGTTGCAAACCGGATCTTTAGGATGCAAAACAGCCATAAAACGCACATGAATTTAACCACCAGCAGCTGACAGTACCTGCTGTGCATTGACGCTCTCGACTCTTCCGCGACACCATCGCTTCTCGTAGCGCGAGTAAACAGCACAGGTATCGCCGGTTTTCCAATTCATTTCAGAGGCAGCAACCTGCTGCGGACAAAACAAGGCATAAATCTCTCAATGGGAAGCTGTGACGAAACTTAAACCTATCCACAGCAGCACAAGATAGCGGCATTGCATCGACTGCTTCACTGAAGACTGTACGATGCTGGAATAAGCAGTGTGGAATCACAGTCCCACTTAACTTTCGGCCAAAGTTGTAAACCACAAAAGTTTCACATTTTCGGAAGACATCACGTTGCTGTCGCACGGTAAGTAGCGCATTCGCATAACGTAAAGCAACCAAAATCAGACATAACCAGAAAAACAAGTCAAGCACTTGACAATCATTGCCGTGTAAGCAGATTTTCGGAACGTGAAACCTTCGTTAGAATAAACTTCTATGCCAAACTATTGAGCACCTTTTCTTTGTCGCAACTGGAAAAATGCTTGTGCATTTCTCTGATTAGAGAGTTGCAAGCTTCCCGCTGCTCCTTGGTTTGGACGTGTATCACAGATGGGGACTCGACGTTGGTCACGGTGACTGTTATCGTCTCCGCCGGGGAGGTTTTCTCTGCGTGAGTCATACTTTCATCACTTGCTGGAGCTTGTTCGACAGGTGGAAGCAAGCACGGTGGTTGTTGCGAGTCGCAGGAATCTGACGCTGCTGTCGAAAGATAGTTCGACATCTTGAGACAAGCTTTCCCGATGAATCAAACGCATATCACGAAAACAGTTTTTGCACGAACAGCAAGGCCAGAAGAATAAACTGCTTATAAACATTGAGCAATAAAACGAGTTTACGAAACATTTCCATTCTAAAAATTAGATTGTCTGCGGCCCTGACATACGCTACGCTGGAAACTTCCAACGGACCGACCATAATGCTTTTCGTTCGATACACTTGGCAAGATGACAGGACAGAACAGAAGCAAATACTTTGATTCGAATCATCGAAAGTTCTAGTTTCCTGGCTGACGTTCCGCACAGTTAGACCCGACGCCAAGCCTTCGTAAACGAGTCGTTCGTTGATTGAAAGCAGGTCAGACGAGTTCAGGGGAGGATCGCACGAATCGAAAAGCTCAACGCTGTAAACTCCGTCCTGCATTGACCTGGATGGATAAGAAGGATTTGCGTTGAACCAAATACTTGATCGTTTTAAGATACACTCGTAAGAGCTGGAGTCCACTGAAAACATTTTCTGAATCGATACTTCTTATTCTGCCTGATGCTTCGCACCCACCAGGGTTAAAAGACAAAAGCACTCATAATGTTTGCGTGAGCTGGGTTGGAAAATGATGTATAGCGCTCCCCGGAATCGGAGAACAGAGACTTACCGGGGTTAGACTTGGAATGTGTTGAACACTTACATTTGTTTTAACACCCGTTGAGGTTTTTACTATCTGCAACAATCAAGCTTCGTTAGGGGTTATCTCGAAACCCGCTCAACTCATTTTGCCGTTCGAACCAAAACCGGTAACAAATCGCTCATGCTCAGTCACAGCCAGCATTTTCATTAAATACAATCTCCCATCGAGCTCAAGCGCTACAAGTGAGTGTTTGTAGCGATTTTTGCATTACATTGGCATTGAAGAAATTTCAGTAACTGTCAGTTGTTTCTGCTCCGACACGCATCGTAATAGAAACGTACGCTATGCCGGGCAGTTTGCTGCCATGCTCGAAAAATTTACAAAACCTCTCCATTCAAAGGTTAAATACGACTTTCCTTTACTTGCCTGATGTACATAACCAAGGGCTTGTTGTCACCAGCCAACTCGACGAATCTTTCCACAGCTTCAAAAGGCCACGAGTCACGGTCACCAACAGGGTGAATGTCCGCAAGTTTGCATTCAAGGGCCTAACCAAGAGCAGTATCAAATCAAGTAATTGCAATGTCGTTGACGATGTTTGCGTCTACAGTCTATTAAGGGATCTGCACTCACCTGTCGAGGCAAAGACATGAAGTCGTCGGGAATTTTCAGCATACTTGACACGTGTACAGTACTTTCGTTTCCATAATCAATAAATTTGACACGGACCTACAAAAATAAAGGCGAATCAGCTTAAAAACAAACAAAAAAACGATAGATTCGACAATCCATAAGACCGTAAGCATGCTTAAGCTAGCTCACAGACTGTGTTGTCAGCGGACGTTTTCAAGCATACAACGCGCTAAATCTACATTTGTTTCTATATTTGCGTTTGGTCGTTCTTCAAATCGAGTACTTAGCCGGTTGTTTCGATCTCTGACCCAAGGGAGCGAAACATTAGCGCTTCAAGCTCATAAGATACACATTGCGAGCTGTGTTGACGATAATTTGCCACAAAACGATCAAAAAATATTTTTGGATGGTTCACACTGCAACACAAGCAGCAGGTTGTCCTATTTTAACTGTTCCGTCCAAAAAACGTACGAGGATATTGGGTCAACTACTGTATAGTACAGCAGATCATTACCGGGTCCCGAAGAGAAGTTCCTCAATTTTGAATATGCACCAGCAGCAAAGTTGATTACGTTATTAAGGACAATCAACAGTGTGGGAAGGAATTTCATTAATCTCAATGGTGTGTATTTTTAAACAACTTACAAAAATCAATGCAATAGTAAACCACAATAAGCGAACCGTCATATCTAAATAACTTACCGCAAATAGATCTTTTCTGCCAGGAGGCAAAAGTGTCGATACCGAGCAAGCACTTTAAAACTTACGTTGACAACGAACATGTCAGAGACCGATACACTTATCGTAATCGTCTTTATTTTTCTTTCTACTTTCGCTTGATTTTTTTGTATGCGGATGATTTTCCTTTTTACGTATGCGTAACTGTAAATTTTGGCTCGCCGAGTTTAATGACTTAGTCTTATTCTGGACACGTTTGCAGTCTCGATATTTTCGCCACTGTAACGAAGTTAACGACAAAGTAAACTTTCGCAGCGTCAAATAGGCTTGTTTCCGTTCAGGTGCATCACATACAAAAGAGATTGTTGGAACAAGTTGACTCGAAATTCTCCTGCAGTCGCTCACTTCTTACTTTTTTCTGTGTACATTTTTTCTGATTTAGATACTAGAAAAAATCTGGATAGAATACACAATACAAACAAAATTTCTTTTAATTCTAGTCTGATTAGGGAACTGCAAGTCGATACTTTCCCAATGTGAGACTTGCAGCCCGCTCCATTTCTGAGCTAGACACTCCAGAGATCAGACCCTATATAGATAGGGACGCTAACATGAAATGGAAAAAATATTTTTCAAGTGACAGTTTTTGTGCAATTTGTGATTAGCAGCGGTCTGCACAGAATATAGGAAAAATGTTGACGTATACACACTAATAACTTTAAACGTGTTGACTTCAAAGCGGCTTCGCTCAAAACGTTTTTTTTTCAATTTCATTCGTTAGTAACAACCATTTTTCTCCACAAACGGAAAGGTTTTGAATTTGGTGAGTGTATATAACAGAAAGGACGAATTTTTTATTTGTGACTTTCGCAGTTATTTATTGTCAATACAACATTTTAGTCAGCAGCATATCACAGCGCATGAATCACATCTATCTTAAGCAGGCCGTGGTCACACCTTACCACTGCAATCTCATTGGTAGAGAAAAATTTAATTAAATTTAAATAGTCCCAGCACATTAAGAAACACGACATCACGCGTTTGTCAGCACCAGTCAATTTTTCGAATGGACCGTGATACATCATGAAATATTTAAATTCTTTGTATTTTCTATTCAAGGAATTGAGTAGTTATGCCGCCCTCAACTTGACTAGCCCTAGGCCCCAATTGTCCAAGCAAACAAACATGCATCAAAAATATTGTCACCTGCTTTTCTGGCATAACCTCCAAAACAGTTGCTCGATACCAGGCGTCGCAGTGACTGTACATCGCCAGGCAGGGCATGCCTTCGTGTGGAAAAAGGACAGTGTAAGGTTTCGAAGGATCGGGAAGCTTGCTCGCTTTTCCGCGAACAAAAGTCTGGATTTTGCTCGTCAGCTCCTCCAGGTAGTCCGCGTGGCTGTCCAACTGCTGCACGTAAAACCTGAGATATACGGAGCCGATGGAATTCCGAGTTTGGTTTTACAATTCCAGAGACTTTTACGACGGAACCAGTGTTGCTCTGGAGTCTCCGAAGTGCCTTTGTACGATTTTAATTCAACTTCAGCTCGCCTTGCATTCTATATACACGACACGTAAGTTACCCAGCAGATGTACAACCAAGTTTCGAAAAATATCGCGAAATGAGGTGAACAGATAGGTTATTCGTAATATGAAAAGCTACGCTACGAACTGATTACTGAGTTGCGCTGAAGATGCTGCCCCGTTGATGGTGTTCGTCCGTGCCTTTGCGACGAGCCAACACCATCACCATGGCAACATCTTCAACAGAAGTCGGTAAGAAAGGATTTACAGTGTGCGACCTGGAATTTATCACATTTCGTACAAGAAACAGATCGGAATCTTGAAAACATAAAACAAATAGTGTCCATACGTCAATACATGTATTAAGCTTATAGCAGTACCGTCAAAAAAGAGTAGGTAGCTGCTTTGAATCGTGGACTTAAGACACTCCTTTTTTAATTAAAAAGATACTGCGTATTCGAAGCTGACCAACCGTAGTCAGCAGGCTGGCGACATTTAGTACTTTTAAAGCAGAGAGCCCTCATTTTGACACAACTGCATCACCGACAAAAGCACTAATCATAGCGATGAAGAAAACGCTTAACTACGACTTGAGACAGGCAAACGGTGACCTATCAACTTCTGAACAACCTATGGGGTCACAAACATGAATTTGAAAATTAGAGGAATATTTGTAAGAGTTCGTAAAAATCTTCCAGCTAAAACACATTCACACGATAAACGCCACTTACTTGTCCACTGTGCGAAAATCGCTTAAGGACACGTTCACAAATGAACGCTGTCGTAAACTTGTCGGTGGAAGGAAGTCACGTGATGATCTAGGTCTATTGACACCAATAGGGAGCCGTGTGTCGGACATGGGAAGCTGAGTTTTGCTAAAACTTTTATAAAAGAAGGTTATTGCGCTTCCATAATAAAAACAAAGTACACGAAAACTCATTGAAAACAAGACATTCATCACTCAAACTTGCAGTTTTTCATGGATTAACTGATGTGTAAAATCTACGAAATCTACGAAAATGAAGTTAAAAAAATTGTAGCGTAATTAAAACGGTTTAAATGTTGCCTCATCAGGTTACAAAGCGATCTAATCGGTACAACTTCTTCGTCTAGTTTGCAGTACAAAAACAAATTGGTTCTTTGAAAATAACATTAAAATCTGCTTCTGAAGTACACAAAAAAGGCTTAAAAATTGAAGCAATACTAAAATTCGCGATAATCGTTTTTGAAGACACTAATATCTCCAAGGTATAACTACAGCCTGGCAAAACCTCACGTTCTGTAAAAGAATGCACAAAGCAGTTGCCAGTTCTGGCTGGCAACGAAGTTCCACATACCGCTGATTTGATTTGATATCGAGCGACTTGCATTCTGGCCAGTCAACAACAAGAACCCGCCAACTTACTAAAACGATGTAGTTCGCTAATCAAAAAATGTTTGATCGTATGGTCACACTGCAACGCAACTGCCACACTAAATACATGATCGTTCAAAGGTATACAACTTTGTTGGAAAATAACTTGAACCTCACAAGATATATATTTTGTTGCATGGAAACGTACGCAGTTATGTGGAGCAAGACATTAAGCAGGATTGTCAAGTGGTAATCACGAAAAATCTTTCGACAAGAACCATAGTAATTTCCCAGAAGTCAAGATAAAGTGCTGTAAAGGCCCCCAAAAAACTTGATTGCGCATTTGTTTCTGGCAAAAAGGTCCGGTTTAATCTCATATCCAGCTCAACCGTAGGGTCATTTGAGCAAGCACATCGCAGCTTATGCCTACAGAAATTAAAAAAATCATAATCAAACTTAAGCGCAAATTCGAAAATACAACCTACGTGGCATGGTCTAAAAACACCAAAGCATCTCTAACTGAAACCGGAACATCTCTATCAATGTCATCGGCAGCCGGTTTGTGCAAATCAACGTGTCTCCTGCCAGCCTCCCTAGCAATCGTCGTCATCAGAACCGGTCTGTCTTTGACCATCTTCAGGAAAGTGACCACTGCCCCTGCAGTCCATCCACGATCGCTTTCTGGTTCAATTCCAGCAAGAGAGCAAGGTATGGAAAGAGGAGGTATTCTCCGCAGGCACAGCGGCATGCGCCGGACGCATGACACCTGCAAAAACGCGAAATCTGAAAAACCTGCTTTTGGCATAGTCGACGTGCAACTGGATCTGAATGGCAACGAATACTTTCAACATATAGCGATGAGCTGCAGTGAAGTCGACAGAGTTTCAATAACAGCAGAAAAGATTTAAAGAATAAATTGCAAAAAATAATGGGTTGCAGGCTTGCGTTAAATAATTTGCACCGAAGTCTTTCCTAGCCATTCTTTAATGTCAAATACTTGCAGAGTAAGTTAATTACAGGTAGCAAGAATGGAGCAGGTGTAAGCGTTTCGACTTTATGGCGAATGCCCCTTGCCAGGAAAACGATTTTTTAAGTTGGCGACTACTACTGTGACACGTAATTCAGCGCAATTTAGCGCGATATACCAGCAGTGCGTGTAGAGAAATTGCTGATAACCATTCAAAACATTTTTTCTCAACCCATGCAGACCAAAACGAATAGGCATAGCGTGTCCGACATGAAATCAAGCGATTTAAAATTTTTCACGTCACAGGAAAAAAAGCACACGTTGCACTTTGTCACACTCAAGTACAATGCACGCGAGAATTTGTCGAAATTTTTTGTAAGACAAAATTGCCTCCAAGGTGAGTTGTCCCAAACGTGATTAGGAGTTTCACCATCACAGGCTTATGAGCAGATTGGCTTGAGCCAAATCCATTTCGTTTAAAATTGAGATAAGGCAAGCAAATACAACGGTTGAAAATATTAACGCAGGTAGTGGTGCAACTAATTGAGTTGAATGTGAAAACAAACGATGCAGTTTTTGATTTAGAAACACCAAAGCGTAGACATTTTGGCGGATGGCAAAACTGATGTGATGCTTAAACAGACCAGAGACTACAGTTTTCACTCAAAAAATACTCTTGCCTTAAGTCAGCACAGTCTGTTATTCTCCCTATGAAGTCCCAAAATTGGTGAGAATCACTGTCTGCTAAAAGTCCCGGCACATAATGCAGGCTTCACCCTACTGCGTCAACAGCAGTCCTCTAGGCAACGCAAATTTGTGCAACAATGCAAATCCTGAGTTACGGGCAATATTTAATTGCGACGTCTCAGAAAATCGCTCGACACAAATGCACGTGACATTATTACATCTCAAAACCATCGTCTTACTAGACCTGTGGTCTTCAACCTTTTTTGTACAATTGCCCCCTAAAGGAACTTTGCTTAAATCGCCCCCTGCTTATAATTTTTGCGTTAGTTTTTCATCTGATAACACTGACTTTCGCCGGTCTTACAACTGATTGTAAATCGACAATGACTTCTCAATAAGTAATGCGAAAACATCCAGTGTAGGCGATGTAGCCAACTGTAGCTGAGTATGTATCAGGTGGAATGTTTCCTTGGCATGCGGACATCACGAAAACTCTTCCGACTTTTTATTTCACACATAAATGTATTATAGCGCAGCAGCAATTTAAACAAACCCAATGTGCGCGCTTTATTTGGAATGGCATGGTACAGTTTTTATTTCCATCGAAACACACTTTGACATCCACTGTTTACATTAGAACAAACCTAGTTAACACATCTTGCAACTGCCTGTAAATGATAACATATGTAATAATAAAATTTTAAAGTTGTATAGAAAGTTTATGGACACCCTGTAAAACATAAGTAGCCACTGCCAAGTTAATTAGATTACTTACGCGAACCATTGAAAATAGACGATTGGGGAGAAAATCGTCAAATAAGACCGACTTCTGCGACTAATTCAGGGGTACTTCAAGGACTCATTCAAAAAAAGACCTAGCTGGCCGCCTGAATTTTAGAATTCCGAAAGGAATTAATTCAAAAAGTCCGGCCATTGCATGACATTGCGTGATTTTCTTTGACTGGCGCTGGAACTAAATCCTGAGTTGCAGGTTTTCAGCTTTTGATCGTAGATACGTGCCGTTGTCGTGACTCATGCCGAGTGAAGTATGTCTTTATTGTTTTGACTGTATTCTAAAAATGGCTAAATTCCTGCAAAAAAACACTACGTTTTTCAAAGTTGAACAAAAAAGAACCTTCATCACTGGACCTTGATGAAAAGCAACCCCCTACAGAAAGTTTTAGACAAATTGAGTCGAACACAAAAACCTTCGAATTTTTGACTTAACTTTCACAAATAGCCAAGAGCAAAAGTTCAATTTGTGTGGGAAAAGGCAAGCAAACAACAGGTTGTACGAATCTTACGAAGTGGTAACCTCACGAAGACGGCGTTAGCAATTACCTTGGTGTTTGCAGTATTTCCGTAATCAACAAACTGTATTTCGATGTCGTCTTTTGAGCTAGCGGTAGCCTCGTCCAACACTTGTTCAGTTTGATTTTCCTCTTTCTTGTGGACTTCAATAACCCTCGCGCGATACCAGCATCTTTTGTACCGAGCAACACACAGCTCGCCGTACCGTATGCACGAAAAAAGCTCATGGTCGTACGGAAGACGCTTGTTAAAAATCTGTGGAGGTGGATACCAACGCTAACTTAGCAATACGGTCATATACGTCACAACTAGCGCCTGGAGCTCGACTTGGAAGGAGCTGCGAAACCAAACTGCACGACTCGGTCAAGAATGACTTAATTTTTCTCTGAAGAACTCGACTTGATTGGCACTGTAAGATTTAGCAACTATTGTAAAATCCATTTCAGAATTGAAGGGCTGTTAAAAAATGTCTGGTATTGATGCGTAACGATAAAATCTGCATAATGCTCAACGATAAGATCCACGCCTCGCCGCAATAATTCATGATGCACCAAAAAGCCGTAGAATTCCATAACTTTTGCTCAAGTTTAAGCTTTTTTGCAAAATCCAGGGCACTCGCTTGCTGTTTACTTTAAGTTTCAGCTGGCATATTCACCGGCAAAGCCTTGGTCGTTGGTGCAGCGACCGAAAAAATTCATCCTGCTTCGTTTGCTTTCAGTTGCCAATAATAATATGGAAGAGTAAGCATCCCACCAAGCGTTCTGTGACACTTATGAAAATCTTTTGTGGCACTCAAAAACCACAAATTATCGATTCCACATGGTACGATTCGAACAGCAAAGTTTCCATGGTAAATTCGCAAGTAAACTGATTCTTGAAATTCAGTGTCTTGATGCCTCGTGTGTGTGGAAAAAAGATTAAGAAATTTGTAAGAATACCAGGGAACAACAACAAACACGTGAGAAACCTTGGAATTCTGCGATGTTTTAACATTTTGTACGAGTGTTAAAACTGCTCATCAGTTGGCGATCGTGAGCCAAAATATTATGCACGATGATTACAATTTCCACAAAAGAAAAAATGCAGGAATTCTACTGGCAATCACAACAGAAAAACAAATTTGTTCATCACTGTTCTGTACAAGTAACAGCTTTGAAAGAAATGCAGTGTTCCCCATAAAGAAATAATTCCTATCACGCACACTTAACGTTTTTTCAATGAATACAATCTGCTTGCTGTCATTCAGTCGTTGCACGAAGAAATCTCCTGGGTTCGTCATCCACTTCACATAAACAAGTTCTTGATTTTTAGCGGGAGGCACCTGGATGGCTCTGATGCGATGATTTCCGATGACTTCATCGATCTGTGATTGAAAAAATTTTGAAAAAAGCGAAAAATTTTAAGTAGCTGGGGTGCGCGCATAAAATTCTCTTAAAGCGCGCACGAAACTACCAAATTTTTATACCACGAACATAAAAGCAATTTAGAGCAGAAAGTCACCCAAATATAAACATGTACGACTAGAAACAAATACAACTAAAATATGCAGCACGTAGAAAGATTTGGAATCTAGGTTTTGGACTGAACATATTTTCAAACAGTCTAATAAACAATAAAGCTTTGTCCTTGGCTTTTCCCTGATAATATTTACAATGTTCCAAAAACACCGTGCCTTTATGTAAAAGAAATCCTGGTTTTACTTAAATGCTTTTATGATTTCATTTAAATGGTTTTGTCACGGTTGAAAAACTCTTGTGCTACGCGCCTGACCGGTTTCAACGAGTTCGGATCAGGGTAAGGCGTTCACCTCACCTCGGTGAATGTCAATACACAAAGAACGAAAAAAAGAGACAGCACAGAAACATGCAATCTTACAATATGGAAAGACCAATCTCTGGAGAATGCCTAAGCGGGCTTGCTCACAAAGTTTCTCAGGAGAAAAAGCGCAAGAATCTGGCAATGTTAGCTGAAACGCCGCGACTGAATCGTTGTTTTTTTTCAGCAAGGCTTTCAAGCAGCAACATTAAAACTGTGGCGTTAACCAGGGCACTTGAAAATGCAGGTGAAAATCACGCCACACGTTTCAAAGCACCTTTCACACTCAGCCTGGCTGGCCATATTGACATGTTATTTATCTGGTGCTTTTGTTTGCAATCTCTGGTTTCTGCTTATTGTTCGGGTGAATGTTGTTTCTTGCCGAGTCACTCTCTAGCCTGTGGAAACACTTTAGTAAGAATACACTGCAGTGATTATATCATGAACTCTCTTCTCGCAGCTAACTATATGTGCAGTTGAACACCGTATTTATTCGATTGTAAGCCGCGGCTTATAAAGCTTTTTTCATCATTTCATGCGGCTTACGATCAGGGGCGGCTTACATTTTTCATTTTTTTGCTTTATCGAAATGTATAGATGACGCTCAGTCTTTCCATAGCTACGTTTTGTCGACCAAAATCTTCTTTTGCATTCGATTTTCTTCAGCATCACGTGCACATCCGTCACAGGAGGGATTATGATAAACAGAATGCAGTTGCAGCGGTGTAAGCATCATTAATACAGGAAACGCACGAGTACGCACGCGAACGTCGCGAATGCATCTCAGACGCTTAGGTAACCTATGTTCAAGTGCGGTTACAACCAAGTGCAGCTTACATTAATTTTTAACACCATTTCGTGCAGCTTACAGTCAAAGGCGGCTAACAATCGAGTTAATACGGCAGGCACATAATCGACTACTGGAAAAAGCAAACGGGAACGTTGCGAATCAGCGAAAACATAAATTTTACAAACGATGACGTCATAAAAATACGTCATAGCGGTCCTCCAGTGAAAATTGCCCCGGGCCCCCCTACCCTTTAATCCGGCTCTGGGTAAAATATTGATTCTTCTACTGCAGTTGAGTATGTAGCAAGTTTGTCTCTATACCTGTTTGCTACCTACTAAATCCAAATAATGGCATAATCATGTCACGTTTACAAGGAATGGTAATCACTGTGACAGGAAATGAATATTTCTTGAACACCAATAATCTACTCATTTAAATTAGCTGTGGTTAAATACGCAAAAGCAAATTTTAAATAAAATTTGTTTATTTATTAGCTGCAAGAGGTTCAAGCAACAAGATCAATCCCTGGAAAATACAGAGAAGTAAAACTATCTTCAAACAACGAATTACCACAACATCTCCTAAAGAATCAGAATCTGCATCGGGACTTTCCAAACTATTGTTAATTGCTTTGAGGCTTTCAGAAACTCTGGATAATTCATCGTCATCTGGTAATTTCACAACATACTTAAAATTTCGAGCGCTGTGGATTGCCACCCACCGCTTGGCACTTTCCACCGCATCTTCGTTAAGGAGAATACCAAACCTAAACAGCAGAAAAAACGTTTTCAGTCTTAACAGTGCCACCTACATCACCAGTAGTCTTATTTCATCAAAGCGATATAAATTTTTGTGAGATCACTGACTGTTGACAGGATTACCCTAACAAAGAGGCAGGTGTCCCCAAACACATCGACTAAATTGTTTATAAAAATTCATACAAGTTCTGCGCTGGCAGGTGTTTCTAACACAACCATAAAATTATACATAAAGTTTAACACGAGGAAAAACGTTCAATGAGCAGCGGATTTCACTGTTTTATTGCAGCAATTGTTCTTATCTCACCATGGAGATGAGTACTGTTTCACGTTTTCTTTATTTTTGGCACATTTAAATCTTTGTGAAAACCAACCAATGAACGTAAAACAAACCTTTGCTTGAAGTTCAAGTACACATGCAGAATTTACAGTGGTCTTTTACCGTCAACAAACCGAAAATATGTAGCACTGTACGCAAAACGTAAACTTTGGTGGGTAGTAAACACAACTAGAGTGCAACTATGAAGTTGATTCGTACGAATCAGACACGACATCGTGCTTGCTACCCTTGATTAATTTTAGCAAGTGCGAAGAAAATACATTTGGCAATGTATTTTTAAATAACTCATTCTTCAATAACAATTCTTTTATCCACATCACCACAAACAAAAAACTAGGATTGCGTTGCTGCTTTACTGAACCACACACGACTTTTAAGAAGATATACAGTACTACATTTTTGGCGCCAAGAATTTTTCACTACAAAGCACTTTCATCGCCAATCAACTTGGACATTTCAGCGTTTTTTCTCGCCACATAAAAGCTGAAACGCAATTTAAACGAATTGTAGAAAACATCAGACACCATCGATTTTTATTGAATACAACTTTTCCCGCCGTTTTGGGCGGCTTTGACAAAAGATGTTTTGTGCCAAGCTGATTTGCACACAAGAAAAAAAAAAAAAACAGGAAAAAAAA
>JGI24021J15306_10007537_pt1 | contig 13271 bp, 9 predicted proteins | sample Ectturendosymbi1_FD_15306 | JGI IMG/M metagenome (IMG submission 15306) | reverse complement strand
AGCAGATAATCTCTGGCGATAAATACAAACAATGATTTGACACTTCTAGTTTAATTCAAAATTTTTTTATGAAAAAAAGTTTGATTCTTGTTTGGTAGAAAAATCGTATTTTTTCCAATCGTCCTTATTTTTGGTTCAAGATCGATGGAAGCCCTGAGTATATGGCTTGTGAATGACTAATACTGGCTAGATTTTTTTCAGTCGTAGACCAAATCTTTTTTAAATGACCAAAAAAATTAAGTTAATTTGGTCATAATGTTTGAAAATATGGTTTACTGAATACTGTTAATGCCAAGTTAAGTACCTGCTAGGGACCTGAAAAATTTCCAACAAAATTTCATAGATATTTTTCTTGATAATTATCTCTGGTTCTCGGGACCTGGTTTTTAATTCTAAAGATCTGAATCGGGTCCCTAAAACACCTTAAAAAACCCTGGGACAAATGACTGAAATGTCTCGGTGAAAAAAAGCTTAGAATATTGGTACTTTTGGCCATCCTACAAAGTATTTAATCAAATATATACCACTGGCAGGCTGAATGGTATATAAGCCATGTCATGGACCAGGGGTTCTTAACCTGGGGCCCATGAACCCCTAGGGCAGAGGCGCACAACTCAAATGGGGATGTTTTGGCCAAAAGTTTGCTTAAAATCTAGTTGCAGGCCACAGCATGTTGAAGGAATTGCTCATATTGTTCATTACACAAACAACAAACAACCCTTCACATTCTTAAAACCAAATGCCCAGTGCTCAGTAACTACAGTAGTTTTCCGCAGCTTCCATAGCTCCGCCGCATGTGAATAAGTTTGATGATTTAAATAATTACGACATAAAAGAAAATTATACTTAATTGCTTTCGTGCCATTTTCAACCTCTGCCAGGCCCTGTGTTGTGCACTAGTCCAGGGTGAAAAAATTTTTTTTTCGAAATTGAAAAAGTGGACCCTCTAAAAAGTTAGCAAATGGTCCAAAACTACCAATTCCATTGAAATTTTTCATTTGCTCCTTCTGGTGGTCAACCAACACAAGACTAAAGGTCACCCAGCTAGGTCAAATTTAGTGAAAATGCTATAACTCTGTAATGGATTACACAAGAGATCTTAAATGGGTGTCAAAAGAAGCAGAATCATAAAGTTTCTATCTGTCCTAAATTAACTTTTTGCTTTATTTTGTCTAGAAATGAAGATATTTTCAAAAAATGGTATTTTAAGAGTTACGATGAGTGAAATTTTGGAAAGAACACATTGAAATTAGCAAGCCTTTCTATTTAAACAGTAAGTCACTACGAAATATCTCCAAAGTATGTTGTTATCAACATGTTATCAATCCATCACATTACATAAACTAGATGCACATTCAAAGTGAGAAAATCTCTGCCAAGTTCTCTCAACAGTAGCAACAAATTGCACCAAAACATATGCTCTGTCTGCAAATTATGTGCAGCTGTTCATTCTATTTGTAAAACTCCTCAAAGAATGTAACAAAACGTTCTTTGGATTGATGTTGCATCAATGGTTTACTTCAATTCCTAACAGTTTTCATTTAAAGGTCCTTTTCTGGTGTTTGATTCATCATGTTGACACACAAAATTTGAAACCGATGCTACTAAAAATGAACCATGCTTGGCAGAGGCATGATTGACAATTCAGGACGTTTGCTTTCAATTAAATTGCATACTCAACTATATCAAATAGTCTTGGAAGTTTTTAAACATGGAATGGTTTCTTTGTTTCAAATGACTTCATTAGTTTCCTGGATTGAATTCTTTGCCTGATCATCTCATCATGCCTCTCATGACTTGTAGTTGAAGCAGATGTTTCAGTGACCAACTTCACATGTTGCTCAACAGCTTGGTTGTGGCAAGGATGGTCAAGCTTTAATAGTCGAAGTCGAAGCTGATTGATTTCTTGATAACTGAACTGCTTTGTTGCTGGGGGCTCATGTACAGGAAGATTCAAATTGATTATTTTGTAGAATGACTTGGCTGTAAAGTTTATTTTTGGCATAAAAAAGTTGTGAATACCTGTGCATTTTGTAAAAACTGAACTTGGCTCAATAAATCCTCCAAAGTTATCCATTTTCAGTTGGATAGCTTGGTCCTTGTGATGGTAGGCTACACAACTCTGAAGATCCTCATCATCATCACCAGCATGCCAAGCAAAATGTTCTCTGGGTGTCCAAAAATCCATTGTTTTGAACAATGGCCGTCAACAAGTTGTGTAGCCTACAATCAAAAGGACCAAGCTATCCAATTGAAGTGATAATTTTGAAGGAGGATTTATTGAGCCAAGTGCAGTTTCGACAGAATGCACAGGTATTCGCAACTTTGTGATGCCAAAAATAAACTTTGCAACCAAATCATTCTAGAAAATGGCCAATTTGAATCTTCCAGATGAACATGAGCCCCCAGCAACAAAGCAGTTCAGTTATGAAGAAATCAATAAGCTTCGACTTCAACCATTAAAGCTTGACCATCCTTGCCACAACCAAGCTATTGACTGACATGTGCAGTTGGCCACGGAGGCAAATGCTTCAACTACAAGTCATGAGAGGCGTGATGGGATGATCAGGCAAAGAATTAGATCCAGGAAACTAATGAAGTCTTCTGAAACAAAGAAACAATTCCATGTTTAAAAACTTCCAAGACTGTTTTTGATATAGTTGAGTATGCGATTTAATTAAAAGCAAATGTTCTGAATTGTTAATTATACCTCTGCCAAGAATAGTTCTGTTTTTTAGTAGCATCGGTTTTAAATGTTTGTGTGTCAACATGATGAATCAAAAACCAGAAAATGATCTTATCGAAACTTAGGAATTGATGTAAGTAAACTCAGCCAAGCATTGATGTAATACCAATCCAAAGAACGTTTTGTTACATTCTTTGAGGAGTTTTACAAATAGAATGAACAGCTGCACATAATTTGCAGACAGATCATATGTTTTGGTGAAATTTGCTGCTACTGTTGAGAGAACTTGGCAGAGGTTTTTTCACTTTGAATGTGCATCTAGATTGTGTATTGTGATGCACTAATAACATGTTGATAACATCATACTTTGGAGATCTTTCATAGTCACTTATTGTTTAAACAGAAAGGCTTGCTAATTTCAATGTGTTCTTTCCAAAATTTCACTCATCGTAACTCATAAAATACCGTTTTTTGAAAATATCTTCATTTGTAGACAAAATAAAGCAAAAAGTTAATTTAGGACAGATAGAAACTTTGTGATTCTGCTTCTTTTGACACCCATTTAAGGTCTCTAGTGCAATCCATTACAAAGTTATAGCATTTTCACTAAATTTGACCTCTGTGTGACCTTTAGTCTTATGTTGGTTGACCATTAGAGTGAGCAACTAAAAAACTTCAATGGAATTGGTAGTTTTGGACCATTTGCCAGCATTTTGGAGGGTTCACTTTTTCAGTTTCGAAAAAACAAATTTTTTTACCCCGGCTTGTTGTGCACCCCTGCCCTAAAGGTGCATGAATGTGGTTTAAAGGGTTTTGCAGACATTTCAATTACTACCAGGATGATCGAAACCTAATTTTGACTAATTATTGCAATGTTTCTTCTTAGGGGTCCATAACTTTTATTAGGATGTGCTAGGGGTCCGTGACCCACAAATGTTTGAAAAGCACTGTTGTAGACAGAATTGAAGTTGTGGTTCATTAAGTAAAGATAATTACATTCATGGCGGTGGTTAACAAAACGCTGGCTTCGTGGCAATTGTAGTTTGCCATAATGAGATAGATTTGCATTGGAAAAAGTGTTGTTTTATGCAACTGTTGCTCGTCATCACTGAAAAGTAAATAGTAGAATTCCATAAATAATGGTAAGATATTTTTGAGCAGTAAGTCAGCAGTATTTTTGCGTGTAGTGCCACGGGAAAAAATTCCAGCAAAACATGAAACCTTGAGGCTCATCAATTAAATGGTAACGTATGTTGCATTGCCCCAGGAGTGTATATTTTTGGGACAACTTTTGGTTTTACAGTTGTACTGAGATGTGTTTCATTGCCCATAATGTTTTTTTCAGATAAACTGAATACAATTGATTTTATTCAAGATCATGATAGTCGGCCGATGTTTCGAACTTGTTCTCTGGAGAGATCAAAAGTTGTGGTTCAGCTGGTATGTATGTTTTGTTGCTTAAAACAAAATAGTCCCCATCATCGTTCATACATGCATGTGGTGTTTCAGCCCCTAACATAATTGGGTTTTGGTATATTATTAACTTTGCCGATGGATTCCTTGCCTATCTCTCATGCGGAGAGTAGTTAATTGAATACAAATGTGGGCAAGTTTAAATCCGCAAAAAGATGAAAGAAGAGCCCAGTCGGCTGATTCCTTGATAGCTTAAACCAAACCTAGTGCTTTTAATTGTGGGTTTTGGTCCAAACAATTTCAAGTTAGAAACTCAATGGTGGTTGTATTTTATGTAAATAAAGGAAAAACGCATTGCCTTTTTATGTAAGCAAAAGTTAAATGAAGAACATTCTAAATTGCCTCATTGGAGGATAACACTTCCATCTGTTGTTTACATTAGTTTTCTTTCACTGTTTACCTTTTGTCATGTTTTTTTTTGTGGGTGTAATCCTCTAACCAGGAAGCAAGTCCACACCCACCTTTTTTCTGCAAACATAAATGAAACTCTCAAAATTTCCTGGAAATGTGCTACAGCTTCTTGTACGTGAGAACCTGGCAACACGTTTGGTTAAACCGACAAGTCGCGCAAGTATTTCGTATTCAGCAAACTTCAGCGAAATGCTCCTTTTAGGCAGATCTTCCGAGTTCAGCTTCACCGCCAACTTGGATTCCGTCGACAGCATTCGCACGACTTGGGTTTAGAAACAGGAACGGTTGTTCCAGGGCGCGTCGGATTAAAACAATCTTCTTGCTTTGTGGTTCGCGTGGCCGCATTGCAGTGAAATTGGGAGCGGCAATGGCTCAGTGGTAAAGTGTCCGCCCCTCACTTGGAAGGTTGGGTGTTCGATCCACGGCCACTGGGGGAATTGCCGTAGCGCTCCTTGGGCAAGAGCCTTCACCTCAATCGCCCTGGCAGGGGGCACATTTCAAGTTTCGGCCTGCCGCTAACTGCCGTCACCAAAAATCAAATTAAAAAAAATTGCAGTGAAATGCTGCCTACCACCAACTTGCTCAAATGTATGCCACGTGCCTCACAAGAGCGCGCTATTTCTTCGGCCTGGACAGGAGTGTGATTGCCCAGAGCTCGATGAGCGAATGTAAGACACTTTTTTGGCAAGACCACAACGAGATCTTTTCAAGATATCATCTCGCTCGCCGTGGGTGATTATCAGGCACAACTCATGTTTTCTTACGAAAAGAAACAAGATGCCCTTCACAAGGAAAACCAAGTAACTTAAGACCAAGAACAGTTTCAGATCAAACAGATTAATTCACGATAAGGGCTTGTTAAGCCGTCTGAAACTTACAAAGAGCATTATCACTGTTGCAAAAAAACAACGGCGAAAACAAGCCAACAAAATTCTGCGTTCGCAAGTCGCAACACAATCGACTGCGGTGCAAGATCATCTTTGAACGCGATCCGCCATAAACTGTCGCAAGCACCTGCAGCTGGCTGCTCTTCGACGCGCCAGCGCCATGTTGCACAGTCTGAAGCCTTCTAAACAGAAGTCTTCTAAAGAAAAACTGCGCGTGTGTCTCGTTCACAATCGAAAGCCCCGCATTATGTCACTGATGACTGACAACACTGCACAGCTACTCCGTCATATTATGTTCTGGACACTAATATCTTTGACTGTAGTGACTCAGATTTTAGAAAGCTCACATCAGTGTTTTTATTTGATCTTCGTGCATTAGTTTATTTTTTGATTTTTTAAATCTTAACACCAGTTTATTTCTGAAATTTATTTTCACAGGGAACTGCTGATGCTGACCGTGCTTTGAAAGCTGCGAAATTAGTGTGAGTTGGTTGCAGACAGGAAAAATTCAGGGATTTTTCTGTGATTTCAAAGAAGTTGTAGCTTTTTAAATTAATAATACTTTTGAACACTGTCTCCCGTAACTGTTGTGCGAAGCTTTGTACATTGCGCCATTGGAATAGCGACTTTGTCGGTTTTATTTTGGAGTTTGCTTACGATGTTTCAACATATCTTCCCTTCATGTGGACTTTAATGGTTGGAAAAGTTAGTCTCCCTATTTCAGTTGGTTAACTGGCTTTCATGAAATTTCTCTGTGGTGTTTCGGGGAACAGAACTCAATTTCTGTTACAATTTCTGTAGCTCTTTTGGGTCTGCTTTGTTTTCGCTGAGGCTTTTCAGTCATTTGTCCGAAAGAGCTTAAAACTTTCATTTTGCGACATTTTTTTGACCGAATTGACTAATTGTTTCTGTCATCTGAAAAAACTTCGATCAACGACCGAAAGAAATGCGTTGTGCTTCGAGATGATGCCCCCTTAAAAAATGGAAACAATTTTTTGTCAATTTTGTCAACTTGTTGTTGCGCTGCGTTTACTTCTAATCCAGCAGCCTTACCGCCTCGATAAGATTTTTCTTTCATTTCAGAGAGAACGACGTTGCCGGAATCGATGTTAACATGGGTTGCCCGAAGGAATATTCCACCAAGGTTTGTTCAGTGCAGGGGTGGGCGTACCCGCGGCCCGCGTGAAAACTAATATGCTGGCCCGCATCCGAATTTTCCTGGCCCAAGTTAGAACACAACGTCGCATCTAAACGAAATTCCATGACAAGCAGACATGTAGACAGTAAGTCAGGAGCAGTCTCTCGCGTTCCTTGACATGGTTTCATCTTTTTATTTTTCCTCCGGAAGATAAAAGTTGAACTTTAGGATGAAATTAATTAATTTTTCGGCCAGCCAGCGATATTCCGCAGTTCATGTGGACCATATTGTAAATAGACCCCCATATGTGGACCATATTGTAAATAGACCCCCATATGTGGACCATATTGTAAATAGACCCCCATATGTGGACCCTATTGTAAATCGACCCCCATACTTGGACTGTAGCACAAATACGCAAGTATGAGTATTTTCTAAGGTAATAACAGTGAGTTCAGAAGAAAACATTAGCAAGTTTTTTTTGCGCGCATCTGACAGAACAAAGATTTGAGTGTTGAGTGCAATTGGACCTCGCGCAGAAAACGCCGACAGCGACATTTTTGTTAAAATAGTTTTCTAACAGGTGCAGCGTTATTGCGTGACGCCAGCATTCCACTCGAAATTCAAAAGCGTTGCTATGTGTAACAACAACAGTTAATTTTTTCAATTAATCTTCAACTGTCGTCGTTCGCGCATTCCTCCCCGACGTTATTTTCACTTGATGGCAGTGGCGAGCTGACGCGTCGCATGCCACGCGTCAAACAGCCAGAAAATGGCTTCTGAACTAGTTCAATAACGTGGATATCAACAAGCCTGTTTTTTGGCTGATGCTAGTGCGTTTTTGTTCGAAATGGCAATTAAAGAATGCCATAGATCAGGGTTCTCAACCTTTTTTCTCCCGTTTACCCCTTGCCAACTTCATAACATAAAATTTACCCCCTGTTTTTTGTTTACCTACTATCGCTGCAGAAAAATGTACATCAGCATCATTAAATTTACCCCCAGGATAGGTAAAATTACCCCCATGGGGTACATTTACCCCCGGTTGAGAGCCCCTGCTATAGATTATCAGGGAAGCAAATCCAGTGACGAGCATTGCCCTGCTAATGGCACAAGTTGACACAACCGCTCCGATCACGTGGTAACCAGCGTTGTGCGGCGTGGCGCTGTACGGTCCCTGCGAACGCTCCGCAGAAAACGCGACAGTGTTTTATTCCTCTGACGCTCAAACTTGAGCCAATCGGATTTTCGTGAACGAGGATCTTGAGGGACCGAGTGAACATGAGAGAGAAACCAACAAGGGTTATTTTTCTTGTCAGGAAGGCAAATTACTGGTGGATCGGAAACGCGTGGCTCGTTGCGAGTGTTCTCACGAAAGGAAACGTCATGAATCTATTACTGCAGGGGTGGGAAAATAGCGGCCCGCGGGCCACATGTGGCCCGTCATAGCGTTTTCAGTGGCCTGCAGAAGCACTAAGGAAAATTCTCAACTTGAAATTTACTCCAACCAATCACAGTAAATGTTAGCGATGAGGCTTTAAACCGAGACTTACTTCTACTTCCATCAGAGGGTACGGGCCTCCGCTAAACGTGGCCTTCTCAAAGTGGCCACTGAGCAAAATTAATTGCCTTCCCCTGTATTACTGTGTTTACATGGCACATTTCAATGTAGCTACATAAGGGCTTTGCTTCAGTTGTGGCTTTTTCTTGCTGAGTCATCCTCCAGATTGTGGCCTTCAGCTTCTTGCTTTCGAGGTGGTCCAGAACTCGAAAAGCCGCAATGGACTATGGCCGATGAGCAGGTGGATGCGAGGTTGTGGCTGATGTTGGCCACAATTTTACGGATGGCCACAATCGACAAATCCGCAATTACTAAGTGCCTTGTAAACAAAGCATATATATGTAGACTTTATCATATCGCGTCGACATTTTTCTCCCCCGTACTTCTTTCCTGTTAAACTAACCCAAGGGTGTACAACCTTTTTGCTATTGCCGGCCGCCTTACTTTTATTTATATGAAGTACGGCCGCCAGTGAGTTCGAGTTATATTTATGAGATACGTTTAAATAATATATTTTCATTCTCTTGCTCTTTGTGACATCACCATTGCGTTTTATTTTATAACTCACTGTGACATCACCATTTAGATTGTTACGCATCGTGTCGACTGATTTTCTTGCCTTGCGTTTATTTTGCTTCAATATACGCCAGCACGGCCGCCTAATCTTATATTTTAAATTACATGTGGACGGCCACAAATTTCATTATCGAAGGCCGCAGGTTGTGCACCTGCTGTTGAACTAACCTTTCCGCGGTGTTTAACGCCAGGGCGGAATGGGAGCAGCTTTGCTGAACAACCCGGAAAATGTGGAAAAGATCTTGCGCACGCTTGTCGAAGGACTGTCTATCCCAGTCACATGCAAGATTCGTGTACTGCCTGAGGTTGGCTAGGCTCGCTTTATCGCTTCCTTGGTCGTTTTTCGGTCAGCAGTCGATACTCGCCACTTGAATGTGATGTAAACTCAAAATTAAACGCTGTCTTATCGATGATGACAGTTGCAGACGTGTCTTGTCGCTAAATGCTTTCATCGCTTTGCTGTGCCAGGATGGCTGTATGTCAGCGTTTGCTTCATCTTGTTTTTCCATATTTTTTGTTTCAGAACGCATATTGTAATTATGACGTGAACAATGATTGTGATGAAAAAATCTATTTGGTTGCATGTTTTTGTCCTGGAAACTTGCCGTTTGCGTAAGTTTCCGCAAAAACTAAAAGTGTAGCTGAAATACTATCCCAACACATGCGACGCAAAGCTGCGTCGAACTGCTGAGCAATTTTTCACGAAACGCAGTTTTTCATGAAACGCAGCTTTTCACGCAGTGAAGCTCTTCATGAAACACTGTTTTTCATGAAACGCAGTTTTGCATAGAACACCATGACGGTTGCATTCGCTCTCTGCGACGAAACATTGACCAAGAGCTCACCTTTTATGTTTAGTTGGAGAAGACAATCGAACTGGTGCGACTGATAGAATCTACTGGCGTCGCGGCGCTCGCCGTTCACGGAAGGCTGAAGGAGGAACGGCCGCGACACCCCGTTCGCTCAGATCTGATCAGGGCGATCGCCGAGTCCGTGTCGATTCCCGTTATCGCCAAGTAAGGCTTTCGATGACTGAAAAGTAATAACGTTAATGCTCGTTTAAGAACGTGAAGCGAACTCGCGCTGCACTGCGACATGGTTTTATGTAAATGACGAGTTTTGAAAAGTGTTGCATCAGTTGAACCGCCGCCACCTGCTGTTGGTAACCGCTGCCCTCAAGCACTGTCCCTTTAGTGGTTTATTGAAAATAAATGCTGTTTTAAAACTTTTTTTTCAGTTAACGATTGTGTTGTCATCGCCGGCCTTGAGTGTTTTGTTAAATGACGCGTGTTGGATTCCGTGTTTGCGGAGTCCATAGCCTATGGTTTTGTGTACAAACGTTGCGCACCTTAGTTGCTTTTCATCGCAGTTTAAACCTCATAAAGGTTGCTATTTATGCATTATGCGAGGGGTAGCGGAGGTAGAGGTTTGTTTTTTTTTTACATTTTTTATGTACAACTCCAAACTTTCCATGCCTCAGTTGCCGATTATCACGTGCAATAAGAATCAAAAATTAAAAACACTAGGTTTGTTGCAAGCTTTCGAGGAATCAGTCGACTTGGCTCCACTTTCATGACTGCTGCAAATCATACTTCCGCATTTCTGTTTTCAAGTAACTAGTCTCCGCAAAGGCGACACTGTTGAATCAGTCAGCAGATTTTTTCAATAGGAAAAAAAATGAAATAGGAAAATGATTTTTCAATAGGAAAAAAATGATTTTTTCAATAGGAAAAAAAATGAAATAGGAAAATGATTTTTNTAATAGGAAAAAAATGATTTTTTCAATAGGAAAAAAAAATGAAATAGGAAAATGATTTTTTCAATAGGAAAAAAATGATTTCTTTAATAGGAAAAAAAATGAGATAGGAAAATAATTTTTTCAATAGGAAATCGATTTCACGTAACCCTGTGCATCCCCGGTCCTGAAACGTGCAAGCGATGCTTGCCGGCGAAATGCTGAAAGACTAAAACAAGGACACAAGAGAATAGAAAACAAGCAAATTCAAGACTAAAATGAACAAATGAAAACAAGCCGCGGCAAGCAAAACGCGGAATATAAGTCGTTCTGTTACGTAATTGCTTTCACCAAAACTGAAAAACTATCTGACGCCAATTAATGAGCAACAAAACCACAAATGCGGAATCACGCCGCGATGACTCAGCACTGAGCGGTTAGTGGGATGCGTAATCAGTGAGGTGGTCTTGAGGTCGTAAAGGTTGATAGACGTATTCTAGGGTCGACCTGCAAACGGTGAAAGTTGAAAAGAGGGCGCGAAAATCGGTGAATATTAAACTAACCGACTTAAACGTGAAGCGATCCGCTCAAACTTGCTTTTGCAAATGATAAACGACATGATAGCAGTGACATCAAAATGGAAAGAAAGACAGTGTCTTCCAAAATGTGACAAGAAAGATGACCCGCAGGTTTGGGTTAAAGCGTTTTCTCACCTGCTAACTATGTTAAGAAAGAGGCTTTAATACGAAGGCAGTGATGACGTGCAAAAGACCTACCACAATTGGACTGAAGCTAAACAATCACAAGCACCTCACTTTAAAGAAGACATAAAAGCAACCCTAAGATTCGTCAGGGTCTTGCAAGCACTGTTAATTTTGTTGTTGCCATGGAAAAACAACAAATCCCATAGTTCCATCTTTTTCACACATCTAGACAAAAAATAAATTCTCACTAAATCAAAACATGACAAGTGCAAACGACGGTGTTTATGTGGCGACTTGTGTGATGCGCTGTCAACAGTATGCTGCTGGCCAAACAGTAACTTATCGCGGTACTGCACAGCGTTTCGTGGCATCCGAAATAAACCAGCCAGTTATGACTATGACACTGTTGCTTTTGTAGAACGTCCCAGTTTTGACTCTCTGGATACATGCGAAAAGAAATGGCGCATAACAGACTTGACGCACAAACTAATATTCAAAGGAAGATCCACCCTCGTGTGAAATAGTATTACCGCTTTGCGACGTTCATTTATTTTTTTTGCCATTCTGCTTTGCTCGTTTATTTGATCGCACTTCCTACTACACGCGAAGTTTTTTATTTGCCTGTTTTTTCAATGTTTACCAGCTACAAAGCTTTCCTAGAATACGTCTATCAACCTTTACGACCTCAAGACCACCTCACTGATTACGCATCCCACTAACCGCTCAGTGCTGAGTCATCGCGGCGTGGTTCCGTATTTGTGGTTTTGTTGCTCATTAATTGGCGTCAGATAGTTTTTCAGTTTTAGTGACAGCATTTATGAGAGAACGAATTATTTTCCAGATTTTGCTTGCCGCGGTTTGTGTTTTCATTCGTTCATTTTTTTGCCTTGACTTTGTTTACCTTCTCTGCCCTTCTGTAGTCCTCTAACATTTCACCCATAAGCGTGCCTTGCATCTTTCAAGGCGGTATCGAGGCAGCTCTCCGTGAACGCAGCGCTTTGTCAAATCCTCAAGGATTTCATGATTTACGCATTCCACGCAAAAATCTCTCAGCGGCGCCGTTTCCTACGTTTCCGACCCCAAATTACCGTGACTTTAAAAAACGTATTGGATTTTTTAATTCATGACAATTGCATGTTGCACCACTCTTGTAATTTCAACTGTTCGGTTTCATTTCTCACGTTATGTGCTCCCTCTGGAGCGTAACGAGAATGTGGCGCCCATCTCCGCTTGCTTGAGTCGTGGTCCACGCTGCTTCTTTCGAATGCTTGAGTCGTGGTCCACGCTGCTTCTTTCGAATGCTTGAGTCGTGGTCCACGCTGCTTCTTTTGAATGCAGCACTGGCGGCTAGTTAGCGGCAGCGCCGCGCGTGATCCTTCTCTTTGCACCCATTCTTCAACGACTAGCACGAGGCTGGACAGGCCGCAAGTACCGTTTTTCAAGTGTTCGGCATAACCTGACCGGGAATCGAACCCGTACTACCAGCATTGGTAGCGCGTGCTCAATCCACTGCACCACATAACGGCGCTTCCAATAATTCCCATTTTAACGGGTGTCATTCTGCGACAAAGCGACGACGTAACAGTTAGTCTTTGTTATTATTCAATGTTCAGTGGTACTTGTGCAGACCTTTTAAAAACGAGTTTTATAAAAAATGCGGAAAAAAATGGATGTTTGCTTCAAATCCATTCGTTGCTTTCCTTCAGCGGCGGATCGGAGGAATATATTAAGACGTACGACGATATAGAAAAGTTCAGGCAGCTGACCAACACATCGTCTGTGATGATAGCGAGGTCTGCGCAATTCAACTGTTCAGTTTTCCGCAAAGATGGTCTCCTGACGGCAGACGAAGTGATAAAAGATTACCTGAAACTGGTGAGAAGTCGCAAACCGTCTTTTGCCAATATACCTATCGCCTGTCATCGAAGTGAACAAACGTTCGACACGCCCCGCAGGTTTCACGCACTGTTCGTTAATTTGTGTTTCCCCAGCAACCATTCCGCTTCGCAGCCCAACCCGATCTGACCGACCATTACATATTGCACATGGAACTCCAGACCAGCGACGCAACTGACCAGGGGTGCGAAACGCCCCCCCCCC
>JGI24021J15306_10007533_pt1 | contig 13274 bp, 11 predicted proteins | sample Ectturendosymbi1_FD_15306 | JGI IMG/M metagenome (IMG submission 15306) | reverse complement strand
GAGGGGATATTTGAGCAAGTGGGTTACCACCATCCCGGCTACAAAATGAATCAGATTCGTCTTTCGGAGTACTTTGTGCCAGACCAAGGGATATACAATTATCCAGCTGTAGTGAAAAGCCTCAACAACAATCGGGTTGATTTACTGTAAAATAAGTTTGTTTTGAAAATTTCTGCAAAGAAAGTACGCAGTCGCAATAAATTCGTAAAAACTGCAAGTTTCTTCTCACTAAAAGCACTTTTTAGTATTCTGGCAGAGAGGTGGCAACACCACTGGCATTTTCCTTATTCCGGTCGTGTGTTTATTTTCCCGTTGCACGTCAGCTAAAACACATTCCTCACCGTTTGCGCATTTAATTTGTTAGTCTTTGTCGAGGGAACGTCGAAAATGCGTCACCTTGCCAGCTATGAAAATAACGATGTATTTGTGTGCTTCGAGCAAATCATAGGGACTTGGAGAGAAAAGCCTGGCTCGTGAAAACTCCTGCTTCACTTTGTTAAAAACATCTACATCAAAAGCGTTGCCATGTCATTTGGAAACGAGCGTGTGAACCATTGATCACACGTCGCATGCGTGATAAGCAAACCCTCAACAGCAAAAAGGGTCAACTCTGTCTAATAATAGCCGGCGCTGAGTCACTGTTTTGAGGTCAGTCGAAACTGCTGTTTGCTTCTTTTTGGCTGAAGACATGCTTGCATAATTTCAATGATACTGGCACTTCTCCTTGTTCGGCACTTCTTTTGACTTGTCATTTTAACGAACGTAACATGAATCGCATTCGTGCTGCAAATCAGCAACGAGCACTTATTAAGTGCTAGATTATTGAGAATCGTGCTCTTCATTTCGCCGTACGGCTGGTGCGAATTCTATAAGCACAAGTGCCTAGCAAGTGCAGCAAACTAACACCGACACCAAGGACATCCGCGATCAACTGAAAAATATGCAGCAAACCACGCGAATAAGATTCAGTGGCTTGGGAAATGCTTATCACTGGAGCTGAGTCATGCGTATGCTCGATAGAGGTTAAAAACAATTAAAATACCTATTGTTGAATTCACACAATCTAAAAATAAACCCAATTCAACGGAGAACTAAGCACGTCTCTCATTCAAATCTGCAAGTATTGGATAGAGTGTGAAACGAAAAACGGGAAATATTTTACTTTACGTTTAATTTGTCCCATAGTATTCGTTACAAGCCAGCTGCAAGTGCAGTATCACCAGCAAATTGTTTCGCTGTGTCCACAAAGCAGCAGAAGTCCAAAACAATGGGAAGCTTAACATAGAAGTGGATTGCCTGGCGATCCTGCCGTTATACTTTAACCAAAAGCGTTTTAACTCTGAAAATAAAAATGCAGCCCTTGGATATTTGCTGACAGGTTGACAGGGAATTATGGTTTGAAGGCGGCAGCTGCCGCTGACTTATTTTCTGTGGTACATTTCATGTCAATCAAAGTAAATGACGCTTTATTCAGAACTTACAGATGTTTCGAGTAAGGTCCAAATAACCTCGGCATTTCCAATAAACTATGTAGTGCGCATAACCGTGAACAAACAAAACAATTTATCGGCCCATCAGCTTTCCTTTAACGGCAACCTTTTGATTATTTGTATTCAAAATAAGCTAAGGTTCCTATGACCCCATGTTCGAAGTTTTACAATGCAGAAAGTTTGTTTTCTTTTTTCTGGGTCTGCAATCATTTCAGCTAGACAACATCGTGGTCCTAAAATGGAAAAATGGCTACTGAAAATCAAAGGTGAGCAAACAAAATCTGTGCTCATTCATTTAACCAGTTTCATGAAAACAACATTGGAGTAACGCCAAGGTTCTAATCGCTCAGTAGTGACAAGCGAATGCTATTTTATGGTGTGGGCAGTTCAACGTCAGCAGCCTTCCAAACGGTCATTCATCTGGGGTTTTGTTAATTTCCCAGAAGGCAGTTAAAATGTGTTTTATTCTGTTTTCCTCTTAAGTTAAGATATGGTGCAAAACACAAGACTCAAGTGATGTTTTCCAAGAGCAAGCCAGGTAACTTTGCCTGCAAAGTACAGAGGCGTTGTTGACAGAGAATTTCTGTTATAGGAGTTGAAGAACTTCCGTTTCTCGTATAGCAAATAGTCAAATTAGTCAGGAAGATTTTGTCACGGAAGTGGGAAAAAATGGACGCGAGAAAAGCTCCTCCTTTTTTTGAAAAACATTAAAAATATTAAAATCCACAGTTTTCTATAAGAATTGCAAGTTGTTTCCTTCACGGTACAGTACTAGCTTTTAGCACAAATCCAGCAGATCCTTAAAAATAGCACTTAATGTCCTTTCTTGCTTATTCTTGTACCTTATGCTCAATGCCTGCCAAATAAAATGCGAACCGACAGTTTATTTAATAGCATGGGGCAAAATTAGCCGCGTTAAATAAATTAAGGTTTGATGTGAACATCCGGTTTCTGTGGTAACGTTGACGAGCCGTCAGTTCCAATTTTGTTTCACGGCTGAAATGACAGACCTTAGGAAGAAGCAAAGGCGTAGTCGGTGGGGGGCAAAGGGACCATGTCCCCCCAAATTCCTAACAGATCTTGTCGTTTTGTGCTTCGAGACGCGGTATCCAAAACCAAATATTGTTGCTCGCTTAAATTAAAAATATTTGACCCTCCAAAATTTTTTTGAGCTGGCTACAGTACTGTGAAGAAGTGAAGCTGTCTGATTCTCGATGTGGCAAAATGGCGTGGGTGCGTTTCAGCACAAAGTCCGCGTCGACCACGGTTTAAAAACAGGTATAGCGCTTCTGACTGGCAACCGACAACAAACGTCCCTGCAGTCTACTTGTCTCTTCTTTGCGAACCTTGACAAACAAGAAATTCAAAGTGCCTTAATCGCATTTTAGTGCCTAAAACTTACGATAGATCGACAGAACTCTTTTCGGCGATGAAATCTCAGGCCCAGACTGATGAATTGCTTCTATAACCCTATCAACGTTCTCAGAGGGACAGTCATATCACGTATAGCAACCAGCTACGCACATTTAGCTTCAAAGATGTTTGATTTTGATGGTAAACCACCGTCTTACGAACTTTGGACTGCTATGCTGGGTCGATTTCGATCGCAGGCTAAGTCCAACTAAGTCACTGCATTTTTGTAAAAGGCAAAATGACCTTCAAATAGATTCATTCATGAAAGATATACTAACGTTTTTCACGAGGAAAAACTTGTCCTTACTTTAAAAAAGACAAAAACCTTTTTCGATCAAACTTGTTTTAAAATTTTTTTTACATATACCAGTAATTTAAGTGACCGGGTTCAGGTTTTTATGGTAAAAAGCGACTGAAATGTATATAAATGGATGTTTGTGTCGGTTTTGTACCAGCAAAAACAAATGCGTCAATAAACATAAATGAAAAACAAAGATAAAAAAACCTCTCACCCGTAAACCTCGCGAAATGGCTCCTGGTGTAACATTTAGAATGTCCCAGTGGGTTGTGAAAGACGCCACTCGTGACATGGAATAAGCGTCCATTGGTCCAATCATGGCGGTCATGTGATCTGTCATCATTGCATCAACAGCAGCTATCTGCGACAGCCTGAAAACAAAAATGCTGTTGAAAGATCCTTCAACATGTGAAGCAACTTTGTGAGTTCCAAACAGCTCGGTACAGTAGAAAGTGCAGTTGTGGTATTTTGACAGTAAAAGGAATGAAAAGAACACGTGTCACCACAAATACAGTATGTTCCAATTTTTTTTTCTGCTGATTTAGATGATAATCGAGAAAGAAACTTTCATTTATAGAAAATGGTTAAAACGTTTTCTTTTTAAAGATAGCTCATCAAGCCTGGAGAACAGCTGAAAGAACAGCTGAAAGCAGATTTGGGTTCCAAGCTTGGAAACGGTGCACCTATTCCGATGTTTCTCGTTTCAAGCAGCTGTGTGAGTTGTTTCAAGCAACAAAGTACTAGATCAGTACCTTTTCTGTTTGCCGATAGGACAAACAGTCGAGTTCAGATAAGGTGAACAGTTTCCTTATACATGTTCGGTCCTGAGATTGTTGGTGTGGAAATTGTGAGGACGTCTTTTCTTCGAATTTTGGCTATATGAGATTTCGCACTAGATTAAATCCGTCTCCTTGTGTGCCTGTAAGCAGCCATTTATCACGAGGATCTCTCTCCTTGTGGTGCCCGAAAGGTGAGAGGCCGTCCAATAAATTTATTTCTTCGTTGCATATGAGCTAAAAATAGTCAAGGCTAGGCACTGTGGAAGAGCTAAGTAACGATTTTCGGATGGATGAAGTAGACAAGAGTTTCTCTGCAAAGTCCCGTTTCTATTTGAATGAGATTGTAAGACTGATGATACGTAGTGTTACGTGAAAGCGATTTCCTATATTCAAAAAAATGCTGATAGTTTCAAACCCTTTACCTTTGTGGATACTAGTTGCTTGAATCCATACATATGTGCAAGTTTGAATCATCGCAAAAAGAAGTGAGCAGGCCGATTTCTCGGAAGCTTACAACAAACCTAGAGCTTTTAATTGCCGGTTCTATGTCAGATTTCACGAATTTGGGGACATTTCAGTAACTTCCGCAAAGCTTGCGGTGCACTTGACCTTCGCTTTCGAGAAGAGTACAGCCATTTCTGTCAAGCATTTATCATTGCAGTAGTAAATGGAATCTTTTCTTAACCGGAATAAAAGCCAAGCTTTTTAACCAAAAATTGCCCAAGAACCTTTCTGCTTGTGTTGTTGGTGGATTTATCGTATTCGCAGAAACGTGAGACGCTGTCGACGTGGTGTCGTAGGAAAACGTTAGGCCTGATTTCGCAGTCGAACAGATTTGTGGCTTACGACGCAGAATCACAGATCAAAGTTTACCGTTGCGCTCGCGGTGATACACGAAACCAGGTTGTCATGCAGCGAAGAATTTCAACGTCTTATTTCCTGGATCTGAGTCGTGACCATTAACCTGTCAAGATCCGAAGCGCATCGTGCACACCATGACCGTGGGCAGCGATTTTTTGGCTTCAAATCTTGTTACGTCTTTGAGGCTGTAGCCAATGCCGCAGAACTTTGCCATTACCAAAAGTAAAGCACTGCTCTGCTAACACAGGCACGCTTTACCAAATAAACTTTCCAGGCGCCATTGAGAAGTTTTAAGAGGATAAACTTTGCGTGTCTCACAAAATTCATCGTTCTGTCACCGGCTAAGTGCAGACTACTGATTTCGCCAGAAACAATTGTGTTTTGGCCGATTGAACTCCGAAAGAACCTCTGAGAAACTGTCAAACGAAGTGCATGGATTAAGTTGTGATGATGCAAGGTGCAGCCCACAAGTGTCAGCGAGCAATCGGGGGCCCATTGCATGGTTTAATAGTCTCAGTCTTCCCAAAAAATAGCGGTTCCAGTCCAACGTATCTCGAAATATTTAAATTTGTCATAAGGTTTGACTGCTTTGGTGTTAAGTGCAACCTCCAAAAACAACAGATGCAAGCCTATTGAGTAGTGCGTACTTTGCTTGTGGCCAAAGATGGTTTTGTTTCACTCTGTTTACAATTTTTTTTTTGATAGATGCACTGAAATAGTTGAGTGGGTAGGAGCAGTCGCCATGCTCAAATCAACGGTACTTCTTGTGGATTCGGTCACGAAAGAACCCTACCAGGTGGCTTGAAAAGAAAGCTCTACCGATAAACTCAGTTTTCTTAAAATTGTAATTTTTAACCTTGGATCCGAATTTAATTTACAGTGTCGCACACTAGTTCAGATAATACTCGAGCTGGAACTTGCGATAATGTTGAAAAATACTAAAATTGTATATCTTGCGTATACCGTACACTCCGTAGAGAAACTCTTCAGTAAAATGCTGGGTTGTGGACAACCAAAAGCTTAAAAATGACCCTTTTCGTTGTTTGGACCACAGATTCATAAACGCCTTGCAAATGGTACAAAAAGTAGTCTGTAAAATTGTTTAATTTTTTTAAAAGTTAACATAACAATGGAGAAAGAAGTTTTTTTTCATAAGTTTTTTGTTTTTTCTGTACGTACTTTTTGCAATATTGATATTCATCTTTAGGTGAAGGTCCTTGTTACGTGAAAAACACTTTTCGAAAATAAATTTTAAAATGCCAATAACTTTTTCAAGGTTTTATTAATTCAAGAAAAAAAATATTTTAACAAGGGTTAAATTTTATTGCTCGTATTGGATACTGACCCCTGACTAACGTGTACTGGGCCTGGTAATTGTTGTTTGAAATCAAAAAGGCAAATACTCTCATCTCCGTACAACATTTTAGGGAGATTAGGCAAAACATCAGTACAAAGAAAGTGCTTGCTAAACCTTGTTTTTTTAACCATTACTTCACAAAGCAGGGACTTTCGGCTGTTGGGAAAAAGTTTCTCAAGAGAGCTCAATTCTTACCGAGATGATGCAAAACCTTGATTGTTGCTTGAATCATAGTATTGCAAGTGTAACTCGTATCCGTCCAGTAGTCCGTTTGTATTGCGTATATTTTCCAAGGCCAAGTCCAAGGCTGGTTTCGCGAAAACGTAAGACCACGGGTAGATTTCAATCATGTGCAACAGACAAGCAATGTCAACCTCCCCGGACGTTTCGTTAACGCAGGTTATGTCCTCATCGTAGGCAGGGAACCCGTCTTCCGAAGAGCCGCTCTCTTGTTGACTTTCATCACCATACGGCATCGACTCTGCGGTGGTGACGGGCAAAACAGGTAATGTCTCTGTAGGTCTGTAGAAGGATCCATCACTGCTGTTACTGAAAGGAATTCCTTGGTATTCTTCCGACGGCAGAGGTGTTGAATACCGCACCAAATCATCAAAAGCTTGTATTCCGGGGACCATTACAGTGATGTTGATCTTTTTCGTTCCCGCGACAGCGACGAGGAAAGTCGATAAAGTTATCGTTAAGAACGCTGCGTGGGTAGAGAGCAGCATCTTGTTTCCAACGAAGCAAATTGAACTCAATATTTGACGATACACAGTTGTTTATATCTAGTGTTTGACTCTCAAAATTGTTTGGTCAAAATCCTCGGTAAAACACTTGAAAATATTACTTAGCTTTTCAAAACGTTTTCAGAATGCATGCGAAACAGTGAGCCTTTAGCTACGGAATAACAGCAGGTGAATCGAAACACGTAATATAAAGCCATGGAGAAAGAAGAAGGCAGGTGCCCTTACGTAATCAGCTCCGTATAGATAGCGACGAAGCTAGATAGAGTCATTCATACTTATCTGCCTTGTCACTGGGTGCTAGTAATCTCCTTAGATGTGTAGCGTGTTGACGGAAAGTCTGCCAAAATCCAGTATTATATGATATTCCATTCAAATTTTGACCTTCTTCCGCAGGGCTTTTTAATCCAATTAGGCACGTTTTTCGTCAACGAACCTTTTGATGAGTTTGCAACTCGCAGTGTTACATAAGAAATGTCTTTCGGTGCTTGCATCAAGGGAAAACGTAACTTGCACGGCAACACGCTAGTAACATAGATCGTAAAATAGTGGAAACTGCTCTCACAACAAGCTGCCAATCAATCAATCGCCTGGCATTTCAGGAGAGGTAGTTCGAAGCAATTGTTCCTCATTTGTTCAGCGCAAACTTCGTTTTAATGGAGACACAGCAAAAGTTGTTTAATTATTTATCTTCTATTTGATTTTCTGGTCGTACGTTTTAGCAGGTTCTTGATGCGTCGATTCCTTAACTACGATCTGTTTACAACGATCGCAGGGAAAGCACATGATTGAAAACAGTTGGATTATTAGAAAAATGTCGCTTCAATTGCCAACCCGATGCTCTTACCAGTGCGCGACTGGTGTATGTAATGTTACACCAGTATGTATTTTTCAACGCAATGATGATGATGATTTGCAGGAAAGTTGCTTTTCAAACAAAAGTACCTTTTCAGCAAATAAATCCTGTCAACGTTATAGTGATCGGATTATGGTGATTAAGTGATTTCCAATGCAAAACAATTGGCTCGTTTTGGGATGAAAACTCGAAAACCCCACTATGAACATTCACAACTAAAAAAGCACAGACATTCTAGTTAGCTATTGCCCAGCTACATATGTTGTAGAACGTTTTTTGGTGTGTAACTTTTTAGAAATTTCTCTTGATATAGTTTTTGTATCTTCACCCACACGCGCTTCAGCATGTATTTGACTTTGCAAACTTTTATTGACGTTTTGCTTGGCTTAAAGCAATCGTGAGGTGATAGTTGTTTGATCTGCAATGTGTTTTGTACATTTCTGCTCATGCCACAAAGAGAAAGCAGTGCAAGTTGAAAAATTGACCAGCACATAAAACGGAGTTGTTTTAGTTTTCCTGTTAGATTGACTCGAAAACATTTCTAAACGCCCTTCCATTAGTTTGTACGAGATCTCAATGCCCAGAATACATCGGGAAAGCAATCGATATTGCACATGGAACGTTGGTGGTGTTTGATCATACCGAGTAACAAGGAAGTTTGTTTTGAAGCAAGTGCTTGCTAAGGACACGAGCTCACCCCTGGGTTATATGAAGATCGGATACAATAAAACACTAGAGTTACAGTTTTGCTGGGAAGAAGGTACCTTGTAGTGGCTGGCTGCAAATGCATGCAAGGTATAGTGGCTCCAGGCTTCAATCCTTTGTTTCAGCTTTGTAAAGACCACCGGAACAGGCTATTTTACATGCTGCTGCTGAGGCAGCCTTCCACTACTCTGAAGAAGTCAATTATGGTTTTTAAAAAAGTAAATATTTGTCAGTTTTGAAAAAATAGGTTTTATCTCTTTACTGTTTGTTGTTGGCCCAGTAAAACTCGTCATTATATCTATGTACATAGGGTTAAATCTTTTTTGTAATTCACGCTTTATCCACTAAAGTTCATGTCAAAGCCTGAGTATTGCTTTCACTTGCTTAAAATGCGAAAGGCTGGCAGCAACGCTCTGGAGTGAACGTTGAAACATGCAAGTACTGTATTTCCATGTGTTATGAAGAAATACCAGTACCAAACCTGCGGAAATTAGCGTGGGATGCATGTGACACCCAACAGTCAGTCAATCCAATTTTGCACAATATTTGTTTATTTAAGTTGTTTATAGAAATGCTATTAATATGTCACTGACATCGGCTGTGGTGAATCTTTTTTATGAATTTGCTTTTTTCACCATGCAACAACTAAATAGAAATATCAATACAATGCCAAGCTTGGAACATAACGAAGAATTTTGAATGAGCTTCGAATGACCTGTCAACCCCACAAAAGTGCATTAGAAAACGCTTTCACGTTTCCACAGGTTTATTATATTAAAATGAAGCCATTCTCGTGTAGAAAATAGCAAAAATTTTTGAAATTCTTTGAAGTTGTACAGAAATTTCAGACCAATAAATGCACTTGCACAAACATCATGTGCAACGAACTCGTGATTGGGTCACATGATTTTAGGCTTATTGAAAAAAACACCTATTACAGGATGCCTTGAAGCTAAAAATTCTCTAACCACAAGAATCATACCAAAAAGTTTGCTCTCATGCTAGTAATCCAGATTATCAAGTAATTTTGGCAAAACGATATATACCAAAAAACCTGGTAATTTGAGTGAGGCCAACCAGCAATTTCTATCGCAAATATTCTTCAATATTTTTCTGGGGTGGTTATTACAATTTTCCCGAAATATCTTCTATGGAGATTAGGCACCAGCAACAAAATTAACTTTTAATCAAGCGTACGAAAATTGCTTTTAGCAGTTGTACGCTGGGAAGCAATTGCCTGTGTTTGGCCTTTTGCGTATTTTTTAAGAAAGCAAGCACATGCTTAACAGTTTAGGTGACGATGGTACTCATAATATTTACGTTGAGGCAAGCGATTCATGGGAAAAAGGGAGTTGTATAATCAACTGCAAGTTTCAGGCTGTATGAAAAAGTGGAATAGTCGAAAAGTACCGAAATTATTAAGCACAATGAAACAGAAAGTAATATTCATAAGTAGCAAAGAGTGCTTGGCATGCACTAGAGTTTAGCCGTGGTAACTGAAAGCCTCGTAACAAAGCGTTGATCATCCTTGTTGCAAAGCGTTGCACCAGGTTTCCCAAACGACGACAGGTCATGGATGCGCATTTTGGACTAAATACGCCACCTAACGGATGTACCAATCAAAATCTCCATATCTGCTGCAAACGTTTCAGGAATCGGCGGCTGGGCTCTGTTTCCAATGACTTTGCACTGATTGAGACTTGTACCTATCTGTATGTCATGTAATTTGTCTCCACAAAGGCGACGAAGTTGAATCAATCAGCAAAATTGTTTTAATAAGAAATCGATTTCTTGTAACACTGGGCATCCTCTTCAGTCCTAAATCACGCAATGCTTACAGGTGAAAAGTTGAAAGACTAAAGCAATAGCAGAGACAGCAAGCAAACTCAAGACCTACAGGAATCAATCAAAACACAAGCTGCCGCAAGTCAAATTGTGGAAAATAGGTTGTTCCCAAATAATTGCTTTCACACTAAAACCGGAAACTACTGCATCCGACGCCATTTACCGAGCAAAGCAACAATCCCACGTTGACGGAATCATGGCGCTGTGACACTAAAACAGAGCGCTGGTGGAGTGAATAAACAGATTTACGTTCTCATAAGGTTGGCAAACATACGTTTCGAAGCGCCTTTAAAATTAAACCCTGAAGGTTGCGACGGGAGATCAACATCGATGACTACGTGGGTGGTAAAAAAGGTCAAAGCAAGTGGGCAAAGCCGAATGTTAAAAATCAATAAACAACGCAAAGAGTTACAAGAATTATTTCACACGAGAGAGGATAATGCATTGAATATTCTTTTATGCGTAACGTTTGTTAAGCCATTAATCTTTACGGGTATCAAGAGAGTGAAAACAAGTTGTTCTACAAACGTAACAGTGTGCAGTACGGTTAATAGATTGGTGTTTATGATGCCATGGAATACTGAATAGTGCCGTTATAGGGCAGTTTGGTCGCTGTCAATCTGTCAACCTTAAAGCCTGGTTTGTTTTAATTAATTTCAATGCGATCAGGGTTAGATTAGCCATTAAACAGGCTAAGCACGTGTTTAGAACACCAGGGCCACAGCGGGCATCACAGACGTGAGAAAAATACTGTATTGAAAATAAACTACAACCAATGATGAACTGCAGAAAAAGGGTAAAAGCTAATGAAAGTTGATCATAACGCATTGCTTCTTGACCATGGTGTCTAGTAAGTCTATCTCCTCAGATGTGACCATTCTGGTGCAGTGCACTCCGACCTCAGCGACGTTCAGTAAAATCATCACTGTCACATTTTTGTTGTGGAATATTCCCGACTTCTTCTTTTGTATACACAATACAGAGCGAGTTGTCGTCAAAAATCAATGTTCAGGAGATATTCCAGTAGATCTTTGCTGTTGATATCGGAGATCCTGCACGGTGGTCTCAGTATAGGGCATTCTTGCAATATGTGTTCTGCGGTCTGGACAGAGCCGCACTCACGTTGGTAACCAGTAGATGTTGCCAGGCCCATCTTTACCGTGTCCGCTTTAAAGCGACCGACTCCAGTACGGAGCCGGTTTAGTTGTATAGCTTTTCTGGGGTTCTGATATCCATCTGATTCCCGACTGGCCTTTGTGCCTCAGACATGATGTCTGCGATATCCTTCGAATTTGAGAACACTGTACTGATAATATTTCATAAGTTGTCCTTCATTCATTTTGTGTGGAATTAAATAGGTCTACTGTGAAACCACCATTGGCGATCACACCGAATAAAAATTTTCGGTTCTTTCAACATACGGGCTGAGGCTCTAGGCTACCTACAGCAGGAAAGCATGATTTTTGCACCGGAAAAAGTGTGACGTGTTGTTCTGCATGTTTGACTGATGGTGCTGTGTCATGTGGTGTTTTCAGTAGTGTTGCCAGTTTGGCTTTTTTGAGGCCAGGTTTGTAATTTTTGGCTTTGTTTAACTTTTTTGAATATTTTTCATTTTTGAAAAAAGCCAAATACAATTTGGCCTTTTTTGACCAGCTAAATTTTGATGTCGGTTTGGCAGATTTAAAGATAATTTTGGCAGATTTATGGACACTGGAAGATATCTGGACACTGTGTCTGGACACAGAATGATAAACTTTTATTGGAAACTCTGTACCATAATTTTATAATTTTTAGTTTCGCTGTTTCCTGCTTTTAGTTTTGCTGTTTCAGATTACTTCTTAACAAGACAAAAATTATCGAGACGTTTATCAATTGAGTTAGCTTTATTCTGTATACTGTACATCAGGTTTGTTTTAAGGAAAATGTTAGGTACCCGATGTGAACCCGTAGGGATCCGATTTCTCTGATTATAGGGACCCAATTTTTTTTTCTAGGGACCCGATGATGATTTTCTCTGATTGTAGGGACCCGATTTGCAACTCAAGGGACCCGAATCGCGTCCCTAAAACGCCTTAAAATAAACCTGCTGTATATATATATTGTCTTTTAAAAGGGCTGTGCAAACTTTATGGATGTTTTAATGTATTTGGCTTTTTTGGTGCTTTCTGGATTTTTTGCGGTTGATGTGGCCTTTTTTACTCATGACAACCTGGCAACCCTGATTTTTTCACGCCAGTTAAAAGCTGAGATATATTTCGCGGTGGTACGTGGGTGTGGTAAAAGGATATGGTGCAAGTTAACTAGAAATTTTATGATTAATTGAGGCCATAAGGTGAGGGTTAATGTAAGTTTAGGGTTGGGTTATGGATGTTAGATTAGGATTAGTGTTGGCGTGGAGGTTAGGCTTAGCCATAGGGTTCAGCCGTTGTGCTAGTATAGGGTTAGCGTTAAGGTTTGGGGTGATAATGTTAGCGTTAGTGTTAGGTTATAGAGTTAGGTTGAAGTGTCACAGCATGTGTTTAAACAAAAGCTGATGGAGCCAAAATTAGTTGTCATGATAGTCATTTCTTTGAACATCTTTGCCCGTCTCTTAATTTCTGTCCATGTGAACGTGAAAAATGACGAAATGGGACAGTTCGGCGCCGCCGTTTCGGCGATGGACGTTTCGGCGATGAAATGTGAAACGTGTTTTCTTTGGAATGTCACCAAAGTACAAAATTTCGCACTGCCGTCGTGAAGCGTGTAGGCGCAAGAGTCGATCTGGGACTTGTCTCAGGCCGTTCCAGTCGTGCTGTATTTATTGCGATTCATGATGCATACCATGGATTTAGAAGTGCCATTACTGCATATTCGTACACCGATAGGCAACCGATGGCAAGAAAGTACGATATATTCTTAGATTAGCTGTGAAATGCNATCAAAATGAT
>JGI24021J15306_10007532_pt1 | contig 13274 bp, 6 predicted proteins | sample Ectturendosymbi1_FD_15306 | JGI IMG/M metagenome (IMG submission 15306) | reverse complement strand
CACTTACTTTGATCAATGCACGCTTGGTAAGTTTTTGATTAACTCGGGGCTTATTGTGAATGTTCTTGGCGCGGCTCGCGTAGTCCAGAGTACTGAGTGTCTCTTCCAGATTGTCGTTGCCCGGAGAGATTGTAGCAATTATGGACGTCTTGGTTGTTCCTCCCAACGAATCTTGAAGAAGGCGAGTGAGTTTGCTTTCCCTGTCGACGAATACGCGTTTACTTTCAAATCAGGGTTCCCATGAAATTTTGAAAACAAAATGTATTGACTTTTTCCAGACTTAGAATCTTTTCCGAATGATATACGGTAGCCAGGTTGAATACCGCCACTATAATAGTTAGCATGATGAAAGTACAATTATCAATTTTGTATTAAATATTATGAAAAACCAACGGACCATAAACTTTTTTCCAGACTTTCCCAGGCTGGAAAATGACAAAACGTTTTTCCATACTTTTCCGACTCCGTAGAAACCCTGTCAAATACTGTGCATGAAAGAACGTTTGCATCAGAAATCGAGCACCGTGATCAGCGGTAATCTGAGGTAAGTTGCGCTTGGAAAAAAACCCTGAAAGATCTCCATCAGAAAAGTTTTCCGTAACGGTTGCAGCACTCTCCCGAAGATATGAGGCTTTTTACTTCCTTGCCCTCTCTTGCCTTTATTAGCGCGGCACCAGTGAACCCTCCACGAAAATTTTACACTGAACAAATTCTGTTTCAGTGAGCATGCAATTGCGCAACCATGTCAAGTAGTAGAAGGGCTATGATATATATGCGATATTAAATATGGAATGTTACAAGTGCGCGAGAATGAGATTGCACTGCACAAATGCTTTGGTGGTTCTGCGCAGTTGCGCACCTTAGAGGGGAACACTGCACGGTACTGCGGTGGATTCGAGAAAGTTATGTATGTAGCCTGTCATTTTTCGTCATTTCTCTTCTTCAGACTTTGACAAATTACCGAGGGAATAAGGTTCCATTAAAGGACGAAGATTAAAGATGGTATTTCAACAACACCTGATGTTAAAAAATTGGTTGGCATCAAGAAAGCAAAATGAAGCTGATGATTCAGAAAAGGAAGCAAACTAACCTATAAGGAACATGCGGAGCTCTGTCGACGAGAGCAGTGATGCATCTGCCAAGGGTCAGCAAGCTTTGATTGATGCTACCAGCCTCTCTCGCACGTTTGTCCACTGCACCAGAGCGGCCAATATTTTCGCTTCCAGCCAAGTCAACCTGCGACACAAAAAATTCCCATACGATCAACGGAATGTGGAACCGAGATTCTGGAACTCACGATCTCAACTGCTTATTACCAAGACGCATACCAAAACTCAAGTGTCCATAAAAAAAGATAAATCTGCCATTTTTTCGTACCTGCTGATGTAACATAATTTTCGTGAGCCTACAAATTTGAAAACTGGGTTGTTAAAAAAATCTGATGCTTTCTCATAAAATGATTGAAATCATGAATTTCAACCGAAATTCCAAATTCTTCGGAAGCAGTTTTCCAACTTTCTTACCCCATTAGTGCAAGTCTGCAATCTTACTAATACAACAGCTGATACATTTAACATATCCGACCAACCAAGGGCGCACAGACAACAGTCTTGTGCACTAAACAACTAACAGGTCCACATAGGTAGCGGTTGAATCAAAGCCCGTTACAATTAACGCGTTTGGCATTTTTGCAGTAACAGCAGTCGATACGCGGTAATATATACTGTGTATACAAATACAGATATATTCTTTTGAACCACAGACGCTTCACATAAATCAGTTTTGCCAGCTGACTATCTGCGGCGGCGAATTAGAATTACAAGAGCTGATCGGAAAAGACAACCTGAGAAGCATGAGTGTCATGCAATTGGTGCTTTGTCTGCGGCCGGGAGGAAAATACTCAACGATGCTGAACCGGTTATAGGTCAACGGCTGCACGTCAGTGTCAAGTAACGACGGTAGTTGGAGCGCACACACTACACAAATGCTACAAGGATCAAGACTTCTGGAAAAATTCCAACACAAGAAATATTCTGAAGAGGCACACAAAATATTTACCACCTATTAATGCTTCTTCGACACATTTTATTAACAAATATGCTTTAGGTGGACTGAAAGAAACACACGAAAATTTATCAGCCAATTGAAATTCAATATTGCAGCAGGTTGTAAAACTCTAGCATGTTTTACCGAACTGGCAAATCAAATCAAGCAGAAGTGCTGGCAGTAAGGGCACAAACTCACTAGGTTCAACTTCCCAATCTTAATTAACTCCTCTTCTTCCATCTCATTCGTGCTAATGTCTTTTGTGTGAACAGTGACAGAGAAAACGCTGTGAGATCTGAATGTAAAAACCAGAAAAAATAAATATTGTGTATGAAAAGCTGCATTTATTGTTTAAGGGTTTTAAATAAGAGAGCAAAGCAACGTGTAACAAACTATTGCAGGGAGTCATTAAACAAGTTTGCTGAACATGCAGTTAAGCTCAAAAAGGTATTTGTTACACTATGTGGCGGTAGTTCGGTAAAAGTTACCTTTTCAGTAAGTTTGACTTAGTCATACAAATAATCCTGTAATAGAAAATTCGCTGACATGGGGAAAACCGATTGCATTTCGTAACAAAACAAACGCTTAGCGTTAGACTGACCTGCTCGAAAACTCGTTTAAATCGGTAGCAGCAGTTCGTCTTTTTGCAGCGCCTTTTTGAAGGATCTCATACACATCTGACTTGTGACGAATGAGGACCTCCGTCAACCCAGACACAACCACAGACCCCTGTGCAGCACAGCAGTGCATAAGCAGCAGCAAAGCGCTGGCTAAAGATTGACTTAAGCACGACTGTGTTTCTAATCACAGTTACTGAGTCGGAATGGAGGAAAGAAGGGTCTCAATTAACACAATCAGAGTCGAAAATGAAGTCCGGTGCAAGAAAAATATTTATGTGGAAGCAGTGTATACTTAGCAAATAACATATTCGTTCCAGACATTGGCGGAGGAGACCAGTGCCAAACTCTACTCTGTGTACTGGAAATCTACAAGCTTTATATTGTTTTTGCGCTGCTGGTCCATCCTTTTTTAGTCAACATTTTGACAGTTGTATTTTACTGGCAATCTTCATCAGCCGCCGGAACTGGATCGCATTTTTGCCATAGGTAATCCGTTGTTTTACATGCAGCACTACATGTTCGACGAACCACAGAAACAACATCTGCCCATCATTACACTTCAAAATAAAGTACCTCAAGTTAGATGTGCTGTGCAGCTTTGAAAAGGCTTATAAAAACCAATGTTAATCATTTAGTTTTAGAGTTTAATTTTTTTACAAAAAATACAAAACCTTAATTTCAAACTGAAAGTAAAAAAACACTCTTGATTTTCTGGCATGACACACGGAATATTTTTATCAAACACATAGCAGATGGTGGACAAATTCATAGAAGCAGCCTAAGCAGGGTTCCAACAATTTTCAAAAATCATTTTCCATACTTTTTCAACATCTTTCTCAATACTAAAAAGAATTCAAAACCATCATCGAAAATTTTACTCAAGGAACACAATGCAAACAACATCTGCAGAGCTGTCATCCGCGATGAAGAACAAAATTCGAATAAACAAATGTTTGAATTTAGAATTTCCATACTTTTTCAATATATATTTTATTTACATTTTGGCCAAATTTAATATTTTTTCAAGGTCTTGAAAACCGATTTCACCATTTAATACTTTTTCAATACCTACAATACGACATGGGAATCGTATAGAAGAGTGAGTTAAATATAAAACTCCACCAACTTTTCTGTTGTTGTCTTCATAGATCTTCATCTTTACCATGCCATTTCCAGGTGACAACAAATCGTAAATGTCTTCATTGTATATTTCAAGTAAAGAAACTCGCACGCTAAATTCACATCCGGCCTAAGTAGTTGCAAAAACGAATGTTGAAGGAAGAGAATGATTAATCTATACAATTTTTTCAAAGACTTACGCCTTCTAAATGATCAAACAGCTGACTCAGGGCCCTTGGAATTATTCCAGCTCTGGGGTCTGTATCCCACGAGTAATCACGATCCAAGGTTCGCTCACCTTCCATGGTAAAAGTTTTGCCTGTGCCTGTTTGGCCGTACCTGCAGAACAAGTGGAACATATTTTAGGGATTATGGTAAAAAGAGTAGATCAGCAACACGAACATCTATATTTGCAAACAGTGAGACTTCATTTTGTATCAAATAAGTGATAGCTCCATAAAAAGTGAAACGCAAATGGAGATCAAGGATGAAAGTCTTCATTAGTTAACAAAACTCTTCCCAAATTTAAATTTCATCTATGCTTTTATACTACAGCTAACACTTGGTATTATATATACCTCGTAGAGCACTTAAATATAGATAACAAGCTTTTTATTTAGAAACAAGGCATTGTATGTGCTATAACGTTGAAGCAAAACACAATTTTCACAATCTGGGGCACGTACGCAAGCACGGTGCAGTTATAGCCGGAGAGAACATCCTGCAGTTGACCTTCAACCACATTGCTGTACACATCAAGTTGAGATGCATTGGGACCAAACACCTGAAAAGAAATTGTTATAATCTGAATGGTCAAGTCCTAAAAACATGGAGTTGACAAATATATCAGAAAAAAACGCAACAACAGCAGCATTTCGTACCTATTGTCGCAGAGTGTGGAACATGATTGAATATATTTGGGGAGAAAAAACTGGGAATTTGCTAGTCACCTCACACTGGCGTTAAGAAGCTGTGCTAATGGAGTTCTTATGTGATAAAAAAACTTAATTGTCCATTATGTTACCTTTTGCTTGATACATGTGTTTTTTAAAAATATCCTGAGACTGACTACCGTATATCCATGCATTATTCTGTGCACATCGAAGTAATAATCTTCTCTTCTTTTCCACCAAGAAACCGATGAAGCTAATGGTGGCTCAAAGCATCACTGTAGCAAGATATTTTCAATGCTTTTATGGATAATCCTGTGTCACACCCAAAGCATACCAGCTCTAACAGCAAATTGCTCAACCTTTCAGCACTGCACGCCAAACTACAACTTAGCACTTCCAGAGTAAGACTGCCACATTTGTCTCAAGCACTAAAGCTCTTTTCAGGCAAAGCAGATCAAAATGAATGTGAGTCTTGCATTATATGATTGGTCATCAACTACAAAAACATATAAGGCAACAAATTGCAAAAGGCTGAAGTTGGCATTGTGCAGTACTTCTTGCCTGTGTGTTTGAAGCTAAGGATTTTGCCCAAATTTAGTGGCACAGAATTCCTTCAGTGGGTGTTGATCAATGACCCAACCTTTTCTAGCAAAAGCTGGACAGTGGTTACTGCATCACTGAGCTATCACAGACCCATATCAACACTTCCTGTGATGAGTGAGTTGAGAGGGTATACTAGCTATGCTTTGCAGAGCATTTGGCAAATTATCGAGCTTGCACAGCACCTCTACGTTGAAATGTTTTAACCCAAAGCAAAGCAATTGAAGGTAACTTGCTACTTGGGTTAAGTTATCACCTACAATTCTAAATGCCATTGACAATGACCCAGATTCTAACTGTAAGTTTCAAGTAAACTGCTATCCCATTTCTGAAATTTGCTTTAACCTAATGTTGCACTTACCATTTGTAAACAAAATTGACCTCAAAACCACCTTAATAATTTTGCAGATAATTGTATGCTACCCTTTCTCTTTTTAGGTAACACACTGGCCAATACTGCTTAAAATTATGAAAGTTTATGTACTCATTAGTACAACTTATAGAAAAATTAAGTCAGGAATCGTGAATTAACACCCATGAAATTGGAAAATTCTAAAAATGAGCTCTCTGACAAAAAATCTCAAAATAATGACAAAGTTTTGTACTTTGGTAACATGAAATGCAACTTACTTTGTCAAAAGAATAAGCTTTTGTCTGTTGAGACACAATTCCTAAGCCATTGCTTGAAGTTACAACATTTACTTCTCGTGCTTTAGCATTGCAGTCAACAACACGACGAACTCTGCAACTTCGCTCTGATTCAGTCATTGGCCTGAGATCAAACAACTTTAATAAAATTCTAAGAAACAATTCATTGCAGACAGCATGTTGTGAACTGATTGGTTTTTTAAACACTTGAAAATAACAAAATCGTGAAAAGTATTTCTGAAACTATAATTTGTTATATGCAGTTTTACATGAAGCACCTGGTCCCTTCACATGAAATATATCTATCATACCATGCATAATGCACTTTGATAAATACTAAGCAAGAAACTGACTTCAGGAAAAAATTGGCATTTCTTTTCTAATTATTGTGCACATGCTAAACAAAGGAAATTGATTGATGTTGAAGATATTTAATACATTTAAATGCAAAAATTAAGGTTAAGGATTTCTTGTATGATAATTGCATCCCATTTTCATGGGTTAGAATGTATAGCTGTTTCACCAAGTTAACCAGTTGTAAAATTACAATCTATCACATACTAATGCCTGGTGCTTTAACCAGTATATCCAGGTCAATAACCCTTGGCTGAAAACTCACATTTATGAAACAAAATTGTGAGCGCAGGAGAGTCAAGGATAGCGTGTTCAAAAACAATTCTAGTCTTTATACTGTGTTATCTTTGCTTCATTATGCAGTGTTGGACAGCTATCTAATATGAAAGTAAAATAGGCAGTATATGACCGATTAATGTGTGGTACACTAAACATTACAGACTCACGGCTACTATGCAATTTTGAATATAAATTTACAGACTTTTTCAAGACCTTTTCCAGACATTTTTCGGACTTCTTCCAAACCTAACATTTTTGAATGACCTAGCCAGGTCAAATACAGGCACTACAATAGTTAAGACGAAATGAGTAAATTATGTCAATCCTGAATAAAATATTATGAAAGTGTCGGTCAAAAGATCAAGTCTGGAAAATTATTTTCTTTTTCCATACTAAAAGACCAAAAAAATTTTTTTCAGACTTTTCCAGCTTGGAAAATGACGAATTTTTTTCCACACTTTTCCAGACTGCATAGGAACCCTGCAGCATATATATCAGACTTGAAGCTGCACACACATTATAAAAAATCCAGACCTACTATGAGAGTCACAAAAGATATTAGCATTAGACCAATGGCATAAACCTAAATGGAATAATTTGCTTGGATCAAATATGATTTAGTCTTTCGACATCATGGGTTTTGCTGAACTACAACTTGCAGTTTTTCATCACTCTACAGTTCTTACCAGGATGGTATAAAATGTATACAAGTTCTAAAATGCTTTGTTGGCAAAATTCAAAGTTGATTTTATAGCAAATTACCAGTAATGAAACCAGAAACATTGCTCAAAAACTATACACAAACTTTTTTAGGTCTAGTCAAATGGTGGAAGAAAAAACATGATAGCAACATCAAACTGACTAATACAGTTCATTCATTTTACAGTGCACACACTTTTTTATTTCAAGCATGATGTGCAGAGGTCACATAAAGTTGAGAAATATACTAATGTAGTAACCAATTGCTTATTTTCTCAAAATATACTAACATAAAGATAATACAGTATTATAAAGCATAAGTTGCAGAATCTGTATAATTTAGTACAAAACAGGAGTGCTGCATTTTTTCCTTCAGTTGCAGTATGTGCACATTTAGCCTTGTTGCAACTTGTGCAATGTATGAAGCTCTGCAAGGTCAAATATACTGAAGTTACAACAAACGGCATGCCATCAATAAATAGCATGAGAAGCTGCATAATCAAAACAGCAATGCCCGATGTCTCAATTTGCAATATTGTGTCAAGATCGGCAATCAATGCTATTTTCCAAGAACTATTGTCCACAGTCATCAATAATAAGGTCAAAAATTTTATACTATTAGTTTCATATTTTTTAATTTAAACAACGCATACATAAATACTGCTTTCATATATACACTTTTCTCATTGACTTTAATCTACTTGCTTCCATTCTCAATTTCTAGAATACTGCTAAAATCACTCAGCAATATGTAAATACTCCATGTACGTTTCACAAAAACAAAGCATGCAGGAATTTGATTTTTGGTGAAATTTAAGTATTAAGTACAACATATTTCAAATGCAAAATACAATTTACCACACGGAATAATACTTGTAGTTAAAATCCAGACTTAACTATGAAGATTCCTTTGTAAGCAATCTTTGGTACTTGTCACAAATATTTTCTATCAAAAAATCATTACAAACACAAAACTGACCTGCAACGAACTGCAACTTGCACTTTTTCATCACACTTTTTGGACATTGTTGCTACAGTTGGTGTCACCAAATATATACAGAAATCACAATTGATACTGAAAACAACTAAGTTTATATAAGAGAGTCAGAGATGTAGCACCTTCAATAAATAGAGTACATTTTGTTCTGCGTAAACCAACATGTGGATGGGCGACTATTGAAACCATTGGAGAAAAGTACTTGTACCCTAAAGATAGCTCACATAGCTACAGCAAAGGTTTTGTTTTAGTAAGCAAGATCAACTTCCATATCAGCAGAAATTAGATAGGTATTTAACACTTTCGGTACAGGCCCACGTATATGAGAAGAAAACATGCACAGGGTACCGGGCAACATATATACACGTTCTTAACAAAAATCCTGGTTTTACGGCCCTGGGATGCAAAACAATGGGCCATTTTTATGGCTCAATTTTTTTGGAATCTAGGCTGTCACCAAGGCTTTAGAGCCCTTGATTGGCTTGCAAGCGTATCTGGAGCCAAAATTATAGCTGAAAAAAAATTGGTAAAAATTCTATCCCCACAAATGCTAACCTGGGGTGTATTTCATGCTAGACCATAACTTGTCAGCCGATTGAGCTAGAGAGCTGTTCAAACCCTCTAAAGACTCAGAAAGTCTTGTAGTTTAGAATTAAAACAATTTTTTAAGTTTTGGGCTTGGGGTTTTTGTTTGATGACGTCATGGTGAAGGTAGGTTTTGCACTTTTTTTGGATGGCGTTATTGTTTGATCCAATGAGCTGATTTTTTGGCTCAAAACTTCATTGGATTCTAGGCTATAATACGAGTTTTCACAGCCCTTGATTGACTTTCTAGCATTTCTGGGTCCAAAGTTATGGCCAAAAAATTTCAAATATTTCAGGACTTCCCTAGCGGATTAGCGGGATCTCCCTAATTAATTTTCAGTATTTTGGCCATAATTTTGGAACCAGAAGTGCTAGAAAGTCCATCAAACCCTCTAAAACTCGTATTATAGCCTACTTTCAAATAAAAACTCAAGTCAAAAAATGGCTCTTGACGTTGGTGTCCAGCAGGGCCCGATGACATCATCCTAATGTAAACAAAATATGCATAAACATACTTTCATCATACAAACATCAATAAAAAAACAACATCCAAATCTAAAATAAGCTTTTTTCGTTGATCACTACAAGACTTTCCCCATCTTTAGAGGGTTTGAACAACTCTCTAGCTCAATTGGCTGACAAGTTATGGTCTAGCATGAAATACACCCCAGGTTAGCATTTGTGGGGATAGAATTTTTATCAATTTTTTTTTCAGCCATAATTTTGGCTCCAGATATGCTAGCAAGCCAGTCAAGGGCTCTAAAGACTTGGATGACAGCCTAGATTCCAAAAAAATTGAGCCATAAAAATGGCCCATTGGGTTTGCACCCAGGGCCAGGTAAACTTGGCCACAAAGGTGAAAACATGCCCTGATTATGATGTCACCCAAAGAAAACCCGACACCCAAAACAAAGAATTTTTTTTCAGTTTGAACTAGAAGACTTGCTGAATCTGTAGAGGGTTTGAACAGCTCCCTAGCTCAATCGACTAGTGAGTACTAGTGTTGCACAGCTCTGCCAAAACAGTGGCTCTTGCAACCCTTCAGAGGTAAACCGCCTGGTACCCGTGGATATTGCCGCATGGAATTCACCTGGTACCGAAAGTGTTAACCGGATAAAAGCTCTGACAATCCCACATTTTAAAATATATACCCATCTCATGAACCATGTAAAAATGGGATATCAAATGAGCAACTTAAAATAGGGTAATATCACTAATACTATGATTATTTCTTAACACTGTGAGAGCTGGCGTACGATATATTCGCACTTCGATTTCGACTTAGAAAACAGCAGTTTTCGGTTGCCTTACCTACGCCCTAGCTCCTCTGCCGATTGTGCTAAAGAGCTGTTCAAGGGCTCAAACGGATCGGCCAGTCTAGTAGATTGCACTCGAAAAAAATTTTTTGGTTGGGGAGTGCAGATTTTTTGTGACTGACGTCATAAGTGAAGTAGTGTTGGGGTCATTTTGGCTCATGTTGCCTGGCCTAGGGCCCAATCGCTAGGCCAAAGTGATTCGCTGAAGTTTTCATTGGAAACTAGGCTCAAGTCCGAGTCTTTTGAGCCTTTGATCGACTTTCTAGCATTCCTGGTTCAAAAGTTATGATCTAAAATAAACAAATTAATTAATTGACTAATTAGCTAATTAGTCAAATATTTTTACTAACTTACATCATCACTTTTGAACCTGAAACCCCAGCAGGTCATCCAAAGTATCAAAAGACTTGGATTGTAGCCTAGTTTCCAGTAAAAACTTCAGCGAAATACTACCACCCAACGATTGGCGCCCAGGGCTAGGCAAAGTGGCCTAAAAGTCCTCCACTTATGACGTCACTCACAAAAAACCCGCGACCCCAAACAAGAATTTTTTTTCAAGTGCAGACTAGAAGACTTGCCACACCTTTTGACGCTTTGACCAGGTCCGTAACCCATACAGGAGCGGAGATATTCCCGCGCAAAGCCACGTGCGTTTAGGCAGTTTTTTCCGAAAATCCCCAAAGCAGCCGGACGCCGAAGTGTTAAATGACATATATTACCAATATTGCTAAAAACTAAATCATAACAGGACTATTAGGTTGACAGTTTCAGTTTTAACCAATATATTCCTGGTTTCCAATATCATTATGTTGATATACCTACAATTGCCATTGCCAATAAAAACAATGTCAATCCATTAACAACTTTCTCATGCATACTAAACAATCAGTACAAACTGCTGTTGCCACAGACAGAACTGTTTATAACCTTTTTCGCATACGTGCCTTATGTGATAATTTGTTTTACGGATTTAAACTGTTGCTGATGCACAAAAAGATTTCCTGTGTTGGAATCTATACTTTTTCTACAGTGCCTTTTTAACACATTGCACGCAGCTTTGGTGTCATGTGAAAAGCAGGTGTTTTGCCTCAAACTGCTTTGCAGTTAAAGATTTTTCATATGAATGCCTTATGAACCCCATAACTTATGAATTAGAGGAGCAACTTAAAAGTCTAGGATGTTGTGAGAAGTTATTTCATACTACCTCCCATGATATCATTTTTGCAATACAAGTTTTACAGCCTTGAAGGATGTCGTTTTTGTACTGTGAGAAAAGATATTTTGTACAGCTTCCAGTGATGTCATTTGTCAACTCTGGATCAAGCTTAGCACTTATTCTATTCATTTTAGAACATAAAAAATAACTCTTTTCACCTCAAATAATAAAGCATTATTATACATCTAACAACATAAATCTAACTGCAAAACAAGCATGCTGGAAATCAGTGTAAAACATGGTCAACAGAGCATGAAATTGTGGTGAACAGCATGCAATACCTCAAAATTCTCCTCTGGTTTTCTCTTCATTCTCCAAGTTGTGCAAACCTGATTGACCAAGAAAAAAGCTTCCCAAGTACCTCACACCATTCACAAACAGTGTGTGTGATCAACTCAAGCCGTACATGAACAGTTATGGTCACTCTTTTAAAGCGTACTTCTAGCAGTCATTGATAATGATAGATTTCTGATAGTTATGGCGATAACTGCTAGTTTTGTTAAGGCAGTGGCTATAGATATGCCTCTGGATCTTGAAATTTGAAAACTTATCCATATGCCACCCACCTGTGACGTAACAGTAACGCTAAACTAAACGTACTAAACGTAAAAGATAAACCCTAAACCTAACCTTAACCCTAACCGTAGCCCTCACCTAACACTAACCCTTAAATCTAACACCTAAGCCTGAAAAAAATAAAGAAAAAAAACAAAAGGAAAGTCAGCAAGGTGAGAGTTGAACTGAAAACCATTGTAATAGCAGCCATAACGCGTAACCATCAGGCCACAAGATCCATGCAGTGTGAATGACAAACTGACCCTTTTATTTGAATTGCGTCAGGACAGGCGTATCCGTAGTCACTTCCTTTTTTTAAAAAACTGTAGTGCTAGCATCATGAAAAACCCATGACGTAACATATATCAGTTGTTCCCAAACTATGGTACGCATACTACTAGTGATGTACATGAACAGGACTACTTTTCATTTCGCTTTATAAAAAAGAAATGACTGGGGATACGCCTGTCATGAAGAAATTCAAATAAAAGGGTCACTTTGTCATTCAAACTGCGTGGATCGTATAGTGTAGTGGTTATCCATGCGCTATGCCTCTGTGCCTATGGTTTTCGGTTTGAATCTCACCTTGCCGATTTTCGTTTTGTTTTTTTTACTCTTTTCAGGCTTAGCCTACATTTTACGTTTACGGGTTAGTGTTAGGTTAGGGATAGGAATAGGATAACGTTAGGTTATGGTTAGGTTACCTTAGCTTAGGGTTAGTGTTAGGTTAGCTTAGATTAGTGTTAGGTTGCATTAGGTTACGGTTAGGTTAGCATTAGGTTAGGATTAGGGTTAGGTTAGGGTGAGGTTTAGGGTTTATCTTTTACATTTACTTTGTTTCTACCAACAAGCCTACTAAACTCTCATCGTGCCAAACTGAAACTGTTACATCACAGTAGCTTATTAATAAGTTTTTCTTATTTCAAGACCACAGGCGTATCTAGTATTATTTAATATAGCCACTGCCTTTATAAAAAATACATTCACAGCTAGAGTTTGAGGAGCACCCTTGCTGCAATGCAAGGATTTCAAGGCAAACGAAGTGAAGTTCACCTCCAAGACCTCACTGACTGACATTGACTTCAGCCTAATTCCTTGGCCCACAGTCACATAAAGCTGAATGACGGTGTCAATGACATGACACCAGTTACATTTGTGAAATAAATGGGCAGTCTACATAGATAAGCTATGACTTCTTGTGAAACTATACCTTAGAACTAAATAATTCTCTAACATACTAAACCCCTTTTTTGTTGTTGTTTTGTTTTTCATATACCTAATACTTATTGAAATCAATAATGATTATATACTGCTAATAATACTGTAACCTGCTCACATCCTTTACTC